>Ga0194056_10000101_pt1 | contig 37672 bp, 36 predicted proteins | sample SepL4413m_MetaG_FD_155458 | JGI IMG/M metagenome (GOLD analysis project Ga0194056, IMG submission 155458) | Anoxic zone freshwater microbial communities from boreal shield lake in IISD Experimental Lakes Area, Ontario, Canada - Sep2016-L442-13m | ecosystem: Environmental > Aquatic > Freshwater... | reverse complement strand
CGCTGAATTCCCCAAAATCAAGAATTAAAAACTTGAACATTGAGTGTAAGGCAATCTCCAATAATGAATACTGCCTTAGCCCATAGGATTTTTTGTTCACTACAAAGCTGCAAAACAGGCTACACAACTATTTTGACAGCTCGGAAAATGCATAAAAAGTCCGGCAAGGCAGCGATATTCTTCATAAGAAATCGCCTAAGGGTTGTAATTGAAAGATTTTAAACGACTCTATTCAGTTCAAAACCCGGATATTCATTTGTGCATTTTCTTCTTCCAACTGCTGCTTAATCGGAGCAAATTTTTCGTTCTCACTTTGTTTAATCATAACAATAACGGACACTATAATAATCAATGTGGCAGTTACATAGTGCCAGAACCGGTCTTTTTGTTGTGTCTCTCCACTCATTTTTTTCACCTTATTATTATTTTAAGTCATCAATAGATGCGCCAAAGTTAATATGAAAAACCTGGCCATTCAAGACTAACGCCGGCACCGACTTTACCCCGGCAGCTTCGGCTTCCGCTATTCGGCCGGTCTGTTCCCCCAAATGCACAACATCAACCTGATACTTTGAAGGGTCAATGGCATCAGCTATCATTTGCTCTGCACCCAAGCAGACAGGACAACCGGCATGATAAAAAACGGCAATATTCATAATAAACACCTCTTAAGTTTTGATAGTGAATCGCTACTATAAAAGCACACAAGAGCCGTGTCAACTAATTTCGATTCGAAACCAATTAACCCATACCCAGCACTCACTACAATCCTACCTGGCTAGCCTAACTCTCAAAAAATACCCTCTGAGCCGGTGCGTATGTACATATATGGAGTATATCTCTAACAGTTAGGAAAATATTGGCCTGATAGCTCCCGGACATTGCAATCAATACAGCATCTTGCTGCGAATTCTGCGATAATAAAACCCTAACATATCGCATTAAATTTGCGTTTCTTTTACACCAGTCAATATTTTTTTACTCGACGAAAAACTTATGAAAGCCAATAAAACATATACCCCCTGTGATTTAGTAATTTATGGTGCACTAGGTGATCTATCGAAACGCAAGCTGATCATTTCCTTGTATCGCCTTGAAAATGCCAATTTTATCGAACCTGACACCCGCATTATCGGGGTAGACCTGCATGAAATAACCAGCACTGAATTTATTGATATCGCCCATAAAAGCTTGCAGGCTTTTTTAAGTGATGAAATTGATGTTACGGTGTGGGAGCGATTTTCGGCCCGACTTTCTTATTTAAAAATAGATTTGACCCAGCCGGATCAATACATGCAATTAAATGCCGTGATTGACCAGCAAGCCAGAATCATGGTCAATTACTTTGCTGTAGCGCCCTTTTTGTTTAAAAATATTTGCCAAGGACTCGCTCATTCAGGCGTTTTAACTGAAAGCTCGCGGATGGTGATGGAAAAACCCATCGGTCATGACCTTAATTCATCAAAAGAAATCAATGATGAAGTCGCCAGCGTATTCAACGAAAAACAGGTTTATCGTATAGATCATTACTTGGGCAAGGAAACTGTGTTAAATTTATTGGCATTGCGTTTTGCCAATTCAATTTTCACCACTAACTGGAATCACAATACCATTGATCATATTCAGATTACCGTCGCTGAAGAAGTAGGTATTGAAGGTCGCTGGGATTATTTTGATAAAACCGGGCAGTTGCGTGACATGTTGCAAAATCACCTGTTACAGATTCTGACCTTTATTGCCATGGAACCGCCGGTCAATCTGGAAGCTGAAAGCATCCACAATGAAAAAATAAAAGTCCTTAAAGCGCTGCGCCCGATTACCAGCAACAACGTTGAAGAAAAAACGGTTCGTGGCCAATACAGCGCAGGCTACATCAAAGGCAATGCCGTACCCGGCTACCTTGAGGAAAAGGGAGCGAATACGGAAAGCACGACAGAAAGTTTTGTCGCCTTGCGTGTTGATATTGATAACTGGCGTTGGGCAGGTGTACCGTTCTACTTGCGCACCGGCAAACGCTTAACCGGAAAACGCACTGAAATCGTGGTTTACTTTAAACAGTTGCCGCACAACATCTTTAAAGACAGCTTTCGTGAACTGCCACCCAATAAATTAATTATTCATTTACAGCCCAATGAAGGTGTGGAAATTGAAATGCTTAATAAAATACCCGGCATTGACGAGCACATTAAGCTGCAAAAAACCAAACTGGATTTAAGCTTTTCTGATACCTTTAAAGAAAGCCGTATTTTTGGTGGTTATGAAAAATTGATACTAGAAGCCATGCGTGGCAATACGACGCTGTTTCTTAGCCGCGAAGAAATTGAACAAGCCTGGACTTGGGTTGATTCCATACAAAATGCTTGGCATCATTATAAAGATACGCCCAAGCGCTATCCTGCGGGTACTTGGGGGCCTGTTGCCTCGGTTGCTTTGCTTGCCAGGGATGGTCGGGCTTGGGAAGAATAACATCATACACATCAACTTAAAGATATTACAGACCACGAAGACACGAAGTTCACGAAGAAAAACCAAAGCAAAATCTTCGTGTTCTTCGTGTCTTCGTGGTGAAATGTCTTAACTTGATTTCTATGGGGCTTGGGAAGAATAAAGTAACGCCCGGCCGTTAAAAAATAGTACCGATAACACGGATTTGACAGATCATCCGTGTTATATAAACAAAACTGACGTAAGTATTCACCTCCCCCTTTGAAAAAGGGGGATCGAGGGGGATTTATCTAATAAAATCTCCCCTAACCCCTCTTTTTCAAAGAGGGGGACTGAGTAGTTACCAAAAATTTATCATTCGCGGAACCCTAGAGGAATAAACATGCATCCTGTAATTGAACAAGTGACACAAGACATTATTGAGCGCAGCCATAAAACCCGCTCAGCCTACCTGAATTATATTGATGCTATCGCTAAAAATGGCCCTATCCGTTCAGGAATGGGTTGTGGTAATTTGGCTCACGGCTTTGCTGCCTGTAGCGCCGCCGAGAAAGCCGATTTAACCGGCAACCAAAAAGCCAACATCGCCATCATCACGTCTTACAATGATATGCTGTCGGCGCATCAACCTTACAAAGATGCGCCTGATTTAATCAAGTCGGCCATTAAAGAGGCGGGCGGTGTCGCCCAAGTTGCCGGCGGCGTACCGGCTATGTGTGACGGCATTACCCAAGGCCAGCCCGGCATGGAACTGTCCTTATTCAGTCGTGACTTGATTGCCATGGCCACCGCAGTCGGCATGAGCCACAACATGTTTGACGGTGCCTTGTACTTGGGCGTTTGTGACAAGATTGTGCCCGGACTACTAATTGGCGCACTCAGCTTTGGTCACTTACCGGCACTCTTTATCCCCGCAGGCCCCATGCCCAGCGGTTTGACCAACAAAGAAAAAGCCCGCGCACGCCAAGATTACGCGACCGGTAAAATTGGCCGTAAAGAGTTGCTTGAAGCAGAATCCGCCTCTTACCACAGCCCTGGCACTTGTACCTTTTACGGTACTGCAAACAGTAACCAGATGATGATGGAAATTATGGGCTTGCATCTACCCGGCAGTTCGTTCATCAATCCTTATACACCGTTACGTGAAGAACTAACTATCGCGGCGGCCAAACAGGTTTTAAAATTTACGGCACTGGGTGACGATTATCGCCCGATTGCCCATGTCGTTTCCGAAAAAGCCATCGTCAATGCTGTTATTGGTTTGTTGGCAACGGGCGGCTCAACCAATCACACCATGCACTTAATCGCGATTGCCCGTGCTTCCGGTATCGTTCTTAACTGGGATGACTTTGACAAACTCTCCAAAGTAGTTCCGTTAATAGCAAAAATTTATCCCAACGGCCCGGCTGACGTTAACCATTTTCAAGCCGCTGGCGGCATGGGCGTATTAATTGCTGAACTGTTAAGAAACGGGCTTTTGCATGAAGATGTTATAACCGTTGCCGATCAACCCGGCCTGAGTAACTACTGCCAGGAACCCAAGCTGATTGACAATAAATTAACGTGGGAACCTGTACCCGACACCTCTTTGGATACCAACGTTCTTGGCACTGTCGAAAAACCCTTTGCCACCGGCGGCGGTTTGCATGTAATGCACGGTAATCTAGGGCGTGGCATTGCCAAACTATCGGCCGTAGCGCCGGAACATCAAATAGTTGAAGCGCCTGCCATTGTTTTTGATGACCAGGAAGATATGCTGGCTGCTTTTAAACGCGGTGAACTGGAAAAAGATTTTGTCGCAGTTATTCGCTTTCAGGGCCCCCGTTCCAATGGTATGCCGGAACTGCATAAACTGACACCACCCCTGGGTGTGCTGCAAGACAAAGGTTTCAAGGTTGCCTTGGTGACTGACGGCCGCATGTCCGGCGCTTCGGGTAAAGTGCCTTCAGTGATCCATCTATGTCCGGAATGTGAAGTCGGCGGCCCGTTAGCCAAAGTACACAATGGTGATATTATTTCCCTGAACCTGCAAACCGGTCATATTGATGTCTTGGTTGGCGAGGATGAATTTAATGCTCGAATTCCCGTACCCAATTCCGCTAAAAATCACCACTACGGCATGGGACGCGAGATGTTTGGGCGCTTTCGTTTAGGGGCATCTTCTGCAGAAACAGGCGCGTCTAATCTATTTTTGGTGGATTAGTTACTGAAAAACTAAATGCGTGAATTGAGAATGAAACAAACTGTTGGTGGGAAATTTTATGAATGATTCAAATTTATTGTTAGAAATTCAAAAAGGTTTTGATTCTGCTGTCAGATGGGCGAAAGACCGACCAGAAGTCAGTAATCAATTAAAATCTTCGAAATTCGTTCATAGCATTGGTGAAAAATTATTTACACTACAACCAAAGGACACCGTTAATTTAAATGTAATAAAGGTCAATGATCAGGGTATAAAAGAATCTGGTGAGTGGCTTTTAGATATTACCATCACTCAAAATATAGATGGCTTTAAGAACAAAATCGTGTGGGCTGTTGAATCTGAAAGCGATGTTTCAAAAAAAGCATTCCATAACGATTTTGCAAAATTATTTCATATCAATTCAGAAAATTATCTTTACTTGAACGGTTTAAATCATAAGACAATGAAAGGGAAAGATAAATACATTGAGAAACGACTTAAAGAGGTTGATGAAATAATTAAAAATTGCGATAAAACGTTTTGGTTTGCTTTTTGGGCTTCGCCTTGTCAATCTAACGAATCCCCATCAATTTGGAAGGAGTTACACGAGGAAGGAAAATTTAAACATTTGAAGAAAGTTCGTTTGTTTAAATTTGAAGAAGGATCATATAAAGAAATCTATAAATAATTCTGAGTGGGTTAGTGTGATATATAGCCCAGTCTTTTCCACATATTTATCGGGTTACGTTATCGTTACCCGACCTAAAAATAACCGAGTAAACAATGAACACAAACAACTGGAAAATCCAACCTACCGACGTTTTAAACGCCGGCCCTGTTATGCCTGTGATGGTTATTCAAAATCTGGATGACGCGGTGCCTTTGGCAAAAGCCCTGGTTGCCGGTGGCATTAAAGTGCTGGAGATTACACTGCGCACACCGATTGCACTGGAAGCTATCCGCCTTATCAGCCAAGAAGTTAAAGAGGCGATTGTCGGTGCCGGCACGATTACGACACCCGAACAATTAAAAGCGGCTGAAGAGGCGGGTGCGGTATTTGCCATTAGTCCCGGTTTAACACCCACGTTACTGGCGGCTGCCAAAGCGGGTAATATTGCGTTGATTCCTGGCATATCAAGCCTGTCAGAACTTATGTTGGGTATGGAATACGGCCTGGATCATTTTAAATTTTTCCCTGCTGAAGCAGCAGGTGGCATACCGATGCTAAAATCGATTGCCGGCCCCATTCCATCAGCTACTTTTTGCCCGACCGGAGGCATTTCACCTGAAAATTACAGTGCCTATTTAAGCTTAAGCAATGTCGCCTGTGTGGGTGGTTCCTGGTTAGTCCCGGCGGATGCGGTAAAGTCAAAAGACTGGGCAAAAGTAACTGAATTGGCAAAGCAAGCCATCGCTAATGTAGTTCACCCTTAAGCCAAACCTGCGTTATGATAGTGCCATTCCGTTGTTAATCCAGAGAGAAAAGCCATGACCAATCTACGTAGCCTGACCTTAAACGAGAACGCTCGGCTTATATGCGAGTTACCTATTTTATCTGGATCTACCGGCCCCGATGTCATTGATGTCGAGACCCTGTATAAACAGACCGGCATGTTTACTTATGATCCCGGCTTTACGTCTACTGCCAGTTGCAGCTCTACCATCACTTACATAGATGGTGAAGCCGGTGTATTACTTTATCGTGGTTACCCTATTGAACAACTGGCAGAAAAATGTACCTTTCTGGAAGTTTGCTATTTATTGCTGAACGGTGAGTTGCCCAGCAATACAGAAATGCAGGAGTTTGAAGGCACTATCACGATGCACACCATGGTGCATGACCAGCTCACCAATTTCTTCAAAGGCTTTCGTCGCGATGCCCACCCGATGGCCATTATGGTTGCCGTGGTGGGTGCATTGTCAGCGTTTTATCATGACGCGCTGGATATAAAATCCAAAAAAGATCGTGACATTAGTGCCATTCGCCTGATTGCCAAAGTACCGACTATCGTGGCCATGTGTCACAAATACAGCACGGGCTTGCCGTTTATGTATCCGCAAAACAAATTAAGTTATGTGGAAAATTTCATGCGTATGATGCTGGCGACACCGTGCGATGATTTTGTTCCCAATCCGGTATTGGTTCGCGCCTTGGACAGAATTTTAATTCTTCATGCCGACCATGAACAAAACGCTTCCACGTCTACCGTTCGCCTGGCAGGTTCCAGTGGTGCCAATCCTTATGCATGCATTACCTCCGGAATTGCCTGTCTTTGGGGCGCTGCCCACGGCGGCGCTAATGAAGCCGTGCTTAATATGCTGACCGAAATTGGTGATGTTTCGCGTATCCCTGCTTACATAGCCAAGGCTAAAGATAAAAACGACCCGTTCCGATTGATGGGTTTTGGTCACCGTGTTTATAAAAACCATGATCCACGCGCCAAATTAATGCGTGCCACCTGTCATGAAGTGCTCACAGAGTTGGGTTTACATGATGATGAATTATTTAAATTAGCCCTTGAACTTGAGCGTATCGCTCTTGAAGACGATTACTTTATACAGAAAAAACTTTACCCCAATGTCGATTTTTATTCAGGCATTGTATTTCACGCTTTAGGCATACCCACCAATATGTTTACCGCCATGTTTGCAATGGGCAGAACCGTTGGCTGGATTGCGCATTGGGATGAAATGATCGCTGATCCCGATCAAAAAATCGGCCGCCCCAGACAACTTTATACCGGCCAAACAAAACGTGATGTCCCTGCACAGCACGGCAAATCAATTTAAGTTTAACTACCCGGCATATTCCGACTTTGTTCATAGAACACGGGTGACACTGATTCGACGGGTTTTAACGGATTTTTTCTTTTTAACCCTAAAAACACCTTACGTTTTATAGTATCCTTCATAGAAGCCCAAAAATAGTTTACACTTTGGGCCTCATGGGGCGAATTGTGTGATGCCACAAGATACTTGGGTTTGTCGGGTTACGCTGTCGCTAACCCGCGACTTCAATAAAAGCGGTCACCAAGCAATACCATCAAATCAATACCCACAGTGAAGACCTTTACGAACAAGGAATCAACTATGAAAATCAAATACACACTTGCCCTGCTATTATTTTTACCTGTCTGTCATGCCGAAGAAAGCGCAGGTAAAGTCTGTTTAAATATTCCTGAACGGGGCGCAGAAACAGTAATCATTGAGCACAACTGTAAAAAAGGCGACATTATTCAGTTGAATAAACTGCATGTGCCCAACCTGTGTGATTTTAAATCGGCGATCATCAATTATGATGGTAAAAATCAATTTGTCTGTGTTTATCTTGGTGAAAAAAGAGCATTACGCGAAGGCACCAGTTACAATTATTAAGTCACTACCCACCCTCAGCTCATCATATAAAGTTAACTGATGCGTCTTCTGCATGACTGATATTATTCTTTTATTAACCAAAAACTGAAATCAAACTTGAGCTTTTCAGCCAGACAAGATAATATTGATTCAATACTACTTGGGGTCTATAAGAATGAAAACAACAAAAAAACTTCTGTCCACATCAGTCATCACCAGTTTAACCGCGCTTCTATTACCGTTAAGCACACCGGCAATGGCCGATGATGCCAAAAAAATGCATAAGCTGTACGAAGAAAATTGCGCCAGTTGTCACGGTTCAGACCATGGCGGGTTTATTGCGCCCGGATTAAATTCGGAAAGTCTAAAGGGTCGCAGTCCTACGGCGTTACGCAGCATTATCATGACCGGCAGCTTTGACACCTTAATGCCTCCGTTTTACGGACGCTTATCGGATGATGAAATTCGCGGCTTGGTTAAACATTTACAAGCCACGCCTAAACAAGCCAACCCGGCCTGGACCATTGATGATATTAAAGCATCAATCAAAGTGTACGTTAAAGACGAAAGTACGCTTCCCGACCAACCGACCTATCAAATCGACGACATCAATAATATTATCGGCGTCGCGGCACGGGGTAAATACGGACGGGGTTCAGGTTCAAAAGCGGTATTCATCAACAGTGTCACGCATAAACAAATCGGTGAAATCGCAACCGGTACTGCCGCGCATATTATTGACTATGACCCCGCCAACCCGCGCTGGGCTTATGTAAAAAATGACACCGCTGAAATTTTTAAAGTTGACCTGTACTCCATGCAAATCGTGCGCAGCGTTAAAACCGGCTTCAATGGCCCCGGATTGGGCGTTTCCCGCGACGGTAAATACATCATGGCAGGCTCTTATGTGCCACACAATGCGGTCATTCTTGATGCCAAAACACTGGAACCTCTAAAAACCTTTGAGCTGGAAGGCATTGATCCCGATGGCAAAATGGTCTCCTCGGATTCCGGCATGATCATCGGCACACCGTTTGCCGATATTTTTGCCATTGCCCTGGAAAATGCCGGTCAAGTCTGGGTCGTTGATTTAAAAGAAGGCTTTCCGGTTACCAAAATTGAAAATGTAGGACGCCATCTGCATGATGCCTTTTTATCGCATGGCGGCAGCAAGTTAATGGTGGCTTCTTATGTCGACAGCATTGTCACAGCGATAGATTTAAAAGAACGCAAAATCATCAAAAAACTGGAAGCCGGTTGTGTTCCTCATGTAGGCGGCGGCTCAGTCGTTGAAGTGGATGGCCGCACCTTGGGGTTTGGCACCAACTTTGGCGATTGCGATAAAATGGTCGTCAGCGTCTGGGATTTGGACAAAATGGAAGTGGTTAAACAAGTGCCCGTCTCTGGCGGCACTGAATCACCTGCGGCCCACGCCAATGCGCCTTATGTGGCCGTGGATATTATCTCTAAAGACCGCCGCGCCCGCACCGTTCAGTTGATTGACAAGAAAACGCTTGAAGTGGTTAAAACTTTGGATGTAGGCGGTCATGCGTATTTTCCTGAATACAGCGCCGATGGTAAATTCTTGTATGTCAGCGCAGGCTACAGCGGTGACGAAGTCGTTGTTTATGACTCAACCTCTTTAGAAAAAATAGCCTCCATTGCCATGGAAAGCCCGGCTGGTATCTTCTCTCACGGTCGGGTTAAATACATGACACGCGGTCTTTCACCTGATGAAATGAAAGGGGCCAAATAATGAAACTTAGGGTACTTTCATCTGCGTTAATGCTGGGGCTGTTATCGACCCAGCCTGTTAATGCCGCGAGTATTTATGCAGGTCAGGCCAGAGCAGCCGCCGTGTGTTCTCAATGTCACGGCATTAAGACACCGTCAGCCGATGCGCCATTTCCGCCGTTGGCAGGACGTGATTTTGCTTACCTGAAATCAGCACTGGAACAATACCGCGATAAAACCCGTAAATCCGACCTTATGAATGCCATTGCCGGTTCATTAAGTGATGATGATATTGCCAATGTAGCCGCTTATTACGCCGGTTTAAAACCCTAATAATCGTAACTATTCAGTCCCCCTCTTTGACAAAGAGGGGTTAGGGGAGATTTTATTAGATAAATCCCCCTCAATCCCCCTTTTTTAAAGGGGGAGGTGAACACTTACTAATAATTGTTACGTACGGGGTACAATCCCTTGCGGTTGTCCTTGGGATTGGGCAAGCGCAAGGGGATTGCCCCTACATTTTATGGTTTGGCCGGAATAACCAACATGTTAAGAAACAGGGTTTCGTGCTTATGAAAACAATGCAGTTGTTACTGTGCCTGACCCTGCTTTGTTCACTGCAAACCGGTTTGGCAGCCGAACCATCGCCAGAGCGACAAACCCTGCTCCGCGATCTACTTAAAAATGATTGCGGTGCCTGTCACGGTTTAACCTTACAAGGGGGTATGGGGCCTGCGTTACTGCCTGAAAACTTAACCGGAAAACCGGATGAATTTTTGGTTACGACTATTCTTAACGGGCGCAAAGGCACGGCCATGCCGCCGTGGCAACCGTTCATGAATCATGATGAGGCGTTGTGGTTGGTTGGGGTTTTGCGTAGCACTTCATATCAAAATAAATAATAAATGTTGTATTAAATACTATTTTGTATAAAACTAACAAAATACCGCTCTATTATTAATTTTTATTTCACTTCATTATGCTCTTGCAATTTATTGTCAGCAATTTCCGTTCTATCAAAGATACGGTTACTTTAAGTATGAATACCGCCTCAAACAAAGAAAGCGAACACAGCTTTCAAGTAAGAGGCTATCACCTGCTTAATAGCGCTGTCATTTACGGTGCCAATGCCAGCGGTAAAAGTAATGTCTTACGAGCCATGGGCTTTATGTGTTATCTGGTATTAAACAAACCTAAAATCACGCAATCAACTGATAAGTTACCGCATCAACCTTTTCGTTTAAACACAGAAACGGAACAAGCTTCGAGTTATTTTGAAATCGTGTTTTTTTTAGATAATATTAAATATCGTTATGGCTTTGAAGCCGATAGTACAACTGTCTATGCTGAATGGCTTTTTAGCGATGAAAGTGGAAAAGAAGCGCGTCTATTTGAACGAGACAGCGAACAGAATCTACATTACGTTAACAAGCAAAAGTTTAAAGAGGGTATTGGATTAAAGGTACCCGACAACCATTTGTTTATTTGGAAATGCGATCAAAATAACGGTGACATTTCAAAGAAAATTCTGCAATGGTTTGTTCGTTTTAATTTTATTGATGGCTTGGAAAATGAAAGCTACGCTAATTTCTCTTTAACTCATATAGCAAATAGTGGCTCTAAGACTGAATTACTCAAATTAGTCAAAACTGCTGACTTGGGTATCGAAGAAATAGCCGTTGGGCAAAAAGATGTGACCCATGCAGCGACCCAACATTTTATGAATGATCCGTCTATTCCAAAAGAAGCAAAACAAAAAATGCTTCACGAAGTTAATAATGGCGCAAGCGCATCGATTGAATCATTACAATCCCGCCACAAAAAATTTAACGCTGAAAATCAAGAAATTGGCTCAGTCTTATTTGAACTGGACGAAGATGAGTCACAAGGCACACAAAAATTCTTCGCGCTTTCTGCCCCTATTTTAGATACCTTGGAAAAAGGTAAAGTATTATTAATTGATGAACTTGATGCAAGCCTTCATCCAATGCTAACAGAATGTTTTATTAAACTCTTCAATAATAAAGAACTGAATAAGCACAACGCGCAACTCATTTTTGTCACTCACGACATTCACTTGCTATCAGTCCCCGAACTTTTTGAACGCGATCAAATTTGGTTTACCGAAAAAAATCAATACGGCAGCACTCATCTTTATTCGTTACTTGAGTTTAGAAAAAACAATAAAGGCAAGGATGTCAGAGCAACAGATAATCTTGAAAAACATTATTTGCAGGGACGTTTCGGTGCGGTGCCTTATATTGGTGAGTGGTAATGGCCAGAAGACAAGGTGCAGAGAATTTTGAGAGTAATAAAAAAGCCAGAAAACAGGCAAAAAAAGCCAACCGGACAGAGGCTTCCAGAGATGAGCGCGAAACGCTGGTTATCGCTTGTGAAGACAGTGTATCAGCGCCTTTATACTTCAATGCTATTTTTGACGACCTCAAAAAAAATCACAAGATTGCCGCATCATCTTTAGTTATTGCTAATCACAATCACACTGACCCTTATGGGGTTTTACAAGATTTACTTAAGCATCCAAATTATCAAGATTTTAATCACCAATGGATAGTCATTGATCGTGACGAAGAAAGAACTCATGGTGGCGGTCATATTTTGGAAAATTTTAATCAGGCAATAACCCGCGCTAATAGCAAAAATATCAGAGTGGCCTATTCCAACCCCTGTTTTGAAATTTGGTATTTACTGCATTTTGAATATAGAAATACAGCGATGGATAGGGATGAACTCATCGGAAAATTGGTGCGCGATATTCAATATAAGAAGAATGAGCTACCCGCTCTAAATCAAGAACAGCAGAACACTGCTATAACCAATGCCCAAAATCTGATCGATTCATGGAAAGACAACCAAGGTATATCAAGACCCGCAACGGATAACCCAAGCACAACAGTACATGAGTTAGTCATTTTATTAAACCGCTTTAAATCAACCTCTGAAAAGTAACCACTGGTCAAAATAATAACTATACCCTTATGATTAATTTTTTTTCGATTCTGATTTTTTTGATTTCCTATACTGTCATTGCCGACCCTCGTGCCACTGGCGATTTAGGTATCGTCATTGAGCGTGAAGACGGAGCCGCGCTGATCATCAATACCACCGAACATAAACAGTTGGCAAAAATAAGCAACTTGGGCGATTTGTCTCATGCGTCGGTGGTATTCTCCCGCGACCAGCGTTACGCCTATGTTTTTGGGCGAGATGGCGGTTTAAGTAAAATCGATCTATTGCAGGATAAACTGGATAAACGCATTATTCAGGCAGGTAACAGTATCGGCGGGGCTATTTCTCAAGACGGCAAGTTAATCGCCGTGTCTAATTACACCCCCGGTGGCGTTAAGGTTTTTTCCTCGGATACATTGGAACTGGTCGCCGATATTCCGGCTGATTACGGTGACGGTAAGCTGTCTAAAGTCGTCGGTTTGGTGGATGCTCCTGGACAGCGTTTTGTGTTTAGTTTATTTGATGCCGGTGAAATCTGGACGCTGGACATGAAAAACCCCAAAAAGCCGATTATTGAAAAATTCAAAAACATTGGCAAACTGCCTTACGATGCCTTAATTTCGCCCGATGGCCGTTATTATATTGCCGGTTTGTTTGGTGAAAGCGGCATGGCCTTACTGGATTTATGGAATACTCAAGCGGGTGTGAAACGCATCTTGCCCGACTACGTTAAAACCGATGAAAAATTGCCTGTTTATAAAATGCCGCATCTGGAAGGCTGGGCGGTAGCGGGTGACTATGTGTTTGTTCCGGCTATTGGCAAGCGTGAAGTATTGGTTCTCGACAAACAAAACTGGACACTCGTTAAAGCCATACCGGTTCCCGGACAACCGGTTTTTGTCATGGCCAGACCGGATGGACGGCAAGTGTGGGTCAATTTTGCCATGCCCGATAATAATCAATTACAAGTGATCGATGTTAAAGACTTATCATTAATTAAAAACCTGACGCCCGGCAAAGCGGTTTTACACATGGAATTTACGCCACGCGGCGAACAAGTCTGGATTGCGGTACGGGACGATAATCAAGTGGTTGTTTATGATACCGACACCTTGCAGGAAATCACCCGCCTGCCCGCTCAAAAACCCAACGGTATATTTTTTAGCGCACGGGCACATAAAACAGGTTTATAAACGGATGTTGACCCCTTTACAGCAACGCTTGTTGAACGATTTTCAGCGTGATTTCCCGCTGTCACCTCGCCCCTATCTGGACATTGCCAAGCAGTTGGGCGTCAGTGAAGATGACGTGCTATCCGCATTAACCGAATTAAGTGATCAACACTTTATCAGCCGTATAGGCCCCATCATTCCACCCAACCAACTCGGTGTCAGCACCTTGGTGGCGATGGCAATTCCTGAGCAACAACTACAGGCCGTTGCCGATAAAATCAGCACCCATCCGGAAATCAATCATAATTATGAGCGTGAACACCGTTTTAATCTCTGGTTTGTGGCTATTGCAAGCGATGCCGAGCATTTGCAAGCCGTTCTGGATGCCATAGAACTGGAAACCGGTTACAAAACCATGTCCTTGCCTTTGCTGGATGATTTTTTTATTGATTTGGGTTTTAAAATGGACTTTCATCATGCTTGATGCCCGTGACCGACAACTACTGGAACGTGTGCAATTGGGACTCCCCGTTTGCTCCCGCCCTTACGCCGACATTGGCAATGCTCTGTCCATGTCTGAAGCGGAAGTGCTTGATCGCCTGTCCCGCTTGAAACAAAACGGCTTGATTAAACGCATGGGAGTCATCGTCAAGCATCACCAACTGGGTTACCGCGCCAACGCCATGATTGTGTGGAATGCGCCCGATAATCTGGTTAAACAACTGGGCGGACACCTCAGCCGGTTTGCTTTTGTAACGCTGTGTTATCAACGTCCCCGACATCCCGAATGGCCCTATAACCTGTACTGCATGATTCATGGCAAAGACCGGACAACCGTTTTGGCTCAGCTGGAACAGCTCAACGCCGCTTGTGGTTTGACGGGATTTGACCAAAAAGTTCTCTTCAGTCGCCGTTGCTTTAAACAACGCGGTGCCATTTATCAACCCACCGATTCCAGATCACTGACACATGGATGACATAGACCGTCGTATTATCAATGCCCTGCAAGTTGGCTTTCCTATCTGTGACGCGCCCTATCAAAGAGTTGCAGGACAATTGGGATTAACTGAACAGGTGCTCCTTGAGCGACTACAGGCTTTATTGGACAACGGTACTTTGTCCCGTTTCGGCCCGCTTTATCATGCCGAACTGATGGGTGGTGCCTTAACCTTGGCTGCGGTTAAAGCGCCACCTGAACGTTTTGATGAAGTCACCGGCATCATCAACACCTTTCCTGAAGTGGCGCATAATTACGCGCGTAACCATGCCCTTAATATGTGGTTTGTGATAGCGACAGAAACGCCAGAACAAATCCGACAAACCCTGTCCGCGATAGAACAACAAACCGGCTTAACGGTTTATAACATGCCCAAAATCAACGAATATTTTGTTGGCTTAAAACTGGAAGCCTGATGATGACACTTGATGATACCGACCTGGCCATTATGCATGCCACCCAGGCAGGCTTGCCGCTAACGCCACAACCTTACCAACGTATTGCCGAACAACTGGGCTTAACCGCTGAAATCGTCATGACACGCATGGCCGCCATGCAGGAACAAGGTATTATTCGGCGCATTGGCGCAGTGCCCAATCATTATAAACTGGGTTACCGTTTTAACGGCATGACCGTGTGGAATGTCCCCGATGAGGTTATTGATGAACTGGGCGAAAAAGTCGGGCAACTGGAATTTGTCAGCCATTGTTACCACCGTCCACGACATCTGCCAGAATGGCCTTATAACCTGTTTGCCATGGTGCATGGTAAAACCCAGGAAGATGTTAATCAACAAATTCGGCAGATTACCGACTTGCTGGGTGACTATAATCAAGGATGTGAAGTCCTATATAGTACAAAGATTCTAAAAAAGACCGGCTTTAGAAGTCGCTAAATGTGGCTACCAACTTAAGGCTGGACACTGAGCAGCAGAATAATTCGCCAAGTACCAAAAAGTCCGTCATTCCGGCAGGGAGAGCGAAGCGAGGGTTGGCCGGAATCCAGTTGCCATGGATGGCAATTACAAAGCATACAATTAATTGATTTATAGACACTTCGATTTGTCGGGTTACGCTGTCGCTAACCCGCGACTAACGTTGCAAATTACGATGTGCTAAGGGTAGAAAATTTTCTACCCCTACAACCTATCGTTACTTTTTCTGGGTTCACCGTGATTACTCATAGTCAAAAGTGTCCCGCCTTAAGTTGGTAGCCAGTTAGCCTTATTGACGGTCAAGCTTTTTTGCTTGTCCCGTCTAAAGTTGGTAGACCAATTTATCAAGGCTGGCGTTGCAATTCACGGAAGTAGTCAGCAAAATGGGCGAGTCCTGAGTGATAAAGTCAAAATAAAATCAGTTTCAATTTCAAGTTCTGAAACGCTACCTAAAGCCTGTAAAACACTTTCGTTGGCTCGCCAGGCAAACGGTGTCATTTGTAAAAGTGCCATTCTTTGCTCGGGATTCGGGGTAATTTTGTAACTGATCCGCTGTGTCGTTAAGTGCTCAAAACCCTGAGGTACTTCATTTTCTGAGACGTGTTCTTTCGCCTCGGCATAGATAAATTCTTTTAATTGCCATAAATGACGAGGGCCGGGCGTGACCGTCAGCAAGTACCCGGAAGGTTTTAACACCCGCTTGAGTTCGTCATTATCCGAGGGCGCAAATACTCTGAGTACAACATCAAAAACCTGATCTGCATAAGGCAACCGGTTTGAACTGGCAACGACAAACTGTGCTTGGGGCTGTTTTTTAGCGGCGGCGGCTATGGCAAACTTGGCAATATCAATACCCTGCAAAGCTATCTGTTCACTGTGCTTGCAAAAACCGGCTATTTTTCGGCTGTAATAACCTTCACCACACCCCAAATCCAAAAGCTGGATGCCCTGCCCTTTGGTATTGCCGACATCAATCATCATCGCCACGGCCTTGGCCATCGGTTCATAAAACCCCGCTTCTAAAAATAGACGCCGGGCCATCATCATTAGCTTGCTATCACCCGGCTCTTTGGAATGTTTATCCTGAACCGGTAATAAATTTAAATAACCTTCCTTGGCCACATCAAAACTATGGTGATGCAGACAGGCATAATTTTTAGCTGATGGTTGCAGTTGCAGCGGTTCTCTACAAACGGGACAGATATACAGACTATTCGACGCGATGACTAATGGTTGCACAGGCAAAAATTTCAGTAGTTGATTAATGGATGGGAGGACACGGTTTAAAAGCTTATCACCACGAAGACATGACATTTTTTCTTCGTATCTTCGTGGCAAATAAAAAATGCTTAAGGATTCGCCTGCCCCTTTGAAAAAGGGGGATCGAGGGGGGATTTATCTAATAAAATCTCCCCTAACCCCTCTTTTTCAAAGAGGGGGATTGAATAGTTACAAAAATGCTAATGACTATTGCGTGCAGAACGCTTTAACACATCCAAGACTGACCTGACATTTGACTCGGGTTCGGACAACAGCAAGGTGAGCGCAATCTCTTCAAGGGCGGCAAGCAGACAGATCACAGCCGCCAATCGAAACGGCCAGGCCGGCCCCCCCAGAAACAACACATATAATGACAGCCCCATGGAAGCGGCTGCAATTTTTACGCCCCACGTATGGTAACTGGTAAAGCGCCCAAACTTGCTAAAACCTGCGAAGGCTGGCAATAAACAACTGGCGACAATCAAACTGACAAAAATCAGTTCTCTATAAACAACGTCCGGCCATAACCACCAGCAACCGATAGCGATGGTTAAATAAATGATGACATCCGCCCAACTGTCCAGAGTAGCGCCAAAAGGCGAAACCTGTCCGGTCAGGCGAGCCGCCAGACCGTCCAACAAATCGGTCAAAAAAGCGACCGCCAACAAAATCATAAAAGCGATGCCATAGCCATACCATGCCAGCCATAACAAAACCGGAGCCGCTATAAATCGAAACCCTGTCAGCATATTGGGCAAGGTTAACCTGGACTGTTCGGTGTGCTGTTGACTGTTCATAAGGCAAATGAGGCGGTAAGTGGCGCATGGTCTGAAAGCATAAGCCAGGGCGAATGAGCCAAGCGGTCACAGGATACCGGAACCAGGCCACGATAATAAATACGATCCATCTGAAAAAAAGGCAACCAGACGGGAAATGTTCGCGCATGGCGACCATGCGTTTGTAAAAAAACCTCCTGCAAATCCAGATGCTCATGAAAAAGTCGGTCGGCTTGTACCCGCCAGTCGTTAAAATCGCCGGCAACAATCAAGGGCGCATCGTGAGGCACATGGCTATCAATACGATCACATAATTTGCCTATTTGCAGGCGACGCTCTTTACCCGTCAAGCCAAAATGAATACAAACAATATGTACGTCCTGATCACTGTCAGGCATTCGGATAATGCCATGCAGAAGGCTGCGACTGGCCCAGGGAAAGGGCGAGACGTTAATATTTTCCCAGCTTTGAAACGGGTACTTGCTTAAAATGGCATTACCATGATGGCCGGCATTATAAATTGCATTTTTTCCGTAAGCGAAATACGGCCAAACACCTTCGGCAATAAACTCAATGTGTGACTGATCAGGCCAATGTTCGACATTTTTTTTATGGCGGCGATGCTCACCTTGCATCTCTTGCAAAAACAACAAATCGGCATCCGCCGCTATCAATGCTTCCTTGATTTGTTGTAATACAAAGCGCCGGTTACCGACATTAAAACCTTTATGAATATTGTAAGTTAATACCCGCAAACCTTTTTTTTCCATAATTCCCCTGACATCCTGTAAAGTGATCAACCTTTCTACGTTAATAAGGCTGATTGCGAATATTCAATCGGTAAAGCACCGGCGATACAAATTCTTCACACAGAAAAAAAAGCACGGCAATGAGTACAATGTCAGTAAGGTTAAGTGCTAACGGCTCTTTTAGCAAATATAAAGGCAACAATGATTCCAGTACCGTATCAAGAGCTCGCGCCCGACTGCTTTCAGCATTGCCTAAGCGCCGCTTGATAAAGCTGGCCGATATGTCACCTATCATCGCCAGTGCCCCAAACAATAGTCCCGTTACCGGTTGCAACCCCAATAAAATCGCCCCCGCCGCACAAAAAACAAGTGCTGAAAACAAACCTCGCCAGGTTTTACTATTGCCAAATAATCGATAGCCATCACCTAGAACAAGTCCATTATCTATCGGCCTTGCCAATCGGTTACCCAGCAATTTAGTGATAATAACCGGCGCACCATTGGCGGCAATAAGCAGTACAAAAGCCTGAAAAATGCAATACCAACACAACGACAGAAAAATCATGACCAACTATCTCCTTTTAATAAGTTAAAAACAAGGGATATCGATACATCGGCTACCAACACGGGACAGACCTGACAGGTTTTATAAACCTGTCAGGTCTAACTCCAGTATTTTGTGCTGGCTAAAGTGGGTAGCGATAAATTAAACAATGAGCGGGTATCAACGTTAGGAATCGGCACAAAACAACTTGAGGATTAAATTCCATCGCCTCAAAAACCCACCCTAAAAAGCGGCTAAACAATTGCAGCAACGACTGTAGCGGCACTATTTTTTTTGCTATTGCCTTATCAGGGTAATCCTGCGCTAAACAGATTAATTATAACTAAAATCGCCGCTTACAACCGCTTAAAAAATGGTTTGGTAACCGCTAATTTTTTTATGAACGACCGACCACTGCAAATGTCACTTTATGACTTGTATATAATGGATAGCTAATATAAACTCAATATACGCCCTGCCATTATAAAAACAAGCTTCATTAACAAGGGCGGTTCTTTTTTATCAGAGGAGGTTCTATGTCTAATCTTGAAAATAATTCCCGCCGTCGTTTCCTGACCCAATCCGGCTTGGGCTTGGTTGCTTTTGCTGCCATGCCGGGTCTTTTGCGTGCCATGGAAAATAGCGAAGGCATGCATGGCATGCCGAAATTAACCCCTAACAAGGCGTCACCCCATTTTAAACCGGATGTAGAATTTGATCTGTTTTGCAAATCAGGCTCGGTATCAATTTTACCCGGACAAAAAACACAGGTACAACAATACACCGCCGTGTTAAAAAAAGGCCCTGATGAGACACTTATTAATATAGCAGGATCTTATCTGGGGCCGTTAATCAATTTACAAAAATTCCAAAAAGTGCGAATTAATTTGCACAACAAACTGACCGAACCCACTGTCACGCATTGGCATGGCCTACATGTCCCCGCTAATATGGACGGACATCCGCAGTACACTATCGATCCGGGTGAAACGTTGGTTTATGAGTTTGAAGTGCTTAATCGCGCGGGTATGAATATCTACCATCCACACCCACATGAACTCACTGCCAAACAAGTCTATCATGGCCTGGCCGGCGTATTATTTGTTCATGACGAAGAAGAAGCCAAACTGGAATTGCCCGCCGGCGAATTTGAAATTCCGATTGTTATTCAGGATCGTCTTTTCGATGAACAAAATCAACTCATTTATGCACATAACATGCATGACCGTATGGTTGGTTTTTATGGCAATCGTATCTTGGTCAACGGTCGCCCCAATTTTCAAATGGATGTGGCCAGTCGCGCTTACCGGCTACGCGTTTTAAACGGCTCAACCGCTCGCATTTACAAACTGGGTTGGGATGACGGCACCCCCATCACCGTTATCGGTGTCGATGGCGGCTTACTGGAACAACCACAAGTCAAACCCTACGTCATGCTGGCACCCGGTGAACGTTTAGATGTTTGGGCAGATTTTAGCGGTCGCAACGAAGGCTCGCAGTTAGTCATGCGCAGCTTGGGTTTTTCCGGCGTGTTACCTAAAATGGCTCAGCGCATGGGTGGAATGATGCATGCCAACGCTTTGCCGGTAGGCAGTGATTATCCAATTTTTACCGCACGCGTCACCAAAAAAGTCAGCGACAGCCCTAAACTGCCCTCACAATTATCAAAAATCAACTGGCATCCCATCAGTGCAACCGCTAATCCTGATAAACCGGTTCCCATCGCTATTTCCGAAGGCCCGATGGCCATGTTGCTTAATGGACGTCCTTACAAGTTTAACGACACTCAAGACATTGAGCGCATCAAGGTAAATACTATCCAACTCATGGAAATTTTTCATGCGCACGGCGGCGGTCACGGTAAACCAGCCGCAGCATCCACTGAAGATCATGGCGCAGAAAAGCACAGCGGCGGCATGGGCATGATGGGCGGCATGAAGCATGGTGATGATGACCAGAAAGGCGGCCAAGGCATGATGGGCATGGGTCACCGAGGTGGCGGCATGGGTATGATGGGTGGCATGAAACACGGCGATGACGACCAGAAAGGCGGTCAAAGCATGGGTGGTGGTATGGGCGGTATGGGTGGCATGGGCGGTGGTATGGGCATGATGATGTCCATGGCGCATCCCATTCATTTACACGGCCAACAGTTTCAAATTGTCAGCCGCACTGTCAGTGCAGATAATGAAGCAGACTACGCCACCGTGCGTGACGGCTTTATTGAAAACGGTCTCAAAGACGTCGTACTGGTGATGCCTGGCGAGAACGTTCGCATCATAAAACCTTTCCAGGATTTTAAAGGCTTGTTTATGTACCATTGTCATAATCTTGAGCATGAAGACATGGGCATGATGCGTGACTTTTTGGTTGAATAATTGAGAGCTTGTTAATCCGGTAACAAAAACGGGCGCTCTAATGCGCCCGTTTTTATTTGGCTATCAACTTAACACGGGACAGACCTGACAGGTTTTATAAACCTGTCAGGTCTAACTTCGGGATTTTTGTCCTGACTAAAGCTGAGTAGGGTGCGCATCGCGCACCACAACCATGCCAGAGAAAGAACCCTACACGCTACAGGTAGAAAAAAAATAATAGATTGTAGTGCAAATAAAATCGTTTAGTGGATACGGTTTTAGGTGCGCGATGCGCACCCTACCACTATAAATTGGGGATTTTTTTATTGCGAGTTGCCTTACCTATTGCAAGGCATTACATCAGCGGCAGAATTTGATCAAGAATCTTGCCGTTAGTGGCCAAAACCTGTTTGGGAAAAAGTCCTTCATTGCCTTTAAAATCGGTCACGGTAGCACCCGCTTCCCTCGCTATTAAAGCACCCGCAGCAACATCGTACAGATTTAATTCCTGCTCCCAAAAAGCATCAATCTGCCCATCCGCAACCAAACATAAATCCACAGCGGCCGAGCCAAAACGCCGCTGCCCCGTTGTATTTTGAGCGATTCGTCCAAAGCGTTCCAGATTATTGTCTGTCAAGTAAGAACGCAGGCAGGCAAAACCGGTACCAATCATCGCATCGGCCAGATCACTTTCTGAAGAAACCGTAATGGGCAGGCCGTTTTTAAAAGCACCCTTGCCCTTTTCTGCACAATAGTAATCATCTAAAGCCGGCGCATAAACCGCGCCCATCATCAGCTCTTGATCAATTTCCAGCGCAACACTGATAGACCAAAAGTATTGGCCTCTTGAAAATGAATGGGTGCCGTCGATAGGATCGACTATCCACCGATTGGTTTGATTAGCACTTTGTCCGCTCTCTTCTCCCCAAAAACCATATTCAGGGTACTTCGTAGTCAGGGTTTCTTTTAAAAAAGCCTCAACAGCAACATCCGCCGCAGTAACAAAATCACGCGGACTTTTTTTGTTAACTTCAACATTTTTCAAGTCTTTAAAATAAGTCATTGCAATGGCTCCTGCTTCACGGACCACTTCTTCAAGTACAGCAAGCGAAATCGACATCTGGGGGTAACCTTATCAATCAAAAAAGGTTAATTATACGGCAAGAAAGTTAAGTCGTTGAAAAATGACCATCGCTAAGGAATGCGCATGAAATAAATTATGCATCTGGCTCCCTCTCCCTCCGGGAGAGGGCTGGGGTGAGGGGATATAAATGGCCAAGTTATTTCATGCACGTTCCTCAAGTGCGATTCTCTGTTGATTAGAAGTGCTATACTCAACGCAATAAGAGTTTTACGGATTTTATAAAAAGCTGTTCACCACGAAGACACGAAGAACACGAAGTTTTTACCTTGGTTTTTCTTCGTGGTTTTGCACATTAAATTAATACTGATTGCGAGTCGGCAAATACTGATCACGGTCATAGGGTGGCGTTTCATGCGCTGGAATAATATCGTTCGGCCAGTCTTTAGCCCATTCACTCCGATCTTCTTCATCAGCGTAGTAGCGAAGATAAAGCTCGGAATCCTCCTTGCTACCACTACCCACCAAGTCGATGTGACAAACAGAGTTTTCATCGTCTGGCATATCCGGATTTTCCACCAGCAACTCCTCATGCCATAACTCCTCATACAGTTCGCGATCGCTGAGATGGTTGGTGTTATAAAGAAATGTGCGCAGCAAAGCCAAGCCGTGTATCACTTCCCACAACTTGGCGGTCAGTTGCATATCATCCAATTTTTCCGGGGCTGGCAACGCCACACCGCCTTGCACCAGTAAGTCAAAAGACGTGTTTATTTCAGCTTCCTCGTAGGTCAGTACATACTCCCGCAACGCCTGTGGTAACTCTTCCGACTCGAAGAACGACAATTTATCGCTCACGAACGCTTCGGCTCTGCGTTGCAAATCTTGAATATGTGCCTGGCTCTCGGCGCTCTCTTTATTTTCTATGGGTTTTTTAGGCATTACGGTGTCCTCCAAAATCAGAGTCAATTATGTTAGATGATTGAGTTTTAGGCAAATGCTATCATTTTTATGATTTTATATCCAATACATCAACACCCCCTAAATACTTGAAAACACCCAATCATTTCATCGCTAAAACTTGCTTTGCACATCAGTTATGTATATTATTTTATACATAACAAGAGAGCATTTATGGAACAAGAAAAAGAAATCCGTTGGGTAGGGTCTTCTTATCAAGACATACTCAAGTTTCCTGTAGAACCTCGCAAGGAGGCAGGTTTTCAGTTGGGAAAAGTGCAGGCGGGATTAGATCCTGATAACTGGAAACCTTTTGATGACGTGGGTGTGGGCACAAAAGAAATTCGTATTCGTGATGCTACCGGTATTTATCGCGTGATGTATTTGGCCAAGTTTGAGGAGGCAATCTATGTGTTGCATTGCTTCCAAAAGAAAACCGAAGCAACAACGAAACAAGACAAAGCTATTGCAGAAACACGTTACCGTGCTGTTGTAAGAACAAGAAAGGAGGATAAAAATGACTATTGATACTGAAGTTCGCCATATCACCAAACCGGGTGCCAATCTTTTTTTGGAACTGGGCTTTAATGCAACTGAGGCGACCCGTCTTCAAGCCGAATCACAGCGGCGGATCAGTGACACCAAGACTCTCAAAGAACAGCTTATGAATGAATTGTCGGATTGGATTGTAAATAATCATCTAAAGCAAGCAGAGGCCGCTGAGATATTAATGGTTTCCCGTCCGCGCGTCTCTGATTTGATGAATAAAAAGGTGAGTAAGTTTACCATCGATGCTTTGGTGAATATGTTGAGCCGTGTCGGCAAGCCGGTTCGACTCGCCGTTGGCTAATGCTGCTTTCAAAATTAAAACAAGGGTGCGTTAAACGCACCCTTTCAAAAATTACCTCAACACCCCCGCCGGGCTGGAATAACTATCCAATACCTGCACGTAATTGGCGCGTTCGTAAGCGCTGGGATCAATGGCGTGTTGTTGGCTGACGCTGCCTTTTAACTGGCTGATTGACTCATATTCATGCTCGATTAGCCACTGTTCCAGTTCGGTCAGGATTTGGGTTAAATGCCCCACGCCCTGTTTGAGTAAAACACTGCACAGATGCACGACATCGGCTCCGGCCAATAACGCTTTTAATACATCAGAGGTCTCGTGAAAACCACCGGTTACTGCCAGGGAAAGCTTGGTGCGGCCATACAACAAAGCCGTCCAGCGTATGCGCAACAAGGCTTCCGATGAAGAGGACAGTTCCAGTTTCGGCAGCACTTCCAACGTTTCCAGATCAATATCGGGTTGATAAAAACGATTAAATAACGCAATACCATCAGCACCCGCCGCTTCCAATCGCCGTGCAAAATGAATGGGCGAACTGAACTGTGAAGACAGTTTCATGATAATGGGTAGACTGACGTGGCCTTTCAATTCCTGCAAAATATCCAAATAACGGTTTTCAACGGCATCGCTGCTTTCTTCGGCATTGGCCGCCAAATGATAGATATTCAGTTCCAACGCATCGGCACCAGCCTGTTGCAGTTGCTTGCCGTATTCAACCCAGCCACTCAAAGAATTTCCGTTCAAACTGGCAATGACCGGAATCGACAGGGATGACTTTATTTTTTGCAGTTGCTCCAGATAATGTTCCTGATAGGTCTGAATATTATCGGGCACGGGATGAAACGAATCCGCTTCACCATGCCCTATGGATTGTTGATAAAAAAACCGCTCCATTTGCTGCTCTTCGGCTTCGATTTTTTCTTCGAACAACGAATACATCACCAACGCCGAGGCACCGGCATCTTCCAATCGTCGCGCACTACTTGCATCTTTGCTCAACGGTGATGCTGACGGCACCAAGGGATTGGCCAGTTTTAAGCCTATGTAATCTGTCGTTAAATCAACCATTGTCGTTCTCCTTGGCAGTGTCGTTTTTAAGTTGCGCTTTTACCGCTGAAACACTGGTGGCTTCTGTCCATTCCAGCTCGGATAGTTGTTTGTAGTAACGATAGCGATTTTTAACATCTTGCTGTGCCTGAGCCAAGAAACGTTCAGCCGCTTCCGGATGCGTTTGCCACAACATGCTAAAGCGGGTTTCGGTTTTCACAAAATCGCGGTAAGGGATTGAAGGTTCTGCCGAATCCAGTTTCATCGGATTTTTGCCCGCCTTGGCCTTGCTGGGATCAAAGCGAAACAACGGCCAATGTCCACTTTTAACAGCCAAGTTTTGTTGCCTGTGGTTATTGGACATATCCACGCCGTGGGCGATACAAGGCGCATAAGCGATAATAATAGACGGGCCATCATGGGCTTCTGCCTCCAAAAATGCATTCAGGGTTTGGATATCTTTACCCGCATAGGCAACATGGGCGACATACACATTACTGTAATCCATCGCCAACAAAGCCAAATCTTTTTTGGCCGTCGCCTTGCCGCCCGCCGAAAATTTTGCCACGGCACCCAAGGGCGTTGATTTTGAAGTCTGCCCGCCGGTATTGGAATAAACCTCCGTATCAAGAACCAGAATATTGACGTTACGGCCACTGGCCAACACATGATCGACCCCGCCAAAACCAATATCGTAAGCCCAGCCATCACCACCGATAATCCAGACACTTTTTTTGCTCAGGCTGTCCGCTAATTGAAGCAAGGTTTCGGCAGCTTGACCGGTCAAGGACGGCAACTTTTGTTTAAGACTGGCAACCCGTTCGCGCTGTTCGTAAATCCCCGCTTCATCGGACTGGTCGGCATTTAGAATGGCATCAACCACTTCATCGCCTAACTGATCCCGCAGTGCAGCCACCAATTCTTTGGCGTAGTCATTTTGTTTATCCAGGGCAATGCGCATTCCCAAGCCAAATTCGGCATTATCTTCAAACAAGGAATTACTCCATGCCGGCCCGCGACCTTCGGCGGTTTTAGTCCACGGTGTCGTGGGCAAATTGCCGCCATAAATTGAAGAACACCCCGTCGCATTGGCAATCACCATACGGTCACCAAACAACTGCGAAGCCAATTTTATGTAGGGCGTTTCACCACAACCGACGCAAGCACCGGAAAATTCAAACAGCGGTTGCAGAACCATCGCACCTTTAATGGTATTGGTTTTTAACAAGCGCCGATCATATTCAGGGATGTCTAAAAAGAAATCCCAATTGTCGCGCTCGGCTTCCCTTAGCGGCGGTTGTGGCTGCATGTTTAAGGCTTTGCGACTGGCATTGGATTTATCCCGAATCGGACAAATATCGACACACAAGGTGCAGCCCGTGCAATCTTCCGGTGCGACCTGATAACTGATAGCCAAACCGGCCGGAAAATCTTTACCCAGCATCGGTGCAGATTTGAAGGTTTCGGGCGTATTAGCCAAAATATCAGTCGAAAAAATCTTGCTGCGAATAACCGAATGCGGACAAACCATCACACATTTTCCGCATTGGGTGCATATATCGGTTTCCCAAACCGGAATTTCCAGGGCCAAATTGCGTTTCTCAAAAGCGGCCGTGCCGGTTGGAAAAGTACCATCAATCGGCATAACACTGACCGGCAAGGCATCACCTCGACCGGCAATAATTTCGCCGGTTACCCGTTTAACAAAATCGGGCGCTGCATCGGTAATCGTTGAGGTAATGTCGAACAGACTGCTAACCAGTGTGGGCAGTGGAACGGGATGCAAACTGGCCAGTGTTTCATCAATGGCCTTAAAATTTAGCTCAACAACACGCTGACCTTTTTTGCCATAGGTTTTTTCGACGGCATGTTTAATCGCGGTAATGGCATCGGTCTGCGGCAACACCCCGGAAATCGCAAAAAAGCAGGTCTGCATGATGGTGTTGATACGCTTGCCCATACCGCTTTTTTCAGCAACGGCATAACCGTCAATGACATAAAAGCGGATTTTTTTGGCTATCATCTGCTGTTGCATTTTAGCGGGTAGCGATGCCCAAACCTGTTCAACCGGTTCGGGTGAGTTTAATAAAAATACGGCGTTATCGGCAGCATTAACCAGCATGTCATAACGTTCCAGAAAAATCGTCTGATGACAGCCGATAAAATTGGCATCGTTTTCGGCAATCAAATAAGTGGATCGTATCGGCTTGGGGCCAAAGCGCAAATGCGAAACCGTAATTGCACCGGATTTTTTTGAGTCATAAACGAAATAACCCTGCGCGTTTAAATCAGTCGCTTCGCCAATAATCTTAATGGTGTTTTTATTGGCGCTGACCGTACCGTCACTGCCCAAGCCATAAAACATGGCCTGAAAAGTATCGCTAAGGGCATCGGTGCGATAACCCGCATCCCAATCCAGACTGGTGTGTGTGACATCATCATGGATACCGATGGTAAAATTATTTTTCGGATGCGCCTGTTTCAATTCATCAAAAATCGCCTTAATCATACCCGGCGTAAATTCCTTGGAAGACAGACCATAACGCCCGCCCACCACTTTCGGCAATTCCGAAAACCGGGATTCACCGCTGATAAAATCTTGGGCAAGCGCACTCAAAACATCCTTATACAACGGTTCGCCATCCGCACCCGGTTCTTTGGTACGATCCAGTACGGCGATTTTTCGGCAGGTATCCGGCAGTGCCGCGAGTAAACTTGTTGGGTCAAAAGGTCGGTATAAACGAACTTTAAGCAAGCCCACCGCTTCGCCCTGACGAATGAGATAATCAAGCGTTTCCGCTACGGCCTCCGCACCTGAGCCCATAATGACGATAACGCGTTCAGCCTGCACCGACCCTGAATAGTCAAACAGGCAATATGAGCGGCCTGTTAGTTCAGCAAAGCGATTCATCGCCTTCTGGACAATCGCGGGCATCGCCTGATAATAAGCATTAACCGATTCCCGCGCCTGAAAATACACATCAGGATTTTGGGCGGTGCCGCGCAGTACAGGCTTATCGGGCGTTAAAGCCCGGCTTCTGTGCGCGGTAACCCACTCCTCCTTAATCATGGCTCGCAACACCGAATCATCCAGTATCTTAATTTTGGCGACTTCATGCGAGGTTCTAAAACCGTCAAAAAAATGCATCAGCGGAATACGACTTTCCAGCGCCACGGCATGGGCAATCAACGCAAAATCCATGACTTCTTGCGGCGAATTGGAACACAGCATCCCAAAACCGGTCATCCGTGCCGACATGACATCGCTATGGTCACCGAAAATAGACAAGCCCTGACAAGCCAGCGAACGGGCGGCAATATGAAATACCGTCGGCGTTAACTCGCCGGCAATTTTGTACATATTGGGCAGCATCAACAGCAGCCCTTGAGAGGCGGTAAAGGTCGTCGCCATTGATCCCGCCTGCAAGGCACCATGAATGGCTCCGGCTGCTCCGGCTTCACTTTGCATTTCGGTCACTTGCGGCACTGTCCCCCACAAATTGACCTGCCCGCGCGATGACCATTCATCGGCCCATTCACCCATATTCGACGATGGGGTTATCGGGTAAATGGCGATGACTTCGTTGAGTTTATGCGCTACCGTAGCGGCAGCCTGATTTCCATCAATTGTAAGTGTTTCCTGATTTTGCATTAGACAGTCCTGTGATGAACAAAAGAAGTGTAACTAGCGTATTCTGGATAAATTTAAAGAATAGCTGATTTTACGCTTAATCTCAAATACTGACATCACCATTTTTATTGTGGGGTAGAGACGCGATTTATCGCGTCTGCTGTCTGCTGTCTACAGCCTACAGTCTACGAGTGTCAGACGCGATAAAGCGCGTCTCTACGCTTTAACGGATATTTTATGCTTTAATCATTCCGTTAAATGTTCTGCTGAGTTCATTCAGCTTTACGAGTGCCCCGGATACGCCACCATGCGCTACACCCTTCGACAAGCTCAGGACAGGCTTGGATGGTCTTATTCCAGGCTACGCCTAATGCTTGTCATCACTAAATTCCCCGAAATCAAGAATTAAAAACTTGAAAAATGAGTGGATAACATAAATTCCAGATTCAAAGTAGCGATCAGAATGACTGGCCTTTCAATACCGCTCTAATCTTAACCGGAAAATAACCCGGCATTAGCCACAACTTTATGAACAAATTAGATAAACGTGCCGGTATGTGACTCAGCCAGTCAAAACAAGTAAACAATCGATGCCAACCCGGTTGCGTCGCTACCCACTCAAGTAACCAGAGTTGTCGTGCTTGATGCGCTGAACGCAGCAAAGTGTCCGGATAAGGCGTCCTGAACCAATGCTCTGCTTGTGCCCAGTATTCGGCAAGAATAGCTTGCCGCTGTGGACGTAGTCTGTTGAGCAAGCTGCGGGTATCCAGCGAGGTCGTCTGGTGTTGGGCTAAGGCCGCAAACTCCAAAAGTTGACGGAGGTTGAGAGCTTTCTTAAGCCGTTGCCCGTCACTTATTTGGCAATGGAGCATATTATGCAGCAATCGAGTCGCCACATCCGGAATAAGCGCCGTGGAGCCTTCGTCAAAGCTAAAGGGCACGGTTATCAGTTGTTGGCACAGCCGGGCATCATCGCCTTGATGGGATTGAATACGGCGGTGCAGTTCAACTTTGACCGGTAACTCAGGATGTATTAAGGGGAAGCCGTGATGTTGTTGTTGAAAGTGACTCGGCAGTAGCCATTGCGACCCTTTATCTTCCAAGCGATAGCCCAGACAAATAAGCGCCTCAGTGGCGGCCTCCATCAGTAGATCAGGCACCAGCAGATCAAGATCACCTATCACCCTATCTTCAGCACCCCGGTATTGCCCCGAAGTCAAGGTAATCGCCCCTTTCAATAAAACAGGTTGAATGCCGATACGGTTAAGGGCACCAGCAATTATCACCAGTTGTTCCCGCAACGTTTGGTTGCGCTCGCGATTGAGGCTTTGTAAGGTGTGCAAATAGTCTTGCACCTCCTCTGGCAGCAGGTCAAACAAGCCCTTGCGTTGCAGCGCACCGGCCAGTGAGGGCGTCACCAAACAGCAACCGGCCAACCAAGTAAGGCCGCGCCAATCAACCGTTGCCGCAGCAAGTCGTTCCGGCAGATCGGTCGCGTAAGCGTCGCCCACCGACAGACACTCGCATAACAAAGACAAGTTCTTTGCACGGTGCCTCGCAGACGCTGAACGGTCATGCCAAAACTGACGGATCACGGCGGGGAGTGCAAGGCTCATAAGGGAATTTCCGGTTGTGACAGCTTATCGACCTGTTGCCCGACTAAGGCCAAAGCACTGTCAAGATCAGGATAACATAACGCATAGGCGGGTACCGAGCTGACCCAACTTGCCAAGGCGTCAAGTTTGGCTTGGGTCAGGTTACGAATAACCGCCTCGGCCTCAATGATGTGTTGTAAGGCCTCTTCCGGACTCAGCGCTTGGCAGTGCGGCACACTACCCGGCTGGTAACGGGGAAACAACAACAAACCCGGCGGAATGGCGCCCGCACTGCAATTGCCCAGCGGTGGCAGATAGCGCACGGTTTGGTCAAAACGCTCAACGCTTTGCGTGCTGGCAATGTCCGGCCGCAGCGCAGCCAGTACCGACCAACTGCCGCTCTTAAGACAAATGGGTGTGCCTAGCCCCAACAACTCGCCCGTCAGAGTGACCGGAACCACATCATCACTGAGTAACGCATAACCCTTGGCATTAAGCGCCGTCGCCAAGGTCGTTTTGCCCGAACCACCCGGTGCAATCAATAACAAACCTCGGCCATCGGCAAGCCTGAGCCCCGCGCCATGAATCACCAATAGACGTTCTTCTGCCTGGCAAGCCAAATCAATCAGCGTATGCAGCACACAAGTCAGTGCATTCTCACTCCCCTGCCCCGTCGACTCAAGCTGCTCGTTGACACCAAGCTGCCACCGGGTTGCAGTACCCGTTAAAACCAGCTGATGCGCCAAGGGCTCAGGACTGGCAAGCAGCACCGAACTCAGCAGAACCTTAAGCCGCTCGGTCAGTTGCGCATCTTCAACAAGCACCCCAAAACACAGACCGGCCAACCTGACCGTCAAAGTCATTGACCGAGCCGTAGCCGGAAAAGGCGGCGCAATAACCCAGTCACAGGGTTTCGCCAAGGTAGCAGGGAGCCGCTCAAGACTATCCTCCAAAAGCCCGCTTTGACGCCAGTGTAAAAGCAGATCCTCGATGTGGCTGCTGGCGGCCGCCTTGGACAGGCCGTAATCGAGGGTCAGCTTTTGGATTAAAGTGCGTGCGGCGACTTCGTCATCACTCACTTGATGCAACTGCCACAGTTCAGCAGCACTGGCATTGAGCAGATGCAGCCTATCGCCGCCGCTGTGTGCCAGAACTTGGCTGGTGCCGAGCGTTGTGTTTAATAGCATGTCAGATTTTATAGTTCATTATTGAGTCAATGGGCTTTAACGTTTTTACAATCAATCTTCAAGTTCTTAATTCTAGTAAAACAGCGATAACCAGTCATAAGCGTAGGCCGGAAACGCTCAACTCGCTTGCGCTCGAAAAGCCTTATTCCGGCCTACGCCTGTAGGGGCAATCCCTTGCGGTTGCCCTGCCAACATCGTAACAGCAAAGGGCGGGCGTGGAGGTCAGGCTTTGCCTGACCTCCGGTGTTAATAATTGTGTTCCGGTAATCCTGTCATGCCTCGGGCAGTTATTATCCACGCCAGTCGGGTCTTCCTGGTAAAGCATCCACGAGCGAATCAGCTGAAGCGCGTTTTGACAGCATCAGGGTCATCATCACCGGTGGTGTCCAAAGCGCCAGTTTGGTGATGTTACGGCGTTGGGTGTCGATAGAATCGGTGGTGGGTTGAATGGTTGTCGATTCGGTATTCATAAGTAAATTCTCGGTTTAAGTGGTTATAGTTGTGCCCCCCCCCTTTGAGAAGGGGGGTAGGAAAGATTTTTCAGCCTGTCATGGTGCCGAAACCTGCCAGGTATAGCGTTGTACAGTGGCATTAAGGGTGATCGGATAGCCTTTCATGGTCCAGAGGGGATCAGTGGGTAGAATGATCTTGCCGGTTGCCACTTCAATTAGTTGTGAGCGTTTTAAAAGCTCCGGACTGCCTTCCCAACTTAGAAAAACTTTGCTGCCGACCGGATTGGCACGCACTTCAAAACTCCAGCTATGGGCATTAAGGTCAACGGGATGAAAATCACTGGCATAATCACCTGCGTTGCTGCCCCATTCCGGATGCGGAAAAACCAGCGTCAAATAAGGCGTGCTGAAAGGTGCCATTTTGGCGACATCATGAGCATCGAAGCCTGTTTTGGCATCGCTTAACTGCCCCAACAGTGCGCCGCGATCTTTCCAACCGGTCACCAGATTATTAACTTTTAAACGGATATACCAATCAGCGGGATTAGCCAGAATCTGCGGGTTAACATGATTGCCGACAGCAGGCACCGGCGCAGCGGTAGCCGGTGACACAACAAAATCCAGCCAGCCTAGATACCACGGCATCTCGGCAGTCGCCAATTGCTCAAGATTAGCCGGTAACGCTTGATTGCGAGTCAGGGTCGATTGCTCCGCCGGAATCAACAATTCAATGGTATGCCCAAATGCTCCCGGCAACACATTAACCCAAAAGGACTTAAAGTATTGCAGATTACCCTGGGTGGGGCTGACATCGTTAAAACTGACATAGGTCGTGCCATCCCAAATATTAACGGTATTATTGATATAGCCTGCGGTGTTGGCAGCGCTGGGGGTCAACGTTGATGCCGAACCATCCACCCGGATGCGCACTTTTGACCAATCAATCGGATAAGCAAACGGATTGCCGACCAGATTGTAGCGATTGGCACCCGCTTTATAGGTAGTGACGGTAATGGCTTTGCAGCCATTGGCAGAATAACAACCTTGCGCTTGAGTAACATCGGTCGGCGTTGTGGTACCGTCCAGGGTTAACTTGCCGTTGGTGGGCGCTTGATAACTTTTAAGCCAGTAACCCGTCCCGACATTCAGCGATATATCACTGGTTAAAAAGGGCCGATAAGCCGGTACTGCACCCACGGTTCTATCTTCAATAATCCAGCCGAGTACGGATAATGAAGATGATGCATAGTTGGTAGTGCTTAGATTAGACGAAGAGCCATCACCAAACACACCGGCTATCGTGCTCGTAGCCGGTACACAGGGTAAGGCCAGCATTTGCCAAAGGGCATTCAAACCGCCTGTGCCGGTAGTTATAGAGACACCGGGACCACAGTTAGTGTACTTGAAAAGTGAATTGGCCACATTGGTGCCGCCTGGCGTGGTCACCAACACACTGGCAGTTCCGGCAGCATGCGCGGGTGTGGTGGCGGTGATGGACGTGTCAGATACCACAGTGACATTGGTTGCCGCAGTGCCACCCAAGCTAACCTCCGTCGCGCCGGTGAAACTGGTTCCCGTTAGTGTCACTGTCATACCACCTGCTGTGTTGCCATAAGAGGGGCTAATCGCGCTCACCGTTGGGGCATTGACGGCTGGCGAAGTCATCACTCGGTTGCCGGTGCCTGAGGTAGCTATTGCCACAAACATGCCGTTGCCGTAAGTGACGCCAAACCAATTGTTATTACTCGCAGAAGTTTGGACAGTCCAAGTGATGCCATCAGGACTGGTCATGACCAGATGGCCGCCAGTTATTAGGGTGGTAGCCACCGCTACAAATAAGCCGTTGCCGTAAGTGACGCTATACCAAGTTTGATCCTCCGGAGAGGTTCGGGTCATCCAAGTGATACCATCAGGACTGGTCATAACCTTCGAATGGGCTATTGTACCTCCACCAGCGGTTGCTACAAATAGACCGTTACCGTAAGTAACTGATCTCCAGTTATTATCATTTGCCGAGGTTCGGGGAGTCCAAGCGATGCCATCAGGACTGGTCATCACTCGGTTGCCTGTGCCTGTGGTAGCCACCGCCACAAACAGACCATTGCCGTAAGTGACGCCATACCAATTGTTATTGGCCGCCGAGGTTCGGGGAGTCCAAGTGATGCCATCAGGACTGGTCATCACTCGGTTGCCGGTGCCTGAGATAGCCACCGCCACAAACAGACCATTGCCGTAAGTGACGCTTTGCCAAGTATTATTGTTCGCTGAGGTTCGGGGAGTCCAAGTGATGCCATCAGGACTGGTCATCACTTTGTTGGTAGCCACCGCCACAAACAGACCATTGCCATAAGTGACGCCTTGCCAAGCAGTAGTGTTCCCTGAGGTTCGGGAAGTCCAAGTGATGCCATCAGGACTGGTCATCACCACGTTGGCGACGCCAGTGGAAGACACCGCCACAAACAAGCCGTTGCCGTAAGTGACGCCAGTCCAAGTTTGATCGGCCCCCGAAATCCGGCTAGTCCATTGGGTTGCACCGGTCGCATGGGCTGATGATGACCCCATCAGGATCAGGAGCAAGCCGATAAAGGGCAAAAGGCCGATAAGCCTGGGTAAACTAAATTTCTGGGTGTGCTGCATAGTGGGGCCTATGTTTGGGATTAATTTTCAGGGTTAACAAGCAAAGCACCAAAATCATATAAACTGCATTTTATTAGGCTCTTTTTCTGAAAACTATATTGCATTACAAAATCTATAAAAGACAGCTTCGAATTGTCACAGAATGTCACAAGAGTTCGGCAGGCACTGTATTTATTGGCACGAGCGTACTTTGTGCCATTGCAATGACTTTAAAAATATCAATAACCACTGGCTGCGCATGATTTTTTTAGCTTTAAAAAGTCAAGTAGGTCGGGCGCGTCTCTTTGCGCCCGACAATTTCGGCATGATGGTCGGGCAACGATAAAGCCGTTGCCTGACCTTGCTATTTTGTAAGGTGGATAAGCCACGCGTCATCCACCCAATACCGGTATAAAATAAGGTTCAAGACCTCACACCCACACAGCCTGTTTAAAATAACGCAACGATTATAATGGCTTAAGGTTTATAATCTGGCCATGAGCAAAATACACGACAGCAGTTATAAGTTTTTATTTTCAAATCCGGAGTTGGTCCGCGACTTAATCATGGGTTTTATACCCGATGATTGGTTGCATAGCCTGGATTATTCAACACTTGAAAAGGTGCCGGGGTCTTACATCAGTGAGGACTTTAAGCAACGCGAAGACGATATTGTCTGGCGGGTAAAAGTCGGTGGCGCTTGGGTCTATCTGTACTTGTTGTTGGAATTTCAAAGTAGTGTTGATAAATACATGGCACTGCGCATGATGGTTTATATCGGACTGCTCTACCAAGACTTGATAAAGCGCAAAGAAGTGCTGGCCGATGGCCGGTTACCGCCAATATTGCCTATCGTGCTTTATAATGGTAAACAACGCTGGACTTCCGTTACCGATGTTGCCGAGTTAATTCCCGTCGTACCGGGTTTGGTGGAGCAGTTTAAACCCCGCCTTAAATATTTGCTGATTGACGAAAATACCTACAGTGACACCGAACTGGCCTCACTTAGGAACGCGCATGAAATAACTTGACCATTTATATTCCCTCACCCCAGCCCTCTCCCAGAGGGAGAGGGAGCAAGATACCGAAGTTATTTCATGCACATTCCTTAACAATTTGGTGGCGGCCGTTTTTAGATTTGAACAAGCAGATAGTCCGGCCACCATGGAAGCCTTAATAGGTCTGTTAATCGAGTGGCTAGCCGATAGACCCGATTTACGGCGCATGTTTTCGTTGTGGATACGCGCGACATTGATGAGAAAACCAAACTACGGTATCTTATTGCCCCAAGTAGACGATTTACAGGAGATAAAAGTCATGTTGGCAGATAGACTGGAACAATGGGCACTGGCCTATATAGCAGAAGGCGAGCTAAAAGGTGAGTTAAAAGGTGAGCTAAAAGGTAAACAAGAAGGCAGACAAGAAGGCAGGCAGGAAGGCGAAATGCTGGCTTTGCAAAGATTATTGTCCAAGCGCTTTGGCATCCTGCCGGCTGATATAACTCGTTCGATTTCCAATGCCTCGGTGGAGACCATTGAGCGTTGGTTTGATCTGGCTATTGATGCCCAACAATTATCAGATATATTTAAAGACATGTAGGTCGGACGCGTTTCTTTGCGCCCGACAATTTCAGCATGATGGTCGGGCAACAATAAAGCCGTTGCCCGACGCGACTTAAATCGTGACAGCAGGCGTAGGCCGGAATAAGATCACCCAAGCGTAGCGAGTGGTGGCGTTTCCAGTACTCTCGCACCGGTTGCCGGAAACGCTCAACTCGCTTGCGCTCGAAAAGCCTTATTCCGGCCTACCCGGCTGCTCTTCTGTGAGAATGGAGGGATAGTTTTTTATGTTATGATTTGACAACGTCAAACAAATTTAGGAATGGGAAAATGAGTGTGGAAGCTGATGAGATTTGGGCGATTTTGCGAGAAGTTGCCAGCGAACAAAAAGCGTTACAACGTGAAGTTAAAGAAGTAAACAAAAACATTGGTCGTTTAACAAACCGTTTAGGTGAATTTGTAGAAGAAGCGGTGCGCCCCTCGGCAGTGCGTTTGTTTAGAGAACGCGGGATTGATATTCACGAAGTTCAGCAAAATGTCAGTGCAAAACGTGATGGTGAAGCTTTAGAAATCGACTTACTTGTTGTCAATAATGAAGATGTTGTGGTGATTGAATGTAAAAGTAATTTAAGCATCGATGATGTCAATGAACAACTTGAGCGACTAGAAAAAGTGAAGCGTCTTTTACCGCGCTATAAAGATTGTCGAATTTTAGGGGCGGTTGCGGGTATGGTGATACCTGACAATGTGGCGACGTATGCGATTCGCAAGGGATTGTATGTGATTGGTCAAAATGGCGAGCATTTGGAATTGCGAAATGACATTAGCTTTGCCGCAAAAGTTTGGTGAAACGAACGCACGACGGGGTATGTACCCTTCAAATTGCTTGGCAACGAGTGAAGAGCAACAAGGGCGCGGTGCGCTAGACAGTATCAGCATAGAGCCGCGTAGGTCGAGTTAGCGATAGCGTAACCCGACGCATTGGAGCCGCAAATGTCGGGTTACGTTATCTTGCTACGCTCAATAAGCTAACACAACCTACAAGGCTTTAAGTTGATGTGTATGGGGCGCGTCTCTTTGCGCCCGATAATTTCGGCATGGTTGTCGGGCAACGATAAAGCCGTTGCCTGGTATCTACAGGACTGCGGTTTCCGACAAATCCTAAACTTCACACCCCGGCAGACTTGTGTCGACTAAAGCCGATAAAGCCAGCAAGTGCCCAGCCG
>Ga0194056_10000099_pt1 | contig 37918 bp, 28 predicted proteins | sample SepL4413m_MetaG_FD_155458 | JGI IMG/M metagenome (GOLD analysis project Ga0194056, IMG submission 155458) | Anoxic zone freshwater microbial communities from boreal shield lake in IISD Experimental Lakes Area, Ontario, Canada - Sep2016-L442-13m | ecosystem: Environmental > Aquatic > Freshwater... | reverse complement strand
GATTTATTTAATGATGTAATTGTAAGTTTCATTCGTGCGCTTACTCCCAAGATAACAAATCTTAACCCAGAATTTACGCCTGTTGCTAATGCAGATTGTATCAATCTTGTCAATGCGTAAGTCCTATCTTCTTAAAAATAGTCGGCTTCATAACGACTTTTTTTGGGAGGAAAAATTAGATTGCCGGCAGTCTATTTTCCTTGAGTTTTCTTGACAAAAAACGTAAATTTCAAGGTTTTTATGATCTCATCACCAAAACAGCCCGCAGATCAAAATCAAGATATAAACCTGCGAACGTTGCTACGTGATGCAACGCATCCCCATCATGTTCAGCTTAATCGGCATCTTTTGCTGGCGGGACTGCTACAGCCCAATTATCCGTTAAACCATTACCACACCTTACTGGGCACTTATTATCAGCTTTACGCGCTATTGGAAGCGCGTATTAACGCGTTTCTTAAAGGCCATCCCGAGGTTTTTGCTTATGACGAACGCTGCAAATTACCCTGGTTAATTAACGATTTGGCTTTCTTTAAAATTGATCTTCTGACACTGCCGCCTTTATCACCAGCGGCGACTGATTTTTTAAGCATAGAGACGGTCGGGCAACTGGTCGGAGTGTTGTATGTTGTAGAAGGTTCTACACTGGGTGGGCAGATGATCTCTCAACTGTTGACTAAAAACCTCGGCTTCACGCGAGACACAGGCTGCTGTTTTTTTACCGGCTATGGCGAAAATACTATGCCCTTTTGGCAACGTTTTATTGCTTTTTCCGATACATTGACTGGCGACAAGCGCCAATGCCAAGCTGCCGTGGAGGCCGCCTGCCAAACCTTTCAATTATTCAATCAGGTACTTGATGACGCGGCGTATCAAGACCACATAACGGTAGCGTAAACCATGAGCGATTTAATCAAACAAGGCTTGGAGCAAGCTTTGCAAGTGTGTGCTGCCGAGCCTATTCACCAAATTAATAATATTCAGCCGCACGGTGCGGCACTGGTTTTAAGTGCCGACAGCCTGCGCACGGTACTTCAGGCCAGTGCCAATATAGACCGTTTCATGGATTTACCGGCCGGCGGGGTGCTTGGCAAGTCGCTGGTTGAGGTGATGGGGGAAGCTTCGGCGCTTCAGGTTGAGCAGTTGTTTCAAAACGCTCAGGCACATAAAACGGCTACCGGATTGGTCAGTGCCAGCCATCAGCAAATGTTGGTAGAGCTTGACGCTTATCTATACAGTGCCAACGAGTTTTGGGTGTTGGAACTCTGTCAGGACAGCGGCTTGCCCAAACGGGAGCAGCTGGGTGAACTGCTCATGCGTATGCAGGATTCACTGCTGGCTATCGAAACGGATACCACTCACTACTTTGAACAAGTCGCCCGCTTGGTACATAAGCTGACCGGCTATGACAGCGTTATGGTCTATCGCTTTGAAGCTAATTGGGACGGCGAGGTTATTGCACAAAGTCGCGTTGAAGCGGCCACCTCGTATCTGGGGATGCGGTTTCCTGCCAGTGATATTCCGGCACAGGCGCGGGAGCTCTACACCAAAAACCGGATACGTGTTCTTACTGATGTGGGTGCCAAGGCAGTGCCAATAATGCCGCTACTCAATCCGGTTACGCAACAACCGCTTGATATGACTTATTCGGCGCTGCGCAGCCTGTCTCCAGTCCATCTGGAATACTTGGGCAACATGGGGGTTCAGGCTTCCATGTCCATTTCGCTGCTGCAAAATGGACAGCTATGGGGTTTGATTGCTTGCCATCATTTAACGCCAAAGCGGGTTTCATTCGCAACACGGGAGGCGGCCGTGTTTATCTCCCGCATGATATCAACAGAAATAACAACGATTGAAACCACGAAAGAGCGTGTACTGCTGGACAAGATGGTACGCATCAAAACGAAACTGCTTAAAGCCATTGTCATCCATTCAGAAGCCACAGTTCTGAGTGGTTTAAGCGCTGATCTGCTGGGTATAGTAGACGCTTCGGGGTTAATTGTTGTCGTTGAAGGCAATCGCTATGTACAGGGGCAAGTGCCCGAACCTGCTGCCGTTGACGCGCTTTTGGGCTGGTTGGGCAAGCAGTCAATAACCGATGTTTTCAGCTGTGACCATCTGGCCGAACAGTTCGCACCTGCCCGTGCCTATCCGGAAATAGTGTCGGGCGTTATAGCCACTTTATTTTCAGGTTATATGCGCAATTGCGTGGTGTGGTTGCGTAAAGAGAAGCTGCGTACCGTGAAATGGGCCGGCAGTTACGAGCAAGGCCTTGTGCAAACCCCGGCGGGTGATTTTCGTCTGAGTCCCCGAAATTCTTTTGAAAGCTGGTCAGAATTATGGCGTGGTCGCAGTGCGCCCTGGTCTTTGTTCGAGATCAACATCGTCAAGTCCTTTGGACAAAGCTTGTCGGAAGGTTTGGCACAAAAATATCACGCCCGTCTGGCAGAAAATGAACGGGTAGAACTCTTGGGGCGCTTACAGAAAATCGCCAGTCGGTTGCCCGGGGTTGTTTACCAGTTTCGCTTGAATCCTGATGGGCGTCCCAGTTTTCCTTACGTCAGTGAAGGCATTCGAGATATATACCGGCTTAGCCCGGAAGAACTACGTGAGGATGCGTCCAAAGTATTTACCCTGCTTTACCCCGAGGACATTAATGATGTGTGGAATTCTATCAAACTATCAGCACAAAATTTAACCCCGTGGCAACAGGAATATCGGGTACAGTTTGACGATGGAACGATTAACTGGCGGTTGGGTAATGCGATACCGGAGCAGGAAGCAGACGGGAGTGTACTCTGGCACGGCTTCACCGCTGACATCAGTGAGCGCAAACAGGCAGAAGACCAACTTAGACTGAGTAATGTCGCCCTGAAAGAAATAAGCCAGGGCGTGCTTATTACTCGTGCCGACCAGAGCATACTCTGGGTTAATGAGGCTTTTGAATCGATCACCGGTTATAGTCAGGCAGAAATTTTGGAGCAAAATTGCCGTTTTATCCAGGGACCGCTCACCGATCCAAAAACGGTGATTGAGATACGTGAGGCGCTAAAAAATCTCACCGCATTCTCGGGTGAAATACTCAATTACCGCAAAGACGGCACACTTTTTTGGAACGAATTGACGATTTCGCCGGTGCTCGATGGACAAGGCCGGTTGGTCAACTTTATTAGCACAACACGAGACATTAGCGAGCGTAAACTCCAGGAGCAGAAAGACCGGGAGCATTTAAACCAACTGGCTCATGTTACCCGTCTTGGGCTAATGGGCGAAATGGCGTCCGGCATCGCCCATGAAGTTAACCAACCCTTAACGGCCATTGCTACCTATGCGCAAGTCAGTTTAAATCTGATGAAAGCTGATTGTCCGGATTTTGCGAAGCTTGCTGATGTTGCCTGTAAAACCCAACAACAGGCGTTAAGGGCAGGGGAGATCATTCGTCGCATGCGGGATTTTGTTAAGTCCAATACCAGGCAGGTTTCGGCGGCTGATCTTAACGGGTTGATTCAGGAGGCAGCCAATCTGTGTCGGCCTGAGCTAAATCTGGACAATATAGAGTTAACGCTTCAATTACAAGGCTCTCTTCCCTATGTTAATGTTGATACCATTCAAATTGAACAGGTCATTATAAACCTGATCCGAAACAGCGCCGATGCCTTGGCAAGTTGTTTTGAAAACCGGCACCGCGAAATATCCGTTCATAGCCTGTTAACGCTTAACGGGGGCGTCGAGGTCAGCATAAAAGACAATGGCCCCGGCATTCCTGAAGACCTGCAACAGCAAATATTAATGCCTTTTTACACCACCAAAGCAGAAGGCATGGGCATGGGATTGTCTATTTGTAACTCAATTATCGAAGCCCATCAGGGTAAATTAAATTTTAATAGCCAAGCAGGAAAGGGTACCAGCTTTTATTTTACCTTGCCAATAAGCGGAATAAATAATTAGGAGGCATAAAAGATAACTTTCCGAGAGCGCCGAGCCCCAGCTCGGCACGGGACAATCAGGGCGATTACGCCGAGCTGGGGCTCAGCGTTCCCGGAATGACGGCTCTACGACTTGTGTTGCTTGGCAAAACGCATGAAACATGCTTTTAAATGCCGATAACCTATTGTAATTTAATTAAATTTATTATCAGTGGGCTGCTCTTTAGAGGACTTGCAATTTAAAAGTCAGACTGTTTTTAACGAACGCCCATTTATCGGCTGCTTGTTAAGCATCAGTTTAAAGCAATAAGGAAACATCCCGTTGGGATGAAGCCAAAGATTGGGAAGGGGTCTGCAATCCCCTCCTCAATCCGCGCCCGATAAAGCAACGTCGCTTCGCTTGTTGCGGGGCGCTCCTTTCGGCCTAAAGGCCGAGGTTTTAAACCAGCAAGGAAGATTGATAACCTTTTGTTACTTGTGTGTTTGCTGAGCAACACCTTGTTGAAGGTAAAGTGAATTTATTGCGAGGAGGGTTAAGATCATAAAGCCGATAAAAGCGCAGCCATTGCTGATTTGAGCATTGGCTTTATCTTGGGATTTAAAGACGATACAAAAGTGTCAGTAGATGGATAAAACTGACTTCATTGAGAGGAACCGGTCTACTCGACCCTACGCCCGGAAGCGGGGAATTGAGTGCCGAAATTGCCAGGCAGACGAGGATTTGCAGATTTTGGCTGAGGCAGCCCCCGGCAGATTTTATAAACCTGCCAGATCTAATTGCGGTGTTTTTGTCCTGACTAAAGTGGGTAGCCCGGATTTTTTAATTAAGTCCCGCGATAGTAACCATTGGCAGAATTTTCGCTTTGAGTTTTACCTGTGGTTTCTTGTTTTTTACTTTTATTGGGTGTTACCGGTACTGCTTGTTTCGACTTACCAGCCGGTACGATAACCGGTTTGCTGGTTTTGCCGGCAGTCACTGGTACGGGTGTTTTTGACTTACCAGCCGGTACGATAACCGGTTTGCTGGTTTTGCCGGCAGTCACTGGTACGGGTGTTTTTGACTTACCAGCCGGTACGATAACCGGTTTGCTGTTTTTGCCGGCAATGACGGGTACGGCTGTTTTTGACTTTCCAGCCGGTACAATACCGGGTTTGCTGTTTTTGCCGGCGGTAACGGGTACGGTTTTTTTCGACGCGCCAGTCGTTACCATACCGGGTTTGCTGTTTTTACCGGCAGTTGCCGGTACGGATTTTGGACTTTTGATTACCACAGCCGCAACCTCTGGTTTTTTACTTTTAGCGACCGCTACGGGAGTCGGTTTTGTGACTTTAACAACCGGTACAGGCTCTGGCTCTGGCTCAAGCGCGGGTATTTCTTCTTCCAGTGGTGGCAATCTTTCATAAAGCGGAACCGGGGTGCCATCCAGATCTTTAAGCGCCTTATTTAAGGCTACCTGATCAAACTCGGGCAATTCGCCTTTGTTGGCTTTTTGAATAAGCTCTAAAGCTATGGCATAGCGTTGATCCTGGGTCTTTTCTTCACCTTCTAAATCAGGATGCGCTTCAACATACAACGTATTATTTAACCAGCCAACCTTGACCGGTTGCTTTACTATATAAACCGATGCACCAACCGGAACAGAACGGTATAAAGCCTCAATATCTTCAGGATACATACGGACACAACCATGCGTTATTTGCATGCCGATACCAAAAATTTTATCAACATCAGTACCGTGTATTCGATAATCCCCTGGAAGATTCAGGTACAATGCGTAAGCGCCCAAGGGATTGTTGGGGCCGGGCGGGACGATAGCCGGTAAAGGATCGCCATTGGCAGCATGTTCACGTCTGATGGATTCAGGCGGATGCCAGGCAGGATCTTTTACTTTTTTGATAACAGTGGTTCTGCCCAATGGCGTTTGCCAATCTTGTCGACCGATGCCATGCGCGAAAGATTTTACCGTACCGGGTTGATCCGCAGGGTAATAATACATGCGGTATTCCGAGATATTTAAGGTAAGACCCTCATGCGGGCTATCCGGCAAAATGCGACGATTAGGCAAGCGGACGACAGTGCCTTTTTTTACCAGCCAGCGATCAATACCAGGATTTAACGTGACTATTTCTGTTTGTCCCAGATTAAAACGTCTGGCTACATCCAGTAGGGTTTGATCGTGCTCAACGGTTAACGTGACAGTTTCGCCGGTGGATGAGGCAACAACCCTGTCGCCGCTAATTTCCGGCAACTTGTAAGTGGTGGCATAGGCGTTACCAATCACGGCTAGCAATAACAATGAAGATGCAAAGAGAGTACGGATTTTCATTACAATAATTTTCTCGGGAACACTATAAAAATAACACTCGGGTTAGGAATTGGCTATCGTGTAAGTATTCACCTCCCCCTTTAAAAAAGGGGGATTGAGGGGGATTTATCTAATAAAATCTCCCCTAACCCCTCTTTTTCAAAGAGGGGGACTGAATACTTACGCTCTCGTTAAAAGTAAATCACGATTAATGCCGGTTTAAACAGCTTGTATTTTATCATGGGCTTGCCTGTTTAACTATTTTGAGCGAAGGCCGCGACATAACAATAACGCTAAAAACACCTTAATGGTTCAATTTTTTTAGAAGTAGATTGCTGTTTTGCGTCTCGTTTTGGCTATTATCAACGGTGTGTGCGTTATAATCTTTTCTTAAAGTGAGTAAAGCCTTCCCATCCATCACTTTCACAATAACTTTTAACAACCAACAAGGGACTTTAAATCATGTCGCTGCAAATTTTTCGTACCAAACAAGTCGTTGTGCATAACGACCTTGATCCTGTTCTCAAGCGTTGTTTGTCAGCATGGGATCTTACCTTTCTGGGTGTCGGTGCGATTATTGGTACGGGTATTTTTGTATTGACCGGTATTGCCGCTGCAACGCAAGCCGGCCCCGCCGTTGTTTTATCCTTTATTATTGCCGGACTGGCCTGCGCCTTTGCCGCGCTTTCGTATGCAGAATTATCGTCGTCTATTGGTGGTTGCGGTAGTGCTTATGGTTACAGTTATGCGGCTTTTGGCGAGTTGATTGCTTTTATTATTGGTTGGGATTTGCTGTTGGAATACGGCATTTCCGTGGCGGCGGTTGCCAACGGTTGGTCCGGCTATTTTAATAATGCGCTGACGGCTATCGGCATGCCGTTGCCTGATATGCTGACCAAAGCCCCAAAGCTGGGTGGTGTGGTTAACCTACCGGCATCCGCCATCATTTTACTGCTGATGGGTTTGCTGATTATGGGCGTAAAACACAGCGCAAAAGCCAATAATGCCATGGTCGCCGTCAAATTAATAACCATCACTATATTTATCGGTATTGCCGTGTTTAATGTCCATCCGGATAATTGGCATCCTTTCATGCCGTTTGGCTGGTTTCAAACATTACCTGACGGAAAAACCACCGGCGTACTGGCGGGTTCATCGTTGGTATTTTTTGCTTATGTGGGTTTCGATGCCGTGTCTACGGCCGCCGAAGAAGCCAAAAATCCCCAGCGCGATTTACCTTTTGGCATCGTAACGTCACTGGCTTTTTGTACCATTATTTACATTATCGTCGCCGGTTTGCTGACAGGTGTCGTACCTTACACCGACTTAAACGTATCCTCACCGGTCGCCCACGCACTCACCCTGATTGGTTTCAACGGGGCATCGGCACTGATTTCAACAGGCGTTATCGCCGGTCTAACTACCGTCATGTTGGTGCTGTACTATGGACTAACGCGCATTATTTTTGCAATGTCACGCGATGGTTTGTTGTCGCCTTTTTTTAGCAAAGTTAATGTTAAAACCCAAACCCCGATCCGCGTCATTGTACTCTGCGGCGTTATTATCGCGCTGATTGCCGGCTTTATGCCGTTGGGTGATTTGGCCGAACTGGTTAATATCGGTACGTTGGCCGCGTTTGTATTGGTGTGTTTGGGAGCGATCGTTCTGCGCATTACCAAACCGGACATGGAACGTCCCTTTCGCACCCCGTTCAGTCCCTTGTTTCCTGTGCTGGGTATGTTGTCATGTGGCGCACTGATGGCCTTTTTGCCCGCCATCACCTGGCTACGTTTCATTGTCTGGCTGGTGATAGGCTTGATTGTCTATTTTGGTTATTCAATGAATCACAGCAAGTTGGCAAAATCTGGTTAGTTGCGTTGATTTCTCGAGGATTTAAAATTAGCCGAGTAGGGTGCGCATCGCGCACCACAACCATGCCAGAGAAAGAAACCCAATAGGCCACTGGTAAAAAACAATAATAGATTGTGGTGAAAAATCGCTCAGTGGCTGCGGTTTTAGGTGCGCGATGCGGCACCCTACCAGGCTCGTACACCGAACAACAGAGTCTATTAGATAACCAAAAAAGTGTAACCCTAAGGAATAAAGAACACCCTCAAAACATCTCGAATTTTGCCAGGTATCCAAAATGATCGGAAACGATGGGATAAAAATGGCCGTTAAAGATGACTTCCATGGAATTGATTTTAATCGGATTGCCATTGCGCTTGAAGATGTAATCAATGCGTTTGGGCGGGCTGTTTTTCCATCCGTCTATTTGACCATGATAGCTGGGTTCGTAAAAACGGTAGGGATGTAATTCGTGAAATTGATCCACATATTCCCGATTGCCTACGATATGGTTATAGGTATTTTCTCCGGCCGGCGAGTTAAAATCGCCAATCATTAAATCGCCTCTGACACCAAAATGAAAACGTGAGCGGATCAGTTTTTGGAGGTTATGGTATTCTTCATAAAAACCATGATGTCCCCAACTCAAATGCACATTGGCGATATGCAGTAAGCCGAACCACGGAACGTTGATGCAGGACACGGTAACATTTCGGGACATATAATTGTCTTTGCGATGGTCAGAAGAAACATAAGCCGAATAATTGTGCAGCATTGGATAGCGGCTCATGATGGCGGTGCCTTCCCGCCAACGACCAAAGCCAATGTGACTCCAGTCTTGATGAATATGATACCAATGCCCCCATTGACGCAATTTATTACAAATTCGAAAAGCCATGTTGGACGGCGATTCGCCATAAGGAGTCGTGATGGGGTCGTGCATATATTCGCCCACCTCCTGAAAACATACGACATCTATAGCTAAATGCGCAATGGCTTCAGCAATAATATGTACCTCGCGCTCATGTTGATGCATGGTGTCAAAAGAACAGTGTCGTGGATGTTCTTGATAAGTATGGAGATTAAGTGTCAGCAGCGATAGATTCATAAGATGGGTTTATACTCGGACGTTAAAAAAATAGCACACAGATGACGCGGATTTAACTGATAGACACGGATAAGGGAATATTTTAATCTCATCAAACAGCTCTTTTCCGACTAAAAATAAAATCCGTTGAAATCCGTATAATCAGTGTCATCCGTGTTCCATGATTGACGCTAATCACCGGTGTCGTAATCAATAAACTACAGCCATTCCAGGCGATACAGGTCTTGACGGCGATTGGCAAGATTACGGGCAGCGCCTCGCGTGCGAACCTGTTTTAATAAATCCAGATTGACATCGGCAATCAGCGTCATTTCGGTATTGGGTGTGGCTTCCGCCAAGATTGAATCATGGGGGAATGAAAAATCACTGGGACTAAAAATGGCCGCTTGCGCGTATTGAATGTCCATGTTTTCAGCATAGGGTAAATTTCCGACACTGCCGGTAATCGCCACAAAACATTCATTTTCAATGGCACGCGCTTGTGAACAATAACGTACCCGTTGGTAGGCGTTTTTGGTGTCCGTCCAGAAGGGTACAAAAAGTATTTGTGCGCCCTCGATGGTTGCCAAACGGGCAAGCTCCGGAAATTCTGAATCATAACAAATTAAGACGGCAATTTTGCCACAATCGGTATCGAACACTTTTAAGGCATCACCGCCTTGAACGCCCCAACAACTGACCTCGTCAATGGTGACATGGATTTTGTATTGGGCTTCAAACGTGCCGTCACGCCTCAACAGCCATGACACATTATAGAGTTCATGAGAGCTGTATTCAGGCATGGAACCGGCGATGATATTGATATTGTAAGACATGGCCATTGCCAATAAACCATTTCTGATTTCACTGGTAAATCCGGCCAAGGCACGAATGGCATCAGGCGGATTTTTATCATTAAACAAGCTCATGAGTGGCGCACTCATGTATTCAGGAAAGAGTATAAAATCAGCCTGATAACCGGATACCGCATCAATAAAAAATTCGGCATGTTTGAGCAGTTCTTCAACGCTGGTCAACGTCCGCATCTGCCATTGCACGACGCCTAAACGGATGATGTTTTTTGAGCTGCCCAGTGCCGGCGATTTGTCGACATAATCAAGATTGACCCATTCAAGTAAGGTAGCAAACCCCATCGAATCGGCATCTACGGGCAGATATCCGGTTATTACCTTGCGGACATGGAAGCCGTTAAGCAGTTGAAAGGAAAGTACTGGATCAAAAATTTCCCTGTTTTTAACCTCTTCGATATAACGTACAGGGGTAAACGTATCGGCGTATTGGGCATAACCGGGAATCCGCCCGCCGGCAATAAATCGACGTAAATTGAGGTTTCGGCATAATTCTTTACGTGCATCATACAAGCGTCGGCCCAAGCGTAACCCCCGATATTGCGGATGAACAAAAATATCGACGCCATATAAAGTGTCGCCCTGCGGGTCATGCGTGGTCAGATAACCGTCGCCGGTAATTTGAGCGTAAGTATGAATATCGCCAAAGCGGGCATAGTCAACAATCATACTTAAGGCAGCGGCCACTAATTTGCCGTTATCTTCAATACCTATCTGACCTTCAGGAAAACGCGCAATTTGTGAGGCAAACTGATCCGGTTTCCAGGCACCGCCTAAATTACCGTAAACATGCTCCATTAAAGCGGCAATATTAGCGTAATCATCCAGCGTTAAATGCCGAAGCAGTAGCTTATGTTTCTCAATTTTGACTTTTTTCATGGGTTGGCTGGCCTTGTAGTCCTGAAAGGAAATTTAAGCGGTTACCAGTGCAAAGCGCGTAGGCGCGAAATTGTTTCAGGACATCTTCGTAGGGGCGGTGTTTTTTGTGGCTACCATTGACCTGCCTGTACTACAAAGCAACTATACATTTTCAGATAAATAATTTCTATGCTGACAGATACCATCCCTTCAAGGGATGTCATCTGTATGAGCTTACAACGACGCGAATTGGAAATTTAATTTCTGAAAGTCTATATTTAATAACCATTCACGCTGATTAAGTCTCTCTTTGTAAAAAAAGAGAAGATAATACGTTGAACAGTTACCGCCATATCCGTAATATTTGAGTCTACTAAAAAAATGTGAAGGTTTGATGAAAAATAGATTTTAAGGGGAAGTAATGATTCTAAATATCGATAACCACCTGATTAAAAAGGCTTTGATAACTGGTTTTTTTGCATAACATCCCTCTCTATGCATCGGTCAATGAAATGTTTATTACTCGCAGGACAGAACTTGCGTTCTTTTCCCTCAAAGCCCTGATTACAGTCATCCAATCGAACCCTGTAGCACAAAACACAACGATTTAACCGACGCTGATAACGACAATAAGCAACTAATACTGCCCGATCAAGACGCTCAATCCCGGCTATATTTTTTGTGGCTTGCACGAGTTGTTCAACTTGCAATACCGCATAAAGATGCCGGGCTTCATTTATCAGCCTATCATTATTCATGGTCAACCAACACTTCATTGTTTATATTTCAGGTGATTCAACAGTGTAAGCCAATACGTTGTCCCGATACTAATAAATTATCATCCCGTTTTTTTGACCCTTAATTTTATAACAGCTTAACATCGCCAAGATATTAGTTTTTAGCTATTTTTAACCTCCAAACTATTGTTAATAGGCTTCCATTTACCTGGCTAATACTGACCGTACTTTCAACAAAATGCAGCTTTAATTAACGTGGTTCTGGTTGTTCATGATTTGTTATTACCGAGATTCATCATGTTGTCATGAGTCTGTTATAGGCTTGTAATACTTTTAACATTAACCATTAGGTAGTGATATGAACATGTTAAGTCTAATGAAAATTGCTGATATTTTTATCGTTGGTAATTTGTGCGGCGGCGTACTTTCGATTTTTCTGGCAATTGACGGTCTTTTTGATTTGAGCGCATTACTGCTGTTTTTAGCGGTGGTGTTTGATATGCTTGATGGTAAAATTGCAAATTTATTGAATCAAAAGAATCTGTTTGGCAAACAAATCGATTCGACTTGCACGGTATTATAATATTATCGAAGAAGCCATGACTGCCAAAGATATTTTGCCATTACTTTCTGATTTTAAAATATCGCGACTATTCAGATCGACTAAAACAGTGTCAGACTTACCTCTGATAACCCTATAGCTTAATCGCCATTTTGCTTCTCATATTCAGTATGTATAGACTTTCGGAAATTAAATTTCCATCACATGAAGTTTTGAGTCCATACGGATAACATCCCTTAAAGGGATGGTATCTGTTAGCATCGAAAATATTTATCTGAAAATCTATAGTGCTTAAACACTAAAACCTAAGGAAATTTCCATGATCACTGCAAACATTTTGCAACAGCTTGCCGAAACCCACGGAACACCGTTATTCGTGATAGATCATAACGAATTGCGAAGCAATTATGCGACTTTTAAGAAATATCTCCCGCGTGTCCAAGCCTATTTCGCGATCAAGGCAAACCCTGATCCGGCCATAGTAAAAACCCTGTTCGATGCCGGTGCCAGTTTTGATATATCGTCAATGCCGGAATTTAGAGTGGTCTATGAAAACATAAAAGCAATGCCGGATAAGGAACGCTATGAGTGGATACGGGAGCATGTTATCTATGCGAATCCGATCAAGGCAAACGAAACGCTAATGCAGCTTGACCGTTACCAGCCATTGCTGACCTTCGATAACCTTGATGAGCTTGCCAAAATCGGGCGATATGCGCCTAACTCAAGACTTGTGCTGCGCCTCAGAGTTTCCAACGCAGGTGCCATGGTGGAGCTGTCCTCAAAATTTGGTGCAGAACCTGATGAAGCTGTCGACCTGATTTTAGAGGCGGAAAAGGCAGGGCTTTCCGTCGAGGGGCTAAGTTTTCATGTCGGAAGCCAAACTACCAATTTTGAGAACTACGTGCAAGCCATCAATATTGCTGCGCTTATCTTTAAACAAGCGAGTGAGCGAGGCTATAATAAAATGAATTTACTGGATATTGGCGGCGGATTTCCGGCTCCCTACGACACTTCTGTAAAACCTTTCAGTGAATTGGCGAAAAGGATAAATTCTGAACTGGAAAGACTCTTTCCAGCCGACATAAAAATTATTGCCGAGCCGGGACGGTTTATTGTTGCGACAGCCGGAACCTCAGTCTCGACAATCATCGGCAAGGCAGTCCGGCACGGCAAGCTTTGTTATTACATCAATGACGGTGTCTACAGTACTTTTTCCGGTATAATTTTCGACCACTGCCAATATCACTTTGACGCTTTCAAAGCAGGGGCGACCCAGATTTGTACGGTATTTGGCCCTACCTGTGACGGACTGGATGTTATTTCCATGACCGAAGAACTCCCGGCCGACTTGGAACGCGACGATCTTCTATTCAGCAGAAACATCGGTGCTTATAGCGGAGCGACAGCCACTAATTTCAATGGCTTTGCACCCGCCAAGGTGGTTCACATCAACCGCTAAGACCTCGTAAATAAATAACTGTCAGTTTTTAGGGGTCTGTTAAATTTACCGCATGATCAAGAGCACTGTCATTGATAGTTTAGAGAGAAAGTTCAACTTCATGAGAGTGGAGTTGGACGAAAGAGCGCGTCGTTGTTGGGCAGCAAGCGAAGCTCTGAAGTTGAGGCATGGTGGAATTAAGTAAAGACTGGAACTATTCAATTAAGCCACGACAGCAAAAGTAAATAACTGACAGTTATTTATTTACAGCCACTAAGCTGTTTTATTCACCACGAAGACACGAAGGACACGAAGTTTTATTTTTTTAAATCCTTCAACTGTCGAAGCGAAGCACCGAAATGTGAATTAAAAAATTTACGCTGCGCTGTGCGTGCTTCATAGTGGACGAGATTAATTTTAACACGGCAAACCGGATATTATTTGGGATCGTGATATGATACTTTGCTGTTTGAGGTACACGTAGCGTACCCTACCTGGCTAATAAGTACTGTAAAAATAAGGAGATATTATGAAATCATTGAATATTCAAGTTGAAGACTCATTTTATGATGCTTTACTGGAAATGCTAAGAAATTTACCAAAAAATAAAATTCAAGTACAAGAAATTGATAGCGATAATCATCTGGAATTTGAACAAGCCATGAACTACACCTTGAAAAAAAACAAAGAATTATATAAGCGCTTGTCATGATACGGCTATTAACGCTTGAGCAAGTCCTGCTATTGCATAAGCGAATTATTGAGCAATCAGGTGGTTCAACAGGTATTCGAAATCAAGGTCTTTTAGAGTCAGCATTGGCACAGCCTTGCATGAGTTATGCAGGACAAGAGTTATATTCGTCATTAATAGAAAAAGTGACTGCATTAGGTTTTTCGTTAATTAATAATCATCCTTTTGTAGATGGTAATAAGCGCATTGGACATGCTGCAATTGAGGTGACTTTACTCATGAATGGCTACGAAATACAGGCCGATATTGATACGCAAGAAGCGGTTATCTTGGCAGTAGCTGCCAGTGAGATGAATAGAGAAAGTTTTTTAGAATGGCTGCAAGGCCATGTTGTGCAACGATAAAAAATAAGCTGTCAATAAATAGCCCGTATATAGAAGCGTCATACAGCAAATACAATTCATGGCGAGCCAAGCTATGGGATGCTCACAAAAAAGGCTACCCCATAGAGAAGTAGCCTTTTTATAAAATTGTAAATAGGGCCGTTACTCTTACTTGTCTTTTTTCTTGCGTGATTTTTTCTCTTCCCCTGATTGCGCTTTATCTTTCAACGACTTTACCTTGGCAGGTTTGCCAGGGGAGAGCGCAATCATGGGATTTGCTGCGGAAACCGTGACCGTAGCCGTCGACTTTGCCAGCTCTTTTTCAAGAGACCTTACGGTTCCGTCGAAGGAATTCTTGCTGTCAGGTTTGATTTCCTTTATTTCGGTTGGCAGGCCGATTTGGTCAAGAATTTTGATAAACGGTTCAGGATCAAGCTCTTCGATATTGACCATCTTCTTCACATCCCAGTCCCCACCGGCAATCAGCATGGCCGCTGCAATCGGCGGGACGCCTGCGGTGTAGCTGATTCCCTGTGACTCAACTTCTTCAAAACAGTGCTTGTGATCCGAGACCTGATAGATTAATATCTCGCGCTTTTTTCCTTCCATCCAACCTTTGACGAAAGTACCAATACAGGTATTGCCTGTATAACCGGGAGCAAGCGTCATGGGGTCAGGCAATAGCGCCTTGACCACTTTAAGCGGCACCACTTCCTGGCCGGTAGTTAGCGTAACGGGCAGATGTGAGAGAAAACCAAGAGTGCGGAGTACGGTGAATACGTTGATATAATGGTCACCAAAGCCCATCCAAAAGCGGATGCTTTCGGCATCAATGTTTTTTGACAGGGAGTGCAGTTCGTCATGACCGTTCAGATAAATGGGTTGCTTTCCGACCACCGGAAAATCATATTCCCGCTTTACTGAATGGGTAGGAAATTCCTGCCACTGCCTATCGATCCAGGTCCAAACCTTGACGAATTCCCGAAAATTGATCTCCGGGTCAAAATTGGTCGAAAAATACCGGCCGTGGCTACCTGCGTTGACATCCAATATGTCTATCGTATCAATTTTGTCAAAGTAACGCTTCACCGCAAGGGCGCAGTAAGCGTTGACCACACCCGGATCAAAACCGGCACCCAGGATTGCGGTTATCCCTTTTTCAGCGCAGAGGTCTTTGCGCTTCCATTCGTAATTGGCATACCAGGGCGGCTCTTCACAAACCTTGTCAGGATCTTCATGAATGGCGGTGTCGATATACGCCGCACCGGTCTCAATGCACGCTTCCAACACCGACATATTGATAAAAGCCGAGCCAAGGTTAATCACGATCCCCGTTTTGGTTTTTTTGATCAGCTTTACTATCGCCGGAATATCCAGCGCATCAAGTTGGGCTGAATACAGCTTCCCGGCCGGATTCTTGAGATGCCCTTTCCGGGTCACACTTTCGATGATTGCATCGCATTTGGCTTGCGTTCGTGAGGCGATGCAAATATCGCCCAGCACATCGTTGTTCATCGCCGCTTTATGTGCCGCAACATGCGCCACTCCGCCAGCGCCGATAATCATTACATTCTTTTTCATGATCTAAATCCCCCTTATGATAAATTATCCAAGTAATCTTTATAGTCAAAACTACGTATCAGTTCTACGGTGCCGCTCAGCCTTTTTACTACAATCGAAGGCATCGCCACCCCGTTAAACCAGTTTTTCTTTACCATGGTGTATCCCGCTGCATCTGCAAAGCGCACTTCGTCGCCAATCTTTAACGGCGCTGCAAGTTCGTAGCTGCCGAATAAATCACCTGCCAGACAGGTTCGGCCGGTAATCATAACCGGTTGGGTTCCGAGGGCAGGGAGTGAAATTTTAGGCTGTGTGTTATAAATCAGGTGATCCAGCATGTGCGCTTCGATAGAGGCATCAACGATAGCGATGTCGATTTCGTTATGGACGACATCCAGCACGGTGGTGACCAATTCAGCGCAGCCGGTGATAGCGGCCTCGCCCGGCTCAAGATAGACTTGCACACCGAACTTTTCTGCGAAATCCTTTAAAATTCGGCAAAACCTTTCCAGCGGATAGCCTTCTTTAGTAAAATAAATGCCGCCGCCAAAACTGACCCAGTGCATTTTTTTTAGTACAGTCGCGTACTTTATGGCGATTTGATCTATGGCAGCTGCGATGTTTTCGATATCGTCATTTTCGCAGTTGAAATGAAACATCAACCCGCTAATCAGGTCGGCCGCTGAGTGCAGTTCTGACTCGCTACAAACCCCCAGCCTTGAATATCGGCGTGCCGGGTCTGCCAGATCAAAGTGGGAATAGCTGATGCCCGGATTGACGCGAAGTCCGACTTTCAGATTGCGTACAGAGTGCTGGAACAGCCTAAGCTGAGAGAGGGAATTAAATATCACCTTGTCGGCAAATTGGGCGACCGCTTCAATTTCTTCAGCCGAATAAGCAACGCTATAGGCATGTACCTCCTTACCGAATTTTTCGTAGCCCAGCCTCGCCTCGAACAGAGAACTGCTGGTGGTGCCATCCATGTATTGACGCATCAAATCGAACACACACCACGTTGAAAAGCATTTGAGTGCCAGCACAGATTTTGCACCGGATTCTTCGCGTATGTGTTGAATGATTTCGAGATTCTTTAGTAGCCTGGACTCATCGATAAGATAATACGGCGTGCGCAATTGCGGCATCTTGGGTCTCGCAGAAAAGCGATAAATTTCATAAAGAATAAAGTCATTAATACTATTTGTCAATGCCTGTGAAATTCCCAATCGGGCATTGGTTGCAGGCAGTTGCACGTATCCTCATGCAGAAAACGGTCTTCTGAAGCAGGTTAACGTAACCAAAGCGTTGCCGGGTTATAGGGCGCTAACCAATCCCGCTTGATTCTCCGTTGTATTACGGGCCAAAGTATAATAAACTTTTTTAAAAACCACATTTACCTCTTGTTTTTATACCACTACCCCCTGTAATCAGCACATGCCTACCGCACCAGTAGATTTTCAATTTAGTGGTTTTATCAAGCACTTGATTCAGGAAGGTTTGCTCACTGAAAGTGAAGCCAAAATTCATAGTCAGGAAGCGCAAAAAAAAAATCTCCCGTTATTAAGTCACCTGGTTGAAAACAAGCTTGTTGATAGTAAAGTGGTTGCCACCAAAGCCTCGGTTGAATATGGAGTGCCTTTTTTTGATCTGGATGCCATTGATCTCCATAATCTGCCATTAGGTTTAATCAATGAAAAACTGATCCGTAAACACCGTGCGCTGCCTCTTTTTGTCCGGGGTAAAACATTATTTGTTGCGCTATCCGATCCAACCAATCTACTGGCGCTGGATGAAATAAAATTTCAATGTCGACTGCATCCGGAAACCATTCTGGTTGAAGAAAACAAGCTGATCAAAGCCATTGAAGCGTCACTGGAAGCCGTTGATACGTCCATGACCGATCTTCTTGATGAAGACCTTGAGCATCTTGATATTACCGGTGGTGATGAAGAAGTTTCCAAAGGCGATATCGATACTGATATTGATGACGCGCCGATTGTTAGATTTGTAAATAAAATTCTGTTGGATGCGATAAAAAAAGGGGCTTCCGATATACACATGGAACCTTATGAAAAAAACTTTCGTATTCGTTTCAGGGCGGACGGCATCCTGTCTCAGGTAGCCAGTCCCCCGGCCAACATCGCCAGCAGAATAATATCCCGGGTTAAGGTGATGGCAAAAATGGATATTGCCGAGCGTCGGGTACCGCAGGATGGCCGGATAAAAATGAAACTGTCCAAGCACCATGCGATTGATTTTCGTGTCAATACCTGCCCCACCTTATTCGGTGAAAAGGTGGTTCTGCGTATTTTGGATCCTACCAGTGCCCAGATTGGTATCGAAAAACTGGGCTTTGAACCCGAACAAGAACAGCTTTTTTTGCACGCCATTAACAAACCTTACGGCATGGTTTTGGTCACCGGCCCCACGGGTAGCGGTAAAACGGTGACGCTGTACACCGGTTTAAACTTGCTTAATAGTATCGAACGCAATATTTGCACAGCTGAAGATCCGGTTGAAATTACCGTCGAAGGTATCAATCAGGTTAACATGAACGTTAAGGCGGGCTTGACGTTTGCCGGTGCCTTACGGGCTTTCTTGCGTCAAGATCCCGACATTATTATGGTGGGCGAGATTCGGGATTTGGAAACTGCCGACATTGCCGTTAAAGCCGCACAGACCGGTCACTTGGTGTTATCAACGCTACACACCAACGATGCCCCGCAAACGTTAAACCGGCTCATGCAAATGGGTATTCAGCCATTTAACATCGTCTCGGCCGTTATTTTGATTATGGCGCAACGTCTGGCGCGGCGCTTATGTGAGTACTGTAAAATCCCGGCTGATTTTCCTGATCACATCTTTATTTCCGCCGGTTTTACCGAAGAGGAATTAAAAACGCTTAAGGTATTTAGACCCGTCGGTTGTGAGCACTGTACCGCTGGTTATAAAGGTCGGGTCGGTATTTATCAGGTAATGACGCTGAGTGAAAATATGCGTGCGCTTATTCTGGAAGGGGGTAATGCCATGCAGTTGGCTGAACTGGCCAAGTCCGAAGGCATTAATGACTTACGCGCTTCGGGCTTGAATAAAGTGCGACTGGGCATCACCAGTCTTGAAGAAATTGATCGGGTAACCAAGGAGTAACCATGGCAGACCAAAATGAACCACTTGATTTTATCTGGGAAGGCATTGGTAAAGACAGAAAAAAAACCAAAGGGCTTATCACCGCTAAAAATGAACTGCTGGCAAAAACCGAGCTAAGGCGACAAGGTTATCGCGTCACTAAAATCAAGAAAAAACCCAAGTCGCTGTTTAGTCCCCGGTTAAAAGCCATCACCCCCGCCGATATAGCTATTTTCGCCAGGCAATTAGCCACCATGCTGGGTGCCGGCATACCGCTGGTACAATCCTTTGATATTGTCGGCAAAGGCCATGAGAACCCTAGTATGCAAGATATGCTCTTGAGCGTAAAAGCGGATATTGAAGGCGGTGACACCTTGGCGGAGGCACTGAAAAAAAAGCCCCTGTATTTTGATGAATTATTTTGTAATCTCGTGGACGCAGGCGAGCAAGCCGGGGTATTGGAAACCTTGCTGGATAAGATTGCGACTTATAAAGAAAAAACCGAATCCATGAAGAAAAAAATCAAAAAGGCGTTGGGTTACCCGATTGCCGTGATTGTGGTCGCTTTTATTGTCACCGCTATTCTGTTGTTGTTTGTCGTGCCGGTGTTTGAAGATATGTTTAAGAGCTTTGGTGCCGATTTACCGGCGTTTACCCGCATGGTGGTCACTATGTCCCAATGGATGAAAGAATGGTGGTGGGTTGTCATTGGCGTCGTTATTATTGTTATTTATGTGTTTAGCTATTTCAAAAAACGTTCGCGACCGTTTAATCATTTTCTGGATAAAACCTTACTAAAAATACCGGTAGTGGGTATGATTATCAACAAATCAGCGATTGCCCGTTTTGCCCGAACCTTATCCACGATGTCTGCGGCAGGCGTGCCGTTGGTCGATGCGTTACAGTCGGTAGCCGGAGCTTGTGGCAACATCATTTACGCCGAAGCCGTTTTAAAAATGCGAGAAGAAGTGGCCACCGGTCAACGTTTGCAGGTTGCCATGCTGCAAACCAATCTATTTCCGCACATGGTGCAACAGATGGTCGCTATCGGTGAAGAGTCCGGTTCAATGGATTCAATGCTTGCTAAAGTGGCTGATTTTTTCGAAGAAGAAGTTGATAACCTGGTCGATAATTTAAGCAGCTTGATGGAGCCGATTATTATGGTTATTTTAGGTATTTTAATTGGCGGCCTGGTCGTCGCCATGTATTTGCCTATTTTTAAAATGGGCGCGGCAGTTGGTTGAACCTTGAAAAAACTCTGAAGAAAGGGCTGGAGCGTTGCCAAGCTAAAAGCTTGCCAATAATGACTTTAATGGTTAAAGTCAATAAACTGATAACAAGGAGGTGCATAAATGACATCAATTTCTCAGCCCAACATTCCCATCAAAACCTATCGCTTTTACTTTGCGACCGATAGTGCCGTTCGATTACCCGGCTTTGCCGGTTCTGCCTGGCGAGGTGCTTTTGGTCATGCGTTAAAAAAGACCGTCTGCATCGTGCGTAACACGCCTTGTAACCAGTGTATGCTGAAAAATGCCTGTGTTTATAGCACTGTGTTTGAAACGCCACCGCCCGCCAATGCCGAAAAAATGCGTAAATACACCGCTGCGCCGCATCCGTTTGTATTGCAATTTCCGCTAACGGCATCAGCCGTTGGTACTTTGTATACTTTGGATATGATTTTGTTTGGTCATGGACAACGCCACTTTCCCTACATTATTCATGCCCTGAAAACAGCCGGACAAGACGGCATCGGCGGCCATCAACAAATTTTTAATTTGCAAAAAATCGATGACATTAATCGACAGGGCTTAGGTGAAACCATCTACCAAAAGGGTGAGCTTCTGCCTCAGAAACCCGCCGAATTAATGCTTATCCCCGCCATACCCGATCAAATTAAAATTACTTTTCATACCCCGCTCCGCATCAAACAAGACAGCAAAAATCTCACCGCACGGGACTTTAACTTCGGTTCTTTTTTTGGTACGTTGCTTAGACGCATTTCCATGATCAGTTATTTCCATACCGATACGCCACTGGAAACCGATTTCGCCGCACTGACAGCCAAAGCTCGCACCGTGCAGTTTGCAGCACAACAACTCAAATGGTATGACTGGACACGCTACTCCTCCCGGCAACAAACCGAAATGAACATGGGTGGCCTGATTGGCAGCGTAGATCTGGATATGCAAGGCCTTGAAGACTTTTGGCCTTACCTCTGGTTAGGGCAATGGACGCATGTTGGCAAAGGCACCAGCATGGGCATGGGCGCTTATACCCTTGAGCTGACAAGCTTGTCAAATGCCTAAAATCATCCAAAAAAACCTAAACTCACAAAGTCCCGGGAGCGGATATGGTGGGAGCCGGATATGTGGGAGTGGGCATGGTGGGAGAGGACGATGTGGGAGCGACGCCTACGTCGCGATTAACGCAAATCGCAAGTCGCGACGTAGGCGTCGCTCCCACATCGTCGCTCCCACATTTTCGCTCCCACATAACCCTTACGGCACTAACTGATATTATCAGCATGAATCAAAAATCAATTTTATTGGCTGTCACCGGTCTCACGCCACAAGTAGTTACTGAAACCTTATATGCACTGCATCAACAAGGCCAGACTTTGCCTTCGCAAATTCATATACTCACTACCGCAGAAGGCTATCAACGGGCACGGTTAACCCTGATAAATGACGGTTGGTTGGCCCGGTTTTACACGGATTATCAACTGCCGAAACCGGATTTTACAGAGCAGCATATTCATATTTTGCAACAAGCCAATGGCGAACCTTTGGTGGATATTCGCACGCAAGCTGATAACCAAGCCATGGCGGATGGCATTACCGAATGGATAAGAAACTTTACCGCCGATCCGGAAATGGCACTGCATGTTTCCATCGCCGGAGGCCGTAAAACCATGGGCTTTTATGCCGGTTACGCACTGTCATTATACGGTCGCTCGCAAGACCGCCTCAGCCATGTGCTGGTATCGGCTGACTATGAATCGCATCCCCAGTTTTACTATCCCACACCTTATACGCAAGTCATCTATGGCAATGATCCGACCCGCAAACCGCTGGATACCCAAAATGCCGAAGTCATGATTGCCGATATTGCTTTTGTGCGCCTGCGTCACGGCTTGGATGCCGCTTTGTTGCAAGGCAAAAGCAGCTTTAGTCAATCAGTCGCCAAAGCCCAGCAAGCGTTGGGGCCAGCCCGGTTAAGCATTGATTTAAAACAACGCTACCTCAACGCCCATGATACCCTTATCAAACTGATACCGGCTGATCTCGCTTTTTACAGTTGGCTACTCAAGCGCCAACTGGCAGAACAACCGCTACCGACTTGTCCCAACGAGGGCGCACCGGAACATAACTATGCGGAAGAGTACCTGCAAGAATACAAGTTAATCAATGGCGAACTGGGCGGCGCCGACCGCACACTCCAGGCTTTGCAACAAGGCATGAGCAAAAGTTTTTTTGAACAGCGTAAATCACGCATCAACAAAACCCTGCACCACACCTTGGCACACGCCGCAATGGCTTATTTGATCAGTGCGGTGGGCAATCGCCCCAATACCCGCTATCAAATTTTGCTCAATGCGGATCAGATTCAATACCAATAGGAAAATAAAGGATGACCATCAAGCCATTGCTCGAACAGTCCAGTCGCATCGCGTTAGCGGCCTTTTTGCATGATCTGGGGAAATTTGCTGAACGGGCAAAAATTCCGGTTAATCAAGAAACCCTGGATGCCAACAAACAACTCTATTGCCCGCATCGAAAAAAATATACCGATGACAGAGGCTGGTTCAGTCATGTACATGCTGCCTATACCGGCTTGGCAATGGACTTGATTGAAGACGCTATGCCCGAATTGACCGGTGCGGATTTTGCCCCTTTCGGTTCCTGGAAAACCAAAGATGTTGATGATTCTTTTATCAATGCAGCGGCTAAACATCATAAACCTGAAAGTTTTCTGCAATGGATTATCGCCACAGCGGATCGCGTGGCTTCGGGTTTTGATCGTGAAGAGTTTGACGAATACAATCATGGTGAAGATGTAACGAAAACCGGAAAAAATCATTACACGGCACGGCAGTTACCTCTATTCGAGCAAATACGCCTTGATAGTAAAACCGAGCAAAAATACGCTTACCGTTACCCGCTAAAACCGCTGTCACCCAACAGCATCTTTCCCGTCAAAGCTCTGGAATGCGAAGGTAACGACGATAAAGCCGCGCAAAAAGAATATAACGATTTATGGCAAGGCTTTATCAAAGACTTAAAGCTGCTGCCAAAGTCACACCGTAATAATTGGTCGTTATGGCTTGATCATTTTGAAACTTTATGGGGCGTTTATACGCAAGCCATACCCTCGGCGACTGCGTTTAATATCAGGCCGGATGTGTCGTTATATGATCATTCCCGAGTTGCAGCAGCCTTGGCAACGGCTTTGTGGCGTTATCATTATGAACTCGGCAGAACTAACGATGAAGCGGCCAAAGACCTTAAAGATCAGCAAGAAAGCTGGACAGAGGACAAGTTTTTACTGATTCAAGGTGACTTTTTCGGTATTCAGGATTTCATCTTTGCCAGCGGTGGCGAAACCAATAAACGTGCGGCTAAATTACTGCGCGGACGCTCATTTTATGTATCACTGCTCAGCGAATGTGCCGCCTTAAAAGTGCTGGATGTTTTGGATTTACCCTCGACCAGTCAAGTGATCAATGCTGCCGGTAAATTTATGATTGTTGCCCCCAATACGGTAGCCACTATCGAAAAATTGCAACAGGTACAACAGGAGCTGGATAGCTGGTTTTTAAAACATAGCTGGGGACAGGCGGGTGTGGGTCTGGCCTGGACAGAAGCATCGTGCAATGATTTTCGTCGTTTTAATCGCGACGTGGGCGTCGCTCCCACAGAGGTAGGAGCGACGCCTACGTCGCGACTAAAACCAACCAGCCCCTATCAACAGCTCATCAAAAAACTCTTTGAACAACTGGACATTATTAAAAACCAACGCTTAAATCTGTGCGGCGATTCTTTGGCACCCATCATCTTCAATGATTTTCTCGACAGTTTCGATAACGACAAAGGCGTTTGTAAAATCGATGGTCGTTCACCTGCCAAAATATTGCTCGATAATGAGATTTGGATAAGTGAGCTTGCCAATGACCAGATAAATACAGGAACTTGGCTGGCAAAAGCAGAGCGTGAACGCATCCTGATCACCCGCAAATCGCTGGGTATGGATACGGCTTTAAAAATAGCCATTTTTGATTACCACATCAGCTTTGCCAAGTCAGAAGAAGATCAAGGCAAATTCGGCGAACAAGCCAAAAACGGCAATTTACTCAGAGCTTGGGATTTTTCCTTGCCCAAATCAGCAGATCAAGCCCTATGGAACGGTTATGCCCGTCGCACTATCAACGCTTATGTTCCTTTATTTGATGACAAATCCCAAGCCGAAGCAGCTTTAGGTAAATATAAAGGTGAAGAAAAACTGGACTTAGATGAGCCGAAAACCTTTAACCATATCGCTTGCGAAGACCAAACCTTACAGGATAATCATCAATGGCTAGGCATTAGCGCCTTATCGACCTTAAAAGGTGATGTCGATAATCTGGGCATGATATTTCAAAACGGCTTGAGTGATGATGTCAGCTTTAGTAAAACAGCGGCGCTGTCCCGGCAAATTAACGCTTTTTTTACTGTCTATCTGCCTTGGCTCTGTAAAACAGAATACCCAAACACTTATACCGTGTTTGCCGGTGGTGATGATTTCTTTTTGGTAGGCCCGTGGCTGTCACAAATTAAATTAGCCGGAAAAATGCGACAAGCTTTTCAAACCTATGTCGCAGGCAATTCAGAGCTACACTTTTCCGCAGGCATCAGCACCACCAAGCCCGGTTTACCCATTGGCCAGTTGGGTGAAATGGCGGAAACTGCGCTGGAACAAGCCAAAGCGCATAATCCACCAGTAATGACTGTAGGAGCAATAACTGTCGGAGCGACAACTGTGGGAGCGACGCCCACGTCGCGACTAACGCGCTTACCCAAAAACGCCATAACCTGCTTTAACCAACCCATGTTTTGGGATGAATTCACCGCCTTGGAAACCCGTCGAAATCGTTTACAACAACTCCATCAGGAAATGAGTTTAAGCACCGGTTACGTCTATGGTTTGTTAACCTTGATCAACATGGCAGAAAAAGTTAATGAAAAACCTGAAAACGCCATCTGGCACAGCTATTTTGCTTATCGCACCGTGCGCATGTTGGAGCGTAACAAGCAACTTGACAAAGATCAGCGTAAACGGTGGCAAACAGAACTTGCCGAAGAAATTGCCAATGCCGGTATTATAAGGCACGGTGGCAATTATCGGGTGGCGCTGTTTTGTCATTTATACCAGCAGCGCTAGTCGCGACGTGGGCGTCGCTCCCACCTTAGGAGCGACACCCACCGTGGGAGCGACGCCTACGTCGCGACTAACAATTTAAAAATAAACAACTTATAAAACAGGAGATCAATATGGACTTTACACTCAGCAAGACCGACGAAAAGCTTAACCCGGAATTGTTCAACAGCATTGCTAAAGAGGCCGCTACAGAAGTTGCAGGCGGGGGCGACAGAGTCAATAAATCGACTCAGCTCAGAAAATTCTATGACGAAATAGTGCTATGGGATAACAAGGTGTTGATGCGCCCGGAAAAATTCGATGAATATCTGCCCTTTATTCGCATGCTCAACGCCAAAGTCGCTTATGCAGAAGGCCGTAAACTGGTTGATTTTCGTTTTGTCAGCTTGCTTAATAATGGCTTGAAACAAGTTATCAACCCAGAAACATTACATACTTTCAAATTGTTCATGGAAGCTTTCATGGGCTTTTACAAACAAGTAAGAGACAAAGACTAAAGGATACTTAAACCATGCAACTTACCAACATTCAAAAACTCACCGGCCAAATTGAATTACTCAGCGGCTTGCATATCGGCAGTGGCAATACCGAAATTCATATTGGCGGTACCGATAACCCGGTAATCACCAACCCGATTACCCAACAGCCTTATATTCCCGGTTCCAGCATTAAAGGCAAAATGCGTAGTTTGCTGGAGTGGCAACTGGGCGTCGTCGGTCAAACAGAGGGTCAACCTTTAAGCTTTAAGCATCTAAAAAAATTGGATAGCAAAATACTGGATAAAGCCAAAGCCTTAATCAAGCTGTTTGGAGGTGCGCCCGATGGTGATATTGCTCAAGAGTTACTCGCCGAAATCGGCCCCAGTCGCTTGGCTTTTTGGGATTGTTCGCTAGATCCGGAATGGGTCAAAAAAATGGACGAGAAAAATCTGCTGCTCACCGAAGTCAAAATGGAAAATACCATCGACCGTATCAAAGGTACAGCCGAGCATCCACGCAACACCGAACGTGTTCCAGCCACCGCCAAATTTGACTTTAACCTGACCATCCGCGTTCACGACCATGAAGACCTGACCGACACCCTACTGGTAGGGCTTAAATTATTGGAATACACCGGCTTGGGTGGTTCAGGTTCACGCGGTTATGGCAAAATTGCCTTCCGTGACCTAAAACTGGATGGACAGGATTTTCAGGTCAAACTTGATCAACTCAAATTAGAAGAGGCAGTCTAATGCAACCGATACGTCAAATTTATTATGATGCACCCAGTACCATCAGCATTCCCGAAGAACTTCAACATCACGCTGTTGAAGTCATTATCTGGCCGCTGGATAATGCAGAGGCCAAAAAAGAAACCGATGCCAACGGCTGGCCGATTGGTTTTTTTGAACGGACTTTCGGTTCTATCCCCGACTTGCCGGAACGCGAGTGGCAAGGCGATTATGAAGAACGGGAGCCTTTGGAATGAATTATTTGCTGGATACGAATGTTTGCATCCGCTATCTGCAAGGACGTTTGCCCTGCATTCGTGATGCCATTCATATAAGGTCACCCGAACAAATGTTTATCTGTGCAATTGTCAGAGCGGAACTGTTTTTTGGCGCGATGAAGAGTAATTATCCCGCCGAGACATTAGCAATACAGCGGCAGTTTATAGATCAATTTCCTACGTTACCTTTTGATGATAAAGCGGCACTGCTCTTTGGTAAAATCCGCGCCGATCTGCAACGCCAAGGCCAACCCATCGGCCCTTATGATTTGCAAATAGCCGCCATTGCCCTGGCAAATGACTTAACGTTGGTCACCCACAATACGCGTGAGTTTAGTCGTGTCAACGGTTTACGACTTGCCGACTGGGAGGTTTAAATGCAGGCCTATCAAATTACTTTAAGCCTGCAATCTGCTTTCGCCACACCGTTAAAAGGCGATACACTGTTCGGACAGCTTTGTTGGGCGATTCGTAATCGTTTGGGCGAAGCAGCCTTGAATCAATGCCTGGAAGGTTACACCAACAACCAACCCTTTGCCGTCGTTTCTGATGCATTTCCGGACGGTTATCTGCCACTGCCGAAATTGCCGAGTTGCTTTTATCAGCTTCCGGAAGGCGAAGATCGCAAAGCAGTAAAAAAACTTGCCTGGTTGCCAAAAACCAAACTACAAAAGCCGCTTAAAGAATGGCTGGGCCATGCCGTCAATGCCAAAACCATTGCCAGTGTCAGCAACACCTGTACCAGCGACGCCGGTGGGAGCGACACCGGTGGGAGCGACGCCGGTGGGAGCGACACCGGTGGGAGCGATGCCGGTGGGAGCGACGCCGGTGGGAGCGACGCCCACGTCGCGACTAAAGCAGCGACTAAAACAGCAACCAACCACACCACCAGCCTTAGCGAAAAACACCCGCAACCGCACAACACTATTAATCGCCAAACCAACACCACCGGCGAAGGCGGGTTTGCGCCTTACAGTATTGAACAGGAGTGGTTTGTTCCCGGTTTGCGCTGGACGTTATACCTGTTGCTGGATACTGCAAGGTTAAGCGTCGAAGACTGCTGGCAATGCCTCGCTGACATCGGTGCTTTTGGTTTTGGCAAAGATGCCAGCATTGGCATGGGCAAATTCCAAATTGATGCTTTTCAGGAACAGCCTTTACCGGCACAAGACGATGCCAATGCCTGTTTAACGCTCGCGCCCTGTGCGCCGCAAGGCTTGGGCTTTGATAGTCAGCACAGCTATTATCAACTGTTTACCCGCTTTGGCCGGCATGGTGATATTGCGGTTCATCAAGAAGGCAAGCCGTTTAAAAATCCAGTGTTATTGGCACAAACTGCCGCCGTCTTTAGTACCCCACCGCCCACGTCCGGTTTTATCGGTCAAGGCATTGGTGGCAAGGGTGACTTGTCTAAAACCCTGGCAGCCACAGTACATCAAGGCTATGCGCCAGTGATTGCAGTATGTTTGTCCAAAGTATCAGGTGGGAGCGATGCCTACGTCGCGACTGACGGATCAGTTTGCTCTAGCCGCGACGTAGGCGTCGCTCCCACAGGCACGCCAAAGCTTCCGCGCCAGCAAATGCCCAATGAATCAACACAAACAGGCACAATATGACCCATTTTTTAAATCACTATACGCTAAAGTACACCCCACTTTCACCCGTACATATCGGTGCCGATGAAAGCTATGAGCCCGGTAATTATGTGATTGACGACGAGGCGGGCGCTTTATACAGCTTTGATAGCGGCGCAGCACTGGCGGGTTTAAGTGACAGCGACAGACAGCAATTATTAGCGATAGTCAATAGTAAGCCGGATGACACGATGTTGACCAAGGTACAGGCATTTTTCCATAATCATCGGGAAAAATTACTGGCCTACGCCATGCCGCCTGTCCCTATTGCCAGTGGCGTTAAAATATTGTATGAAAAACGCATAGGCAAGACTGCCCAGCAAGAAGGCTATGGTAGACGTGTCATTAACAAGCTGGAAATTGAGCGCACTTTTTACAATCCGGTTGATGGTAAACCATTGTTACCGGGCAGTAGCATCAAAGGGGCTATTCGGACAGCTTTGTTGGATGGCATTAATAATAAAAAGTCCTTACATCGTAACGAGCGCAACCAACAACTCCAGACGGGTTTGTTTGAGGGCAGCTTTCATACTGATCCCATGCGTCTTGTCTCTATCGCTGATGCGAGCTGGCAGGGGAGTTCGGATAAACCGGCTTGCCAAGTGCAATTTGCCGTCAACCGCAAGCGTAAGCCGGTTTTTAAAGACGGTAATTTAGTTAAATCACAAGCCGAAGCCAGCAATCTTTATCAACTGCTGGAATGTGTGGCACCCTGTCATTACCAAAGTTTTACGGGCAGTTTAACGTTGCTTAATACCCAATCAGTTGGGCAAAATAATTCCAAGCTGCCCAAACAAAAGTTTCACTGGACGGCAAAAGATATTGCCAAAGCCTGTAATGATTTTTATGTGGGGCTATTCTGGCAAGAATTTAATGCCATTAAAGAGCGCGGCTACTTAAAAACCGCTTGGCTAGATCAAATGGAACAGTTGTTGGACAATGGCTTATCCAAGCGTTTACATGACGGCGATGCATTTTTACTGCGCGTGGGCAGGCACAGTGGTGCCGAAGCGTTAACGCTTAACGGCGTGCGTAGCATTATGATTAAAGGGCAAGGGCGAGATAAAACTTGGGAAAGCCAACCTAAAACCTGGTGGCTGGCCGCTGATGATATTAGCAACAAACAGGACATGTTACCGTTTGGCTGGGTATTGGTAGAAATCAATCCCCAAGAACCGGACAGCCCGCTTCAACACTGGCTGGAAAATGGTAACAATGCGTTAACCTTGTGGATGCAACAGCAGTTAGCCAAGCAAAATGCGCTAAAACAAAAAGCCCAATTGCACCAACAGCAAGCACTGGAAAAAAAACAACAAGAAGAGCAAGAGGCAGAAGAACTGCGCCTACAGCAAGCCGCAGACCAACAACGCTTGGCTAATCTTAGCCCCCTTGACCAGGAAATCGAAAGCTTCCTTAAACCCATTCAAGCAGCGGAACACGATACCCGTTTATTGGCAGAGCTGGAAAAAGGTCGTTGGCAAGATGCCGATGCCGACGTTGTTGCCCAAAAAATTAAAGCCTTAATGGAACAAGCCGGTAAATGGATGCCTGACTTTGCCGGAGACAATAAGCAAAAAAAGAAATTGAAAGACCGTAGCCAAAAAGTGTTGTCTTATCTAAACAACCAACCATGACCGTCTATTTTATCACTCGTCACCCCGGTGCCATTGCCTGGGCGACACAGCAAGACATTAAGGTTGACCTTCAAATCACTCATCTGGATATTAACAACATCCAGCCGGGTGACACGGTCATTGGCAGTTTGCCGGTTAATCTGGCGGCTGAAATTTGTCAGCGCGGTGCCGCTTATGTTCACTTGGTGTTAAACGTGCCGGAATACTGGCGCGGCAAAGAATTAACAGCAGAACAGATGATTGAATGCGGTGCTTGTCTGGAAGGTTACGCGTTGAAAAAGCTTGATGGCGTATAATCCAAGCTTTCCGTGGGAGCGACGCCCACGTCGCGACTGGCACAAGGACAGTCTCTAGTCTCTAGTCGCGACGTAGGCGTCGCTCCCACAACAACAACAACACAACAACGATTAACGAGACCTTACGATGACCAAAATCCTGATCTGCACTGTTGGCGGTAGCCATCAACCGATAGTGAGCGCGATTAAAGAACTGCATCCTGATTACGTCATTTTTATATGTACCGGTAAAGATCCTGCGACCAATCAATCCGGTTCCAGCATCCAAATAACCGGCACCGGCAATTGTATCAAAGCGCAGTTTAGCGACGAAAAGCCTAATCTGCCCAACTTACCCGTGCAAAGCGGTTTAAACGCGGATCAGTTTGAAGTCTGTTTGACCCTATCTGATGATCTGGATCAAATTTATCTCGATTGCAGCAAAGCCATTGAGGCGGCCATTGAGCGTTTTCCAAACGCCAACATCATTGCCGATTACACCGGCGGCACCAAATCCATGAGTGCCGGTCTGGTGATGGCAGCACTTGAGTTTCCAAGCGTCGAATTGCAACTGGTCAGTGGCGGTCGTAGTGATTTAATCAAGGTACGTAACGGCTCACAATATGCCATGCCCGCCAATAGTGAAAAGATTCGCTTTGAACGCCTGATAGCACCCTATCGGCAAGCGTGGACGCGTTACGCCTACAGCGAAGCCGAAGCGGGCTTAAGTCAAATTAGCGCACCACGAAATAGCCAATTGCGTGGCCAATTTAGCAAGTTTAGAGATTTAAGTCGCGCTTTTGCAGAATGGGATAATTTTAATCATTTGGAGGCTTATGCAATCATTCAGCAATACGCCTCAAGTTTACCGCCAGAAGTCAATCAAAGCATTGCCAGGCTTAACAACAATACGGTCAAGCGTGAACCGGCGCAACTCTATGATTTATATCTCAACGCCCTGCGCCGTGCAGACCAAGGTCGTTATGACGATGCCATTGCCCGCGTTTACCGTTTAATCGAATGGACGGCGCAATGGCTGTTAAAAACTCACTGCAACATGGACACCTCCAACATTAATGAAGCCGATATACCTAAAGGCATGAAGCTGACTCAGCACAAAGAGGGCCAATGGCAAGCCGGGCTTTACGATGCCTGGCAGTTAGTCAAACATAAAACCTCGGGCGAAGCGGCCCGTTTTATCCAAGCCGAAGAAAACTGCTTGCTTAACCATATCAAAATCCGCAATCAATCCATATTGGCGCATGGCTTTACGCCGATAAAAGCCGGCGATTGGCAGCCGCTTCAACAGTGGCTGGAACAGCAATTTATCCCCATGCTATTGGCTGAAACCGCCAAAGCGGGCATCAAAGAGCTGCCGGCACAATTGCCTTTATGTTGGACTTGAGATGATTAGTGGATTTGAGAGGCGTGTTAGTCGCGACGTGGGCGTCGCTCCTACGTTATCAGTGGGAGCGACGCCCACGTCGCGACTAAAAAAACACAAAAAACTCAACCCGCACAGCAAAGACTTGCGTAAAGGCCGCCATTCAGAACCCAATCAGATTTATCACATTACCACGATCACAGAAGACAGAAGCCCTGTTTTTAAAAACTTTCGTATGGCAAGAAACCTGATTCTTTTATTAAAAAATGAACAACAACTCGGCCGAGCAAACACTCTGGCTTTCGTCGTTATGCCCGATCATTTGCATTGGCTCATGCAATTAACCGGCAAAGCAGACTTATCCAAGATAATCCAGAGTGTTAAAACCTTGTCTGCCAAACAGTTCGGTCAACCCTTTTGGGCTGCCGGTTTTTACGATCACGCGATACGCAAAGAAGAAGACCTGCAGGCTATAGCCCGCTATATCGTCGCCAATCCACTTCGAGCTGGCTTGGTAAAACGCATAGGTGATTATCCGCATTGGGATGCGCAATGGCTGCAATAGCCTTTGTTGGACAATTTTTATGTAGGAGCGATTTTTATGTGGGAGCGACGCCCACGTCGCGACTAACATGCAAACTTTAACTGAAACATTACTTTATGTGGGAGCGACGCCCACGTCGCGACTAACAACACAAATTTTAACTGAAACATTAATTTATGTGGGAGCGACGCCCACGTCGCGACTAACAACACAAATCTTAACTGAAACATTAATTTATGTGGGAGCGACGCCTACGTCGCGACTAACAACACAAATCTTAACTGAAACATTACTTTTAGTCGCGACGTAGGCGTCGCTCCCACAAATGCTCCCACAAATGCACCCACAAATGCTCCCACCTATCTGGAAACACTATGACCATCACCACCCATCTGATTTTGGTATCTGCCCAGCCGATACCCAACCTGACGCCCATTTTTGACGACACCCTGCGTCCCAAAAAAGTGGTTATGCTGGTCAGTGCCAACATGCTGGAACGCAGTAATGCTTTGGAGAATATCTTTAAACCGCGAGGCATTAGCGTTGAGCGTTTTTTAATAAAAGATCCCTGGGATGCCGACCGCATCAGGGAGCAAGTGGAAGACTTGTTGCTAACCCAGTATCCGGAGGGCGGCATTGCCCTTAACGCCACCGGTGGCACCAAACTGATGAGTATTGCCGCATACCAAGCCTTTAGTAGTTGCCAGCTTCCGGTGTTTTATGTCCACCCGGAACACGACCGGCTGATTTGGCTCGCGCCCAAACAACCGGATGTGGACTTGTCCGACCGCTTAAAGCTTGAAGACTACCTGATGGCCTATGGCAGTCCGGTCGATACGCTGGATCGTACCGGTGTTAAAGAACCCCTTCGTCAATTAACGCAACAGCTTTTAACAGATTACGACCGCTATGCGGGCGAGTTGGGCACGCTTAATTATCTGGCGCTTAAAGCTGACAATCCTCAGTTAACCACCGAAATTGAAGCCGGCCCACAAAGCAAGCCTCTGCTATGGGAATTGCTGGAACGGTTTGAGGCAGCCGGACTTTGCAACATTAAAGGTCACAGTCTGTGCTTTGTTGATGAAAACGCCCGCTTTACCACCAACGGCGGTTGGCTGGAAATGCACACCTATGCGCTGTGTCTTAACCTTAAAAAAATCGTGGGCATCCAAGATGTTGCCTGTAACATTAATCTCAAACGACAAGCCGCCGGGCGTGCAGTGGTTAAAAACGAAATCGATATCGGTCTTATTAAAGCCAACCGTCTGCACCTGATTGAATGCAAAACCCAACGATTTAAAGAAGACAAAGATGCCGATGTGCTGTATAAATTGGATAGCCTGCGCGACTTAATGGGCGGTCTGCAAGGACGCGCCCTGTTGGTGAGTTTTAATCACTTGGACAAGTCCAGTCGGGCAAGAGCCAAAGAGCTTAATATTGAACTTTGCTGCGGAACCGAGCTTAAAAATTTGCAACAGCACTTACAACGTTGGTTAACCAATGAGAGATAACTTTTTAAAAATGAAAAACCTTGTCAACCACCCCGCTAACCTATTGAAAGAAAAAGGAGAAAGGATGTCGAGAAATTCAAACCAGAGACCTTATTAAGAAGGGATTAAGACCCGTGACCGTTTCCAGTGTTAAAGGTAATGATATTCAAACCAGAGACCTTATTAAGAAGGGATTAAGACAACCACTTGATTTACTAATGAGGTCATTACTGGGTTATTCAAACCAGAGACCTTATTAAGAAGGGATTAAGACTCATTGGTTATCCTGTTTAGATGAGGGTTAAGATTCAAACCAGAGACCTTATTAAGAAGGGATTAAGACCTATTGGTTGTGTAAGGTAAGCAGGGTTAAAATATTCAAACCAGAGACCTTATTAAGAAGGGATTAAGACTAAAGCAGAATGGACAGTACGGTATTCATAGTCAATTCAAACCAGAGACCTTATTAAGAAGGGATTAAGACTTATCAACCCCGTCGATAGTGACATCTTCCTGATATTCAAACCAGAGACCTTATTAAGAAGGGATTAAGACCGTCACTTGCCCGTCTAACACCGCTCCCGTCTCTATTCAAACCAGAGACCTTATTAAGAAGGGATTAAGACTTAGCCAAAGCTGGCAATACGCATTCAGTTGTTCATTCAAACCAGAGACCTTATTAAGAAGGGATTAAGACCTTTAAATTCATCACTGTCAGCTGGTTTTATATTCAAACCAGAGACCTTATTAAGAAGGGATTAAGACATTCAGCTTGTTACGGAATCTTTCTACTCGTCTCAATTCAAACCAGAGACCTTATTAAGAAGGGATTAAGACGTAAAGTGTGAGCACTTTGTCAGATTGCATAGTACATTCAAACCAGAGACCTTATTAAGAAGGGATTAAGACAGGTGGCTATTGGCGTTCCATCGTCATTGAAATTCAAACCAGAGACCTTATTAAGAAGGGATTAAGACAAGGATTTTAAATCAATTAAAGCTTTACGTTGACATTCAAACCAGAGACCTTATTAAGAAGGGATTAAGACACCAACTGCCGGTCATCCAGTCTGGTTTTTATTTCATTCAAACCAGAGACCTTATTAAGAAGGGATTAAGACTTTGCCGTCTTTATCTAATGAATACCCAAAGTCTATTCAAACCAGAGACCTTATTAAGAAGGGATTAAGACTTGCCGTCTTTATCTAATGAATACCCTAAGTCTATTCAAACCAGAGACCTTATTAAGAAGGGATTAAGACCAATTTCCGCCGTTGAATCAATCGCGTTGTTTTTATTCAAACCAGAGACCTTATTAAGAAGGGATTAAGACCTCCAATAATTTTGACTGAGCCGTTAAGCTCGTATATTCAAACCAGAGACCTTATTAAGAAGGGATTAAGACTACTGCCAGCGTCCAGCAAGTCGATAATGTCAAACGCCATTCAAACCAGAGACCTTATTAAGAAGGGATTAAGACCCAATATTTGCATCAATACGGTCTGTGGAGCCTATATTCAAACCAGAGACCTTATTAAGAAGGGATTAAGACCCGCCATAACAGCGGCTTCAATAAATTTAGTCCGGATTCAAACCAGAGACCTTATTAAGAAGGGATTAAGACGGGGGTTTTCCGGTTGATTTGTTTTGGTTGTCGCATTCAAACCAGAGACCTTATTAAGAAGGGATTAAGACGCCACAAGTGTAGAAGCTATCGCATTGTTAATTCAAACCAGAGACCTTATTAAGAAGGGATTAAGACTGTTAGTTTGTAGCCATATTGGCTCGAAAACTTCATTCAAACCAGAGACCTTATTAAGAAGGGATTAAGACGATTTTTTTGTCACGTGATTTGCGTAAGATAAATTCAAACCAGAGACCTTATTAAGAAGGGATTAAGACAAATTCTAACTGCTCGAAATCATTATTTTCATTCAAACCAGAGACCTTATTAAGAAGGGATTAAGACAGATCAAATTGTGCGACCTTTTTAACGTCTAAAATTCAAACCAGAGACCTTATTAAGAAGGGATTAAGACGCCAATAAATAGAGACATAAAGCTTTAACTGACAATTCAAACCAGAGACCTTATTAAGAAGGGATTAAGACGTATGTATCATGCAAAGCTAACTCTTCTGGAGTCTATTCAAACCAGAGACCTTATTAAGAAGGGATTAAGACATCATGTAAGCGTTAGGGTTATGCCTGGGCCTCTATTCAAACCAGAGACCTTATTAAGAAGGGATTAAGACGGCGCCAATAAAAGTAATAGCTATACGCCTTTTAAATTCAAACCAGAGACCTTATTAAGAAGGGATTAAGACTTTTGCGGGATGTCATGGCATGTTTAGTAATCTTAATTCAAACCAGAGACCTTATTAAGAAGGGATTAAGACTAGAAAAGTTATTTGATCTAGCGTTAATGCTTTATTCAAACCAGAGACCTTATTAAGAAGGGATTAAGACCTGCATTCCCAGTGCTAATATCCCCAGCGGTCATTCAAACCAGAGACCTTATTAAGAAGGGATTAAGACCCATGACAGCGGCTTCAATAAACCGGCTTTTCAATTCAAACCAGAGACCTTATTAAGAAGGGATTAAGACAGCATGTGAAGCACAAGCGGTACGGTTTGCATTCAAACCAGAGACCTTATTAAGAAGGGATTAAGACTTAATCATGGTGTATATCCTATTAGTTGTTTGATTCAAACCAGAGACCTTATTAAGAAGGGATTAAGACTGACATGCTTTATACTCCAAAGTATTTATCTATTCAAACCAGAGACCTTATTAAGAAGGGATTAAGACCTAACTCGCTGTTTGTTTGTTGATAAAAAACCCAATTCAAACCAGAGACCTTATTAAGAAGGGATTAAGACCTACCATCTGGCACTACGATCATCCTGATAGCTTCCGATTCAAACCAGAGACCTTATTAAGAAGGGATTAAGACTATTTTTGAATAATTTACTTCAAACTCATATCGGCATTCAAACCAGAGACCTTATTAAGAAGGGATTAAGACTAAGAGATTTTCCGGTGTATAAGACACGTCCTGTAATTCAAACCAGAGACCTTATTAAGAAGGGATTAAGACAACTTTGCCTCTGGCTCATACTCAACTAAGCCATTCAAACCAGAGACCTTATTAAGAAGGGATTAAGACGACCTATTAGTGCACCACGTTTAACAATTTCCCAATTCAAACCAGAGACCTTATTAAGAAGGGATTAAGACTGTTTTCTAGGATTCATGTGTTACTCGCTTGTTATTCAAACCAGAGACCTTATTAAGAAGGGATTAAGACGAGGTTTTAATACACTTATAATTTATCAATTCTATTCAAACCAGAGACCTTATTAAGAAGGGATTAAGACTTTGTGTATGCCGGTATAGTTCGCTATTTCAGCTTGATTCAAACCAGAGACCTTATTAAGAAGGGATTAAGACTTTAACAGCTTGCCAATTAATCGAATCCAAAATATTCAAACCAGAGACCTTATTAAGAAGGGATTAAGACTCTAACTGCTCAAAGGCAACCGTTCACCCCCCTAACCCAAAATTAAAAAACTATTGGCTTAAAAATCATATATAGACTTTCAGATAAATAATTTCCAAGTACTGTGCAGAACAGCACTAATTTTTCTGGTTTGTAGTGTT
>Ga0194056_10000098_pt1 | contig 38026 bp, 36 predicted proteins | sample SepL4413m_MetaG_FD_155458 | JGI IMG/M metagenome (GOLD analysis project Ga0194056, IMG submission 155458) | Anoxic zone freshwater microbial communities from boreal shield lake in IISD Experimental Lakes Area, Ontario, Canada - Sep2016-L442-13m | ecosystem: Environmental > Aquatic > Freshwater... | reverse complement strand
ACGGTAATATTTACTACGGTCTCTGGTACCCAATCATCATCGCTGCGATGACATTGGTAATCGGTACACTGTTTATTAAAGAAACTAAAGATGTAGATATTTACGCACGAGATGATGAAAAGTTAACTTACTAAATTAAGTCTTCATTGAATCAAATAAAAAACCCGACCAGAAATGGTCGGGTTTTTTATTCCCATAAATCTTGTTGGTGACGACGTCCCAGCAAGTTTTGATTTTGCGTAGCAATTGAGGTTTCTCGAGCACCCGGAGTTAATGTGATAGCTGCGCCTGCAGCGAGGAGGCCAGTTTGATTCACTCGGAGATACCACCCAGAAAACCCTGACTGCAACATCGCCTTTGCCGCGCCCTTGTATCCCATCTTGGCATTGAACTTAAAGCAAGGCTCGCGCAGCTTTACTACTGAAAACTCAAGATCGCCGATGCGCAATACGTCGCCGATAAACACTTCTGTTTCTAACAAGCCTTCAATCGTAAAATTTTCACCAAAGGCCCCATGCTGTAGATCAACTACTTTTTTAGTTTCACGCGTCAGTAGCTCATTCCAAAAAGCGTAATGCTCTGCCGGATAAACATAGATTGCTTTTTCAATCCCACCATGCACACTCAAATTGGCCTGCTCATCGCCTTTGACGCCAAGAGGATGAATCTCAACGGGTAGGGGGTTTTCTAAATTGCTAATACTCTTTTTATGGATTGCTGAAGCAACCGATTTGTAGTCTGGGTGATGATTACCAAACAGTGGCACAACTTTACCCGTGGAAATCGAAAGTAGTTTCATAAATAAAAATTCAGTTAATAGCGACAGCGAGCATCACTTTTGTATTTTGTGTAATAGACGATCAAGTCAGCATCGGATTTGTATTGGGTGTAGTGAATCACTGCGCGAGCATCGCTTTTGTACTTGGTATAGAACCAGACTCCTGGCTCATTGTCACTAGAGTATTGGGTTTCATACACAATGCAATTAGCCTCGGACTGATATTTGGTAACAAAGACCTTGGCATTGGCTTCCGAAGGGTAGTTGGTGATGAAGATTTGCGCTGCAGATGCACTCAAGGCCAAAAAACTACTGAAAATGGTCAAAATCAGGAATTTTGGGAGCTGTTTTCTCATGACCCTATATTACGGTTTCTAGGCTGGGCCATTACAGAATAGGGCAGATTTGCTACAATCACACCTTCGGCGATTTAGCTCAGTTGGTTAGAGCGATGGAATCATAATCCACAGGTCCGGGGTTCGAATCCCTGAATCGCCACCAAATCTAAAAGCCATTGCCCATCGGCAGTGGCTTTTTTCTTAGGTTGGCTAGAATCGTCTTATGGCTAAATTTTGGAACTTTGTTCTTTTTCAGGCAGGCTGGTTTGCTTGTATTCTGGGCGCCGCACATCAGCATGCCCTCTGGGCGGTAATCGGTAGTCTGGCATATATTGCTTTTCATATTTGGCGCTCTCAGACCCCAAAGCTGGAGCTCAGCTTACTGCTCAAGGTCCTATCTTTTGGGATTTTGACTGATAGTCTCCTAATGTATTTAGGTTTCCTCGACTTTAAGGGTGCCTGGCCCTCTCCTTATGTATCACCAGCATGGATGTGGGCGCTCTGGCTTTTAGTAGCCAGCACCCTGAATGGCTCCTTATCTTGGCTAAAGGGTAAGTCTGTCCTAGGGGTAGTTTTGGGGGCTATTTGCGGCCCTTTGTCCTATGAGGCTGGAATTCGGATGGGGGCAGCAAACTGGGGCTCTGAGTCCCAAATCCTTGGTTTAGGCCTCATTAGCGTGGTCTGGGCAGTAGCGATGCCCCTCTTTTTCTATTGGGACCGCACCTCTATCAAACCTAGCCTAGTAAAAAATCTGTAAATTCCTTTAAAAAGTCGCTTGCAAATACTACTGTTTTTATATACAGTAACTTCTAAGTTGTGAAACAGTAGATAAAACTTCGGGAAAAAGCCCAACATAAAGCGAAAAGGAATAAAACATGGCCTTAGATGAAAAAAGAAAATCAGCCTCCTCAGAATTTGAGGGAATGAGCGGAGACAAACAAAAAGCACTAACAGCCGCTTTGGCACAAATTGAGAAGCAATTTGGCAAGGGCTCGATCATGAGATTGGGCGACGCTGAAATCAGTCAAGATGTTCAGGTGGTATCAAGCGGTTCACTTGGCCTTGATATTGCTTTAGGAGTTGGTGGTATTGCACGTGGTCGTGTGATCGAAGTGTATGGGCCAGAGTCATCTGGTAAGACGACTTTAACTTTGCATGCCATTGCAGAAATGCAAAAGCTTGGCGGTACTTGTGCATTTATCGATGCAGAGCATGCATTAGATGTACAGTACGCATCACGTCTTGGTGTTGATGTAAATAATCTGTTGATTTCTCAACCAGACACTGGTGAACAAGCTTTAGAAATTGCTGATGCATTAGTGCGCTCAGGCTCGATTGATTTGATTGTGATTGACTCAGTTGCTGCTTTGGTTCCGAGAGCTGAGATTGAAGGCGATATGGGTGATTCCTTGCCAGGCTTGCAAGCCCGCTTGATGAGTCAGGCTTTACGTAAGTTGACTGGTGCCATTAAGCGTACCAATACAACAGTGATCTTTATTAATCAAATTCGGATGAAGATTGGCGTGATGTTTGGTTCCCCAGAAACCACTACTGGCGGTAATGCACTGAAGTTCTATGCATCTATGCGTTTGGATATTCGCCGCATTGGCAGCATCAAAAAAGGCGATGAAATTGTTGGCAATGAAACCCGCGTGAAGGTTGTGAAGAACAAGGTTTCCCCACCATTCCGCGAAGCTATTTTTGACATCATGTATGGCGCTGGTATATCAAGAGAAGGTGAAATCATTGATATGGGCGTTGAAGCCGATATCGTTGAAAAATCGGGTTCTTGGTATAGCTATAACGGTGACCGTATTGGGCAAGGCAAAGACAATGTTCGCGAATTCTTGAAAGAGAATCCAGAGATTGCTAAAGACATCGAAGCAAAGATTCGTGCAAAGTTAGGTGTTAAGTCTGGTTCAGCCGTAGTAACTGATGTGCTGAGCGAAGAAGAGGAAGTTGAATAGTTCGATGTCAGGGCTAGCCAGTAAAAGCAAAGAAAGCACTAAACAAAGCCCGAGTCTCAAAGCTCGGGCTTTGCGTCTTTTATCGCTCCGAGAATACAGTCGCAAAGGCTTGGCAGCAAAGCTGGCAGAGTCAGAGGCTAGATGGGCCAAGCTAGGGGGCGAGCAGGCCGATGAAAGCTCAGAATCCACCGCAGTACAAATTACAGCTGTACTAGATGACTTTGAAGCTAGGGGCTGGCTTTCAGACGAGCGTTTTGCTGAGGCATTGGTTCGAAAGCAAAGTGATCGCTATGGGACGCGCAAAATTGCCAATGAGCTCCAAAGGGCAGGGGTTGACGGGGCTCAGTCAGCGGCTCTCCTGCATTCCTTGCGGGAGACTGAATATCAGCGCGCTTATGAGCTTTGGAACCGAAAGTATGGCTTAGTAGCTCAGGATCAGAGGGAGCGTGCCAGGCAATATCGCTTCTTGGCATCTAAGGGTTTTAGCTCCGATGTCGTTGGAAAGGTGATCGGTGGGCAAAAGCCTGATTAGGGCAATTACGGATCGGTAACAGGCAATTGCCGCGTTGCAGCATGATAGACTTATGGAGTCGGTCAAGCCCTTCGCATTTATTCAAATTTGGCTAATTTCGCTATTTCTAGAGTAAGTATGGGATCAAGGCAGTATCGGTTTAACTAATCCTCATCACTTACTAAAAAGATACCGTTTCGGAGTAATTATGAAAATTCACGAGTACCAAGGCAAAGAACTTTTGCGCCAATTTAATGTGCCTGTTCCAAACGGCATTCCTGCATTCAGCGTAGATGAGGCAATGAAAGCTGCTGAAAAGCTGGGTGGCCCAGTATGGGTTGTCAAGGCGCAGATTCATGCAGGTGGTCGCGGTAAAGGTGGTGGTGTGAAGTTAGCAAGAAGCTTGGACGACGTAAAAAAATACGCCTCTGAAATTTTGGGCATGCAGCTCAAGACTCATCAGACAGGACCAGGAGGTCAAAAAGTTAATCGCCTCCTAATTGAAGATGGCGCAGATATCAAAAAAGAGTACTACTTCAGTATCGTTACAGACCGTGGCACACAAAAGAATGTGATCATGGCTTCGAGCGAAGGCGGCATGGATATTGAAGAGGTTGCTGAATCGCATCCAGAAAAAATTATCAAAGTATTTGTTGATCCATTAATTGGCTTGACAGATGCTGACTGCGACATTGTTGCAAAAGGCATTGGTGTTCCAGAAGCTTCTATTCCAATGGCGCGCGACGTATTCAAGAATTTATATAAGACCTATTGGGATACAGATGCATCCTTGGTAGAGATTAACCCACTAATCCTTGAGGGCAATGGAAAGATCAAGGCACTTGACGCTAAATTTAACTTTGATCCAAACGCATTGTTCCGTCATCCAGAAATCGTTGCTTACCGCGATATTGATGAAGAAGATCCTGCTGAGATTGAGGCTTCTAAATTTGACCTAGCTTATATCTCTTTGGATGGCAATATTGGTTGCTTAGTAAACGGCGCTGGTTTGGCCATGGCAACCATGGACACTATTAAGTTATTCGGCGGTGAGCCAGCCAACTTCTTAGATGTTGGTGGTGGTGCGACAGCTGAAAAGGTCACTGAAGCCTTCAAGATCATGCTGAAGAATAAAAGTGTTGAAGCGATTTTAGTGAACATCTTTGGCGGCATTATGCGTTGCGACGTGATCGCTGATGGTGTGGTGACAGCATGTAAGGCTGTAAGCCTGACAGTGCCACTAGTTGTGCGCATGAAGGGCACAAATGAAGAGTTGGGCAGGAAGATTCTTGTGGACTCTGGTTTACCAATCATTAGCGCCGATTCAATGGCCGAGGCTGCTACCAAGGTAGTTGCTGCTGTTGCCAAAAATAAATAATTCAGGAATTTCAATATGTCTATTTTGATTAATAAAAACACTAGGGTCATTACTCAGGGTATTACTGGTAAGACTGGTCAGTTCCATACTGAAAAGTGTCAAGAGTACGCAAACGGCAAAAATTGCTTTGTTGCTGGTGTGAATCCTAAAAAAGCTGGCGAGTCTATTTTTAATATTCCAATTTATGGAACTGTTAAAGAAGCTGCTGCGCAAACTGGCGCAACAACTTCAGTTATTTATGTTCCACCTCCAGGTGCTGCTGCTGCGATTTGGGAAGCGGTTGAAGCTGATCTTGATTTTGTGATCTGTATCACCGAAGGTATTCCTGTGCGTGATATGCTAGAAGTACGTAACAAGATGAAAGCTAAAGAAGCTAAGGGCGGTAAGAAGACTTTATTGCTGGGCCCTAACTGTCCAGGAATTATTACTCCTGATGAAATTAAGATTGGCATCATGCCTGGTCATATTCATAAGAAGGGTCGTATTGGTGTTGTTAGTCGTTCTGGAACCTTGACTTATGAAGCTGTTGGCCAATTGACGGCAATTGGTTTGGGACAATCTACCGCGGTTGGTATTGGTGGCGATCCAATCAATGGTTTGAAGCACATCGACATCATGAGAATGTTTAACGAAGACCCAGAAACTGATGCGGTCATCATGATTGGTGAAATCGGTGGCCCAGATGAAGCAGAAGCTGCTCGTTGGTGTAAGGCGAATATGAAAAAGCCGGTTGTAGGCTTTATTGCTGGTGTAACAGCACCTCCTGGAAAGCGGATGGGCCATGCTGGCGCATTGATCTCTGGTGGAGCAGATACTGCTGATGCAAAACTTGCCGTCATGGAAGAGTGTGGCTTCACAGTAACAAAGAATCCATCAGAAATGGCAGCTTTGCTAAAAGCTATGTTGTAATTAACAATTCAGAACAAGTAGTTAAAACATAAAAACGTAGGGAGATAATATGGATTTTTCAGCATTTTCAGATGCCACCTTTTGGGCGGCACTTCTATCAATCATCGTAGCCAATATTCTGTTATCAGGCGATAACGCAGTGGTAATTGCATTAGCATCACGTAATCTTCCACCACATCAGCAAAAGAAGGCGATTTTCTGGGGAAGTGCTGCTGCAATTATTTTGCGTGTTGTATTAACGGTGACAGCTGTGCAGTTGCTCGCCTTCCCATACCTTAAGATTATTGGCGCTATTTTACTGATCTATATCGGCGTTCAACTACTGGCAGATAGCGGTGAAGAAGAAGAGATGAAAGGTCATTCGAATATCTGGGGCGCTATTCGTACGATCTTGATAGCTGACTTAGTAATGAGTTTGGATAATGTTCTTGCTGTTGCTGCTGCTGCACAAAAGGGCCCAGAAGAAACTCGCTTAGCTTTACTCATTATTGGCCTTGGGCTTTCTATTCCCTTGATCATTTTTGGTAGCACTATGCTCCTCAAAGTAATGGATCGTTTTCCAGTCATTATCACTTTAGGTGCTGGTTTATTGGGCCTTTTGGCTGGTGGGATGCTAGTTGAGGATCCAGCAATTAAAGAATCAATGCAGGCTGCATTTGAAGATGCTCACATGATCTTTGAAGGCCTCGGGGTTGCTATTGTGATTCTATTAGGAACATATCTTAAGAAAAAGAATGCTAAAAAGGCTAAAGCCTAATTTACTTTCACTTAAATCAGTAAAAGCCGGCCTCTAAAGCCGGCTTTTTTACGCGTAGTGTTCTTGAGAAGAAGAGGTATAGACTGGATGATGAGGCATTTCACCTCAGGAGTCAGAAGATATGCAAAACTTAAGTAAAGAAATTCAGAATCAAAGTAAAAGCCAAGAGGCAGGGTTCACCTTAATTGAAGTTATGGTTGTAGTGGCCATCATTGGCATCTTGGTGGCTGTAGCAGTCCCTCAGTATCAAGATTACATTGCCCGTAGTCGTGTGGTTGAGGGTATGAATTTATCCTCCAGCGCAAAGCTTGCTGTTACAGAGGCATTTGCAAGTCGCGGCACTATTCCCATGGATGAAGCTACAAACGGATCATTTACCTTTGGACCAACCCGTAGCGTCAAGTTAATAGAAATTACACCATCAGGAGCTATTGCGATTGACTATCAGGTGAGCGTAGCCCCGGAAGGTAAGAACACATTGCACCTCATTCCTACAAATGATCCAGATGCTAATGCTCCTAAACCCATTGATTTATCAAAACCAGAGGGGTCAACTTGGTCTGGCGGCTGGTCATGCAGATCCACAGAAACAAACTTACTATCTCAGTTACTACCATCTGAGTGTAGGATAAGTAAATAAGAGTTTAGTAATAAACTAGCGTAATTATTTGGCCGCCTTAGGGCGGTTAAATTTATATAGCTTTCCATCCCTCAGACTTCCCACCACTCTTCTCGAGTAGTTTGATATCACCCATAACCATGCCACGGTCAACTGCTTTGCACATATCGTAGATTGTGAGTAGGGCTATTTGGACTGCGGTGAGGGCTTCCATTTCTGCGCCGGTAAAACTAAAAACTTTAAAACTGAACCAAATCCTTTGGTTTACTTGGACAACAGTTGGACAGGATTATCGCAACCTCGATCGAGAGGCTATGGGGGTTTTATGGAAGGCAACATCCATTTTTATCGGTAAGGGCAGTACCAATAACCTGGAATTTTCTTGTAATTTTCCGAAGGAATGCTTGCAACCCCATTTCAGTAATTCAAAACTGGGCAGCTCAAGGGGTTTGACGGTCATACAACGGTCAACAAGCGACAGTCGTTCATTCAATTTGCGATCAAATTTATGAATACGTGTTGTAGCTATAAAATACCGCTCTATGAATCCCCAACTTCAATTAATGCTTCAACAAGCCATCCAAGCCTTTCAGAGCGGAAATTTTGACAGCGCTGATTCAATTTTAAAAAGAGTTTTACAGGTTGATTCAAAAAATCTTCCAGCGCTACATATCCTTGGCTTAATTAAGGCCTCACAATCTAACTACAGAGAAGCCGCTGAATATTTAGCTAGAGCGGCTCGAATTCACCCTGATGATGCCTCAATACAGTACAACTTAGCAAAAGCTCTTGCAGACTCAGGAAACGATAAAGATGCTCTTATGCATCATAAAAAAGCCGTTGCTTTAGCCCCGAATAATCCAGAAGCTTGGCTTAGTTATGGAAAAACTGCGTCTAATTTGGGTCGCTATGAGGATGCCTTAGTTTGGTATGGCAATGCGCTAAGTTTGAAGCCTGATTATGCGGAGGCTTCATTAAATAAAGGCGCAACCCTGAAAGAGCTTAAGCGATATGAAGAGGCTATAGCTTTCGCTGAGCAGGCTTTATCAATAAATCCTAATTTGGCTGAGGCTTGGTCTAATAAAGGCATTGCCTTGAAAGCGCTTAAGCGGTATGACGATGCTATTGCTCAATACGATAAAGCACTCAGTTTAAAGCCTGACTATCACGAGGCGTGGTCGAATAAAGGTAGCGCTCTGCATGAACTCAAACGCTATGACGAGGCCATTGTCCACTTCGATAAAGCGCTAAGTTTGAAGCCTGACTATCACGAAGCTTGGTCTAACAAAGGTAGCGCTCTGCATGAACTCAAACGCTATGACGAAGCCATTGTCCACTTCGATAAAGCGCTAAGTTTGAAGCCTGACTATCATGAAGCTTGGTCTAATAAAGGGGTGACCCTGCATGAACTTAAGCGGTATGACGAGGCCATTGCTCACTACGATAAAGTGGTAAGTTTGAAGTCTGACTATCACAAAGCTTGGTCTAATAAAGGGGTGACCCTGCATGAACTTAAGCGGTATGACGAGGCCATTGCTCACTACGATAAAGCCATTAGCCTAAAGCCTGATTATGCTGAGGGCTGGTCTAACAAAGGTAGCGCTCTGTATGAACTTAAACGCTATGACGAGGCGATTGCCCACTTCGATAAAGCCATTAGCCTAAAGTCTGACTATGCCGAGGGCTGGTCTAACAAAGGTAGTGCTCTGTATGAACTTAAACGTTATGACGAGGCCATTGTCCACTTCGATAAGGCCATTAGACTAAAGCCTAATATTGATTGGGTCTATGGAAATTGGATTTATGGAAAAATGCAAATATGTAGTTGGTCAGGTTTAGCAGAAGATCTCAAAAATATTTCTCAAAAAGTGATGACTGAAGAGAAAGCCGTAAACCCTTTTATGCTTTTGGCTATGAATGACGATGCTTTTTTACACAAAAAGTGTTCTGAGCTTTATGTTCAAGATAAGTACCCATTAAATCTCACTTTAGGCCTCATTCCTAAGTATGCTAAAAAAGAAAAAATACGAATTGGCTACTTTTCTGCCGACTTTAGACATCATGCCGTCTCATTCTTGACTGCAGAGCTTTATGAACTTCATGACAAGAATAAATTTGAGATTATTGCTTTTTCTTTCGGGGTGGACGATAAAAGTCCCATGCGTTTACGTTTAAGTCAGGCCTTCAATCAATTTATTGATGTGAGTGATATGTCTGACTTGGAGATTGCAGAGCTATCCAGAAATTTACAAATAGATATTGCAGTAGATTTAGGTGGTTACACCTCTGATAGTCGACCAGGCCTACTTGCTTATCGGGCGGCCCCAATACAAGTGAGCTACCTTGGGTATTTGGGAACTATGGGCGCTGAGTTTGTCAATTATATTCTCGCAGATAAAACTATTATCCCCGATGGCTCTGAGCCCTACTACTCTGAGAAAATTGTCTCTTTACCAAGCTATCAGGTAAACGATAGAGAGCGTACTATCTCTGAAAAACAATTTACAAGAGAGGAACTAGGGCTTCCAGAAACAGGTTTTATTTTTTGTTGCTTTAACAATAGTTATAAAATATTACCCATCACTTTTGATAGCTGGATGCGGATATTAAAAGCTGTAGAGGGTAGCGTTCTTTTTTTATATGCTGAGAATAAATTAGTCGAGGAAAATCTTAAAAAAGAGGCCGAAGCGAGAGGTATTAACCGTGCAAGATTGGTGTTTGGTAAAAATCTTCCTGCTGATGAATATTTAGCTCGTTATCGAGTCTGCGATTTATTTTTAGATACAGCCCCCTATAACGCTGGAACAACTGCTAGTGACGCTTTATGGGTTGGATTACCAGTTCTTACACTAATAGGGCAGTCTTTTGCTAGCCGGATGGCAGCAAGCCTACTAAATGCAATTGGTTTACCTGAGCTGATTACAAATACTCAAGAAGAATATGAAGCCTTAGCAATTGAATTAGCAATGAACCCCCAAAAGCTTACAGATATTAAATTGAAGTTGGCCAATAACCGATTGACTACCCCCTTATTTGACACTCCTCTTTTTGCTAAAAATCTGGAGGCTGCTTACATCAAAATGTATGAGAGATACCAGGCAGATTTATCACCAGACCATATATCTATTACTTAGGTAGAGTTTTCAGTGCCGCGAGGCACTTGGTGAAATCTTCTACCCATCATTTACCTCTCCTTGGTGGAGCAGGATTAGGCCAAGAGCATTTTTATTCTCTTGTTGTTGTTTTGCTGGTTAGCGTTTACTTCTCTGCAGCCCAGGTGCCAGACTTACCACCACTTTTCTCAAGTAGCTTGACATCACCCATGACCATGCCACGGTCAACTGCTTTGCACATATCGTAGATTGTGAGTAGGGCTACTTGGACTGCGGTGAGAGCTTCCATTTCTACACCAGTTGGCCCCGTTGTTTCTGCTCTGACTTGGCAAGTGATACTGTTGTCTTTTGAATTTGCTTGAAACTCAAGACTCACATGACTTAAGGCTAGTGGATGGCAGAGTGGAATAAGATCGGCAGTTTTCTTTGATGCCTGTATGCCTGCAATTCTGGCAATGCCTAGTACATCCCCCTTTTTATGGTTTCCAGCCTCAACCATTTGGAAGGTCTCAGGCAGCATGCTGATCTTGCCGGTAGCAATAGCAATTCTGTGCGTGGAGGCTTTATCACCCACATTTACCATATGGGCTTGGCCACTTTCATCAAAATGAGTTAGTTTGTTCATAGGATAAGTTTTACCATATAGGGATGCAGGAAATAAAACCCGTTAGAAAAACCTCGTTTTTGCAGCGCTTGTTGGCTGTTCAGCTGCTGTTGGCCTTGTCATGTTCAGGCATTACACCTGCTTACGCTGCTACCCCTGTTGGGGATGTTTCAGTAGATGGTAACTCAGCGGCGGTCCAAAATATTGGTAGGGCTATGCAGTCCCCGGAGGCTAAATCTTCTAAATTACCTAATCGTAATGCCTTACAAAGCCAGCCCAACATTATTTTGCCTGATATGGGTGATCCTGGCGGGGACTCTCTGAGTCGAATTGACGAGCGCAAGTATGGCGAGATGATCATGCGTCAGATTCGTCCTGATCCAGATTATTCGAATGATTTACCAATCTATGATTTCCTAAATCAAATGGAACGTCGCTTACTGCAGGCTGCTAAACAATTGCAACTTGGAGGTGCTAATGAACAAGGAAGTGGCGCATATAACTTTGAAGTATTTGCAGTGAAAGACAGCAGCATTAATGCATTTGCTTTACCAGGTGGATTTATTGGATTTCATACGGGATTGCTGGTGAGCGCTGAAACAGATTCAGAGGTTGCCTCCGTAATGGGCCATGAAACTGGACATGTTCTGCAGCGTCATCTTGCTCGTCAAATGGATAAACAGACTACTAATACTATGATTGCCATTGCGGGTATGGTACTAGGTGCTTTAGCCATGGCTCGTAATCCATCTGCAGCCAGCGGTCTAATGCAGGGAGGTCAAGCATTGGCGATTGACAATCAACTCTCCTATTCCAGAGATGCAGAGCGTGAAGCTGACCGGGTTGGCTTTCAGATTTTAGAGGCTAGTGGATATGACGTAAACGGTGCCCCAGGCTTTTTCCAGCGCCTACAAAGAGCTACAGGAGTTATGGACAAGGGCGTCCCTGCTTATGTACGAACCCACCCTTTAACGATAGATCGCATCGCTGATATGCAAGATAGGGCAAGGAGAGTTGCTACACGCAATGTGCCAACCTCAGTCGAGTTTTATTTCATAAAAGCGAGAGCACGTATGGAACAGTCAGGAACTTCAAGTGCTTTGTACGATCTTAAAAATACCTTTGACAGCTTGAGTAAGCAGCCTCAGGCTGGCAAGCAAATGGAAGGTTTTTATGGCTTAGCTCTGATTGCTCAGCGTCAGGGCAAGGTAGATCAAGCAGAGTCTTACTTACTGCAAGCTCGCAACTTAGCGCAAGCTGCGAGTGCTCCAGGCTCGCCGATTGCGCGACAAAGTTTATCTTTGGATATCACTACATCTGAATTGGCTTTGGCTAAAGGTAAGAGTGATGAAGCACTGCAGATTGCGCAAGCTACCTTCCGCGCTTACCCTCAGTCTTATGCCGCTGGAGCTGCAATAATTAATGCATATTTAGCCCTCGGCCGAACAACTGATGCGATTACTTGGCTAAAAGTTCGTACTCGCTTGCAGCCTAATGAAATTGTTTGGTGGAGTTTGCTATCAAAAGCCTACGATCAGGGTAATAATGTGCCGATGCGTCATTACGCACTTGGAGAAAAATATGCTCTTGAGGGCGCTTGGCCATCAGCAATTGAGCAATTGAAGATTGCTCGCTCTGCAAACGGCTCTGACTACTATCAAGGCTCTAGTATTGATGCCCGTTTACGTGAAATGCAAAGACAGTATCAAGATGAGCTAAAAGAGCAGAAAAAAATGCCCGGTTAGGAGCAGGATTGATCGCTCGGAATTGCAATGAACTTGAAGCGAGGGGCAATCTCTCCTGAATGGATTGGATCCAAAGGCAATTGCTTGCCTTCCCAAGTCCAGGATCCACTAAAGCTACATGCCTCTTCACGTAACTTGGCTAATTGGGAAAAATGATCTAAGTCGTGATCATGTAAAAGTGCTACGGTCAGATACTTTTCTTTGAAAAATTGATTTTCTTGTTTATAAATGAGCTGATTCACTTTTCCTACAATGTAAATATTACCTTTTTCATCGCTTAATGCACTGCTTGGCTCTATTGAGCTATAGCATTGAGTGATAAATTGAATGCCTTTGGTACTCGGGGTAATGCGGGCTATCCAGGGTGTGGCATCGAGTGTGATGAATACGCGCTGCGGCCCATTCTGAAAAAAGTATCTACCCAAATGATCGCAAACATAGTTTCTGGAGATGAATTCATTTAAAGCTAGATGAGTAATTACTTGCCCAGGCAGTTTATTTTGCTGTGCGAACGCATCACGCATGCGCCATTGACCACGACGATCTAAAGCAAGCCAACCAAAACAATCAGGTACATTAGGCCACTTGATGAGCGACCGTAATACTTGCTCATCCATAGCAATATTTAATGCAAGCCGTGTGGTGTAGAGGGGGCGTCAAAAGTTTCTTCGGTAGAGCGACTCGCATGCAGATGAGCAATGCGCCAGCCTTGACTATCTTGCAAGAGCACTAGAGTGATATTCAGGAAAAACTCAGCCTCAATTTGGTCGGGTCTTAGATGCACTGCTTCCGTAGTATCGTAAATCGCTGCACCTGGGATGGAGTGGCTGATGCAGGCAATGGGTTCCAAAAATAGGGGTTGTTTAGATAAAAGTCTCTCTAAGCCTTTACGAATTTCGACATGACCGCTGAGACGATGTCCCTCAGGAAGAACGCAAGTGATGGAGTCATCATCAAGCCAAATATCCAAAGCGCCTTTGACATCACGATTACGTAGTGCCTCTCGCCAAGCATCTACGACTTCATCAGCATTGTGAAAGAGCCTTGCAAGTTTGGTCATGACTTACTTTTCCGAGTAATTATTTCAATGTATTGAGTGTAGCCAATACTTGCTCCGGCAGGATATCTTTTAGGCACCGTAAATGACCCAAAGGGCACACTCTTTTGTGGCATGGGCTACAAGCCATATTTAGCCAGATAATCTTGGCTCTGTCGGATAAAGGGGGAGTATGAGCGGGATCACTAGAGCCAAAGATAGCAACCTGAGGGATTTGGAGTGCTGCTGCAACATGCATCAGACCCGAATCGTTGCTGATGACTGCCTTACTCATTCCAATTAAGGCAATGGCCTCATCTAGGGAGGTATCGCCACACCAGTTGTGAATGTTGCCAGCTTGCTTCGCCTGAGAGGTGATTTCTTGGGCAAGAGCATGATCACTTTTGCTGCCTAAAAGGATGATCTGATTATTTAAATTTTGCGTTATGAGATTCTGTGCCAAAACTGCAAAGTGCTCAGTAGGCCACCTTTTGGAAGGCCCATATTCTGCGCCTGGGCAGAATATATAAATAGAATCAGGATGAATATTATTGTTTTGTAATTTGCGCTCTACCGATTGCTTTGCAGAACTGGAAACATGTAGTCTAGGGATCGGCTCGGCAGGTAATGGAAAGTTATCATCTTTTAGAAGTTGGCCTAATGCTAGATAGTGCTCCACCATTTTTGGGCGATTGATTTTGCTAGGGTTATCTAGAGCTAAATTAATCAGACCAAAACGTAACTCGCCACGGTAACCAACCCGAAAAGGAATGTTAGCTAACCAGGGGATGAGGGCAGATTTAAAACTATTCGGCAATACAAAACACGCTTGGTAGTTTTTAGCCTCAATCTCTTTGGCTAATTGCTTACGTAAGCTCCATTGCAGTTTTTTGTGCTCAAATTTCGCCTCAATGACTTCATGTACTTCGGAGCACGCACGATAGATGGGCGATACCCAATTACTGGCAAGGACATCTATTTTAGAATCCGGATAAAGTACTTTGAGATTAGCTAGCAAAGGTTGCGTCGTTACGGCATCCCCGATCCAGTTTGGAGCAATGATCAGAATCTTTTGCATGGGTTGTATCCCGAGTCAGCGCCCCATGGTCAGGCGCTGATAAGGCTCAGTGTCCGTGCGGCTCAGTGCCAGGAATGAGATTGTACTCAGCGCCACAATATGGGCACTTCGCTTCCCCGGTTTTGGTAATGTCCAAAAAAACCCGTGGATGAGAGTTCCAGGCTGGAGTTTGATTGGTGGGGCAATGCAATGGCAGGTCTTTACCATCCACCATCACAACTTGAGCTTGAGTCATATTCGTCTTCCCGATTACTTGACGTAAGTGAGCCAGGATTTGTATTGATCGTTTCTGCCATAAACCGCATCAAAATACGTCTTTTGAATTTTTTCAGTGATTGGACCACGCTTGCCATCACCAATGGTGCGGTCATCAAGCTCACGAATCGGAGTTACTTCAGCAGCGGTGCCAGTAAAGAAGGCTTCATCTGCAGAGTAGATCTCATCACGGGTAATGCGTTTTTCACGCAACTCGAGTCCGAGGTCTTTTACGATGTCGATAATGGAATCGCGAGTAATGCCATCTAAGCATGAAGCTAAATCTGGTGTGTAGACGATGCCATCACACACTATAAAAATATTTTCACCAGAACCTTCTGAAACATAACCCTCGGTATCGAGCAATAAAGCTTCGTCATATCCATTGGCGGTAACTTCTTGATTAGCCAAAATCGAATTGATGTAATAGCCAGAAGCCTTAGCGCGCACGAGTGAAGAGTTCACAAAGTGACGAGTAAATGAGGAGGTCTTGACTCGAATACCTCTGTTTAGTCCATCTTCACCTAAATAAGCGCCCCATTCCCAAGCAGCAATTGCGGTATGAATAGTGTTGCCTTTAGGGGAAATACCCAGTTTTTCGGAGCCAATAAAAATAATTGGGCGAATGTAGCAAGCCTCAAGCTTATTGCTGTTAACTACATCAACAATTGCCTTGGTGATGACTTCTGGGCTGTAGGGCATGTTCATTTGAAAAATCTTAGTGCCATTAAAGAGCCGTTTTACATGCTCTGGGAGGCGGAAAATTGCTGTGCCTTGGGGGGTTTTGTAGGCTCGGATACCCTCAAAGACGCCCATACCGTAGTGCAGACTATGGGTTAGGACATGAATATTGGCCTCACGCCAGGGAACTAGCTTCCCATCGGACCAAATAAAGCCATCGCGGTCAGACATCGACATTTTCTCTACCTTTTTGTATCTAGTTAATCGGTGCGCCGAGGGAGGGTTTATGGCCCTAGACCCAAAATGCGTCTAAGTCCGTATTGTAGAGCAGGCAGGGGACTACGTTGCCCGAGATCCTTTGGGGTATTTGGGCTAGACGATTTAGAATGGAGTATTCCCAATAAACCACCACATTTGCCCAATCCCATGCCGGAACCCTTATTTAAAGTTAAACGTTTAAGTGAATTAGCCCAATCTGGCCAACTCAAGGGAAAGCGGGTTCTAATCCGCGCTGATCTCAATGTGCCCCAAGACGAAGCAGGCAATATTACTGAAGATACTCGTATTCGGGCTTCGATGCCTGCGGTGCAAATGTGTCTGGACGCTGGCGCTGCAGTGATGGTGACCTCTCACTTGGGAAGGCCTACCGAAGGTCAATTTAAATCTGAAGATAGCTTAGCCCCGATAGCTGATCGCATTGCTACTTTGCTTCATCGCAAAGTTCCACTGATTAGTGATTGGGTTAATGGAGGATTTCAGGTGCTTCCGGGCGAAGTGGTTCTCTTGGAAAACTGCCGCTTAAATGTGGGCGAGAAAAAGAATACTGATGAGCTAGCTAAAAAGATTGCTGCTCTATGTGATGTTTATGTGAACGATGCATTTGGGACTGCACATCGCGCTGAAGCAACTACCAATGGTGTTGCCAAGTTTGCACCGGTTGCTTGTGCTGGCCCATTAATGGCGGCTGAGTTAGATGCATTAAGTCGTGCATTAGCAAACCCAAAGCGACCACTAATAGCGATCGTTGCCGGCTCTAAAGTTTCCTCTAAGCTTACTATTCTGAAGGCTCTGTCTGAGAAGGTTGATGAGCTGATTGTTGGCGGCGGCATTGCAAATACCTTCATGCTTGCCAAAGGCTTACCAATTGGTAAGTCGCTTGCTGAGCCAGACCTAGTGAACGAAGCTAGAGAAATTATGGAGCTCATGGAAAAACGTGGTGCGCATGTGCCCATTCCTGAGGACGTCGTAGTTGCGAATGAACTCTCTCCCTTAGCCCGTGCAAATCGTGTACCTGCAGATCAAGTTGCCGAGGATGACATGATTTTGGATATTGGTCCTAAGACTGCTGCTCGTCTTTCCACAATGCTTGCGCATGCAGGTACGATTGTTTGGAATGGCCCATTAGGCGTATTCGAAATTGATCAATTTGGCGGAGGCACAAAAATGCTAGCCGCAGCAATTGCGCATTCACCTGCATTCTCGATTGCTGGTGGTGGTGATACATTGGCAGCAATTGCTAAATACGGTATTGAGAATCAAGTGGATTACATTTCAACTGGCGGTGGCGCTTTCTTAGAATTTCTAGAAGGTAAAACTTTGCCAGCCTTTGCAGTACTAGCCGAAAGAGCGAAAGACTAAATATGCTACGTGCCACAAAAATTATTGCAACTCTAGGACCAGCATCTGAAAAGCCTGAGGTACTACGCGATATGATTCGCGCAGGTGTTGATGTGGTGCGCATGAACTTCTCACACGGGACTGTAGCAGATCATAAAGCGCGTCATGATTTAGTCAGAAGTATTTCTGCGGAAGTTGGTAAAGAGGTTGGCATCATGGCCGATCTGCAGGGTCCTAAGATTCGTGTGGGTAAATTTGCAAACAGCAAAATTCTTCTCAAAGAGGGCGAAAAGTTTATTCTGGATGTCACTTGCGAGCTTGGTGATCAAGTGCGTGTAGGACTTGACTATAAAGAGTTACCTAATGATGTGAAGCCTGGTGACCGCCTCTTATTAAATGATGGCTTGGTTGTACTGCGCGTTGAGAGTGTTAAGGGCGGAGAAATTTTTACGCTCGTGGAGCAAGGCGGCCCACTTTCCAATAATAAAGGCATTAATCGTGCGGGTGGTGGTTTGACAGCACCAGCGCTCACTGAAAAAGACATTGCAGATTTGGACGCTGCAATTGCCATGGGCGTTGATTTCTTGGCAATTAGCTTTCCAAAAGATGGCGCTGATATGGCGTATGCCCGTAAGTTGGCGGATGCCGCTAGTGCTAAATATGGCGTTGGCAAAGTAAGAACCATTGCTAAAGTCGAGCGTGCTGAAGCTATTGAGCCTAAGGCACTAAAAAGCATTATTGCGCAAAGTGATGGAATTATGGTTGCCCGCGGTGACCTGGCTATTGAGGTTGGTAACGCTGCAGTCCCCGCATTACAAAAGCGCATGATTGCTTGGGCGCGTAAGGCTGATAAATTTACGATTACTGCAACGCAAATGATGGAGTCTATGATTAATGCTCCAGTGCCTACGCGTGCTGAAGTCAGTGACGTAGCCAATGCCGTATTAGATGGTACAGACGCCGTAATGCTTTCCGCAGAATCTGCTGCTGGCTCATATCCAGTGCAAACGATTAAAGCAATGGCAGAGATTTGTGTCGAGGCCGAGAAATCAGATCCAGTGAAATTAGATGCCGATTTTTTAGATCAAACTTTTACCCGTATTGATCAAACGATTGCTTTAGGCGCTTTATTTACTGCGCATCATTTGCATGCAAATGCGATTGCTGCTCTGACAGACTCTGGCTCAACTCCAATTTGGATGAGTCGTCATAATATTCATGTGCCTATCTTTGCATTGACTTCAAAGATTGCGACCCAAAGAGCCTTAAGTACTTATCGAAATGTCACGCCAATTGGCTTGGATTACAGCAAGGACCGCGATACTGCCTTGCAAGAAGTAGAAGCTTGTTTAAAAAAGGCTGGTGCAGTTAAAAAGGGTGATACCGTAGTCTTGACTTCGGGTGAGCCAATGGGTGAACCCGGTGGTACGAATACTCTCAAAATTGTTCACGTGAAGTAACTTGTGCATTGATTAACCATTTATCTATATCTATTAAGAGAACATCATGGCTTTAGTATCTTTACGACAACTCTTGGATCATGCCGCTGAAAACGGCTATGGCTTGCCGGCATTTAACGTTAATAACCTTGAACAGGTCACGGCGATTATGGAAGCAGCTAACGAGGCTGACTCGCCGGTCATTATGCAGGCATCAGCTGGTGCGCGTAAATATGCTGGCGAAGCATTTCTACGTCACTTGATCTCTGCTGCTGTCGAAGCATATCCCCATATTCCGGTTGTAATGCATCAAGACCATGGTCAAAGTCCAGCTGTTTGTATGGCGGCGATTAAGAGTGGCTTTACTAGCGTGATGATGGATGGCTCGCTTGAAGCTGATGGTAAAACCGTTGCGAGTTACGACTACAACTTAGCGGTCTCCCAGGAAGTGGTGAAGTTTTCTCACTCCATTGGCGTTACTGTGGAGGCTGAGCTTGGGGTCCTAGGCTCTTTAGAAACGATGCAGGGCGACAAAGAAGATGGTCATGGCGCTGATGGCAAGATGACTCGTGAGCAATTATTAACCGATGTTGAGCAAGCTGCTGACTTTGTTAAAGCAACCCAGTGTGATGCTTTAGCGATTGCAATTGGTACTAGCCACGGTGCTTATAAATTTACCAAGAAGCCGACTGGCGATATTTTGGCGATTGACCGCATTAGAGAAATTCATATGCGTATTCCGAACACTCACTTGGTAATGCATGGTTCTTCCAGTGTTCCACAGGAATTACTTGCAGAGATTCGTGAGTTTGGTGGCGATATGAAAGAAACTTACGGTGTGCCTGTTGAGGAAATTCAAGAAGGTATTAAGAATGGTGTGCGTAAGATCAATATTGATACGGACATCCGTTTAGCAATGACTGGCGCTGTCCGCCGTTACCTCATTGAAAATCCAAGTAAATTTGATCCCCGTGACTATCTGAAGCCAGCACGTGAAGCTGCTAAGAAGATTTGTATTGCTCGCTTTCAGGCTTTTGGGTCTGCTGGTCAGGCATCCAAAATTAAGCCTATTCCCCTAGAAAAAATGGCTGAACTCTATAAGAGCGGCAAACTCACTCAGATCGTAAAGTGAACTAAAGATGCCAGCTTTGTATGCCACCTCCATTAAATCATTACCTTTACTATCTAAAGGTAAGGTGCGTGATGTCTATGCTTTGGGTGATGACAAATTATTGATGATTACTACGGATCGCTTATCTGCATTTGATGTAGTAATGGGTGAGCCTATTCCTGAGAAGGGCATCGTACTCAATCAGATGGCTAATTTTTGGTTTGATAAATTAGCTTCAGTCATCCCAAATCATTTAACTGGAATTGATCCTGCTGGTGTTGTGACTTCTGATGAAATTTCTCAAGTAAAGGGCCGTGCCGTAGTCGCTAAGCGCTTAAAACCAATTTTGGTAGAGGCAGTGGTACGCGGTTATTTGGCTGGTAGTGGCTGGAAAGACTATAAAGAAAGTGGTAAGGTTTGCGGAATTAAATTGCCTACTGGCTTAGAGAATGCTCAAAAATTACCTGAGCCGATTTTTACACCTGCCGCTAAAGCAGAAGTTGGTCAGCATGATGAAAATATCTCATTTGAGAAAGTGGTTGAGCTCATTGGCGAGAAATTAGCAAATCAAATCCGCGAAGTGAGTATTCGTCTTTATAAAGAAGCATCTGAATATGCTGCAACTCGCGGAATTATTATTGCCGACACTAAGTTTGAGTTTGGCTTGGATGATTCTGGCCAATTGGTTTTGATGGATGAGATCCTTACTGCAGATTCTTCCCGCTTCTGGCCATCAGAAACCTATTATGTCGGCTCAAACCCACCATCTTATGACAAGCAATTTGTACGCGATTGGCTAGAAACCGCCCAAGTAAATGGCAAGTTATGGCCTAAGACTGCTCCTGCGCCGCAATTACCAGCAGATATTATCGAAAAGACAGCCCAAAAGTATCGTGAAGCCCTGAATCGTTTAACTCAGGGATAATAGGGTACTCAGTAAATATTTAGGGCATTTGGAGAGGTAGATGAGCAAGAAGCCAATAGTCGGAATAGTGATGGGCTCCAATTCAGATTGGGACACTATGCAGCACGCCGCTCAGATGCTTGAGCAATTTGACATCGCTCACGAGGCTAAAGTGCTCTCAGCGCATCGCATGCCAGACGATATGTTTCAGTATGCAGAAGATGCTCAAGCCAATGGCTTGCAGGCCATCATTGCTGGTGCAGGTGGCGCAGCTCACTTACCCGGTATGCTTGCTTCTAAAACCATTGTTCCAGTTTATGGTGTTCCGGTTGCTAGTAAATACTTGCGTGGTGAGGATTCTTTATATTCCATCGTGCAAATGCCAAAAGGTGTTCCAGTTGCTACTTTTGCGATTGGTGAGGCTGGCGCAGCTAATGCTGCCCTGCATGTCATTGCAAGTCTCGCGTTGCATGATGCAGATCTTGCTAAACGCCTCACAGAGTTTCGAGCAAAGCAATCTGATACTGCGCGCTCTATGAATTTGCCAGGATATTAATTACATGGCAGATCGTATGGAACCCATTTTGCCGGGTTCGTATTTAGGAATATTGGGTGGCGGTCAACTGGGGCGTATGTTCACTCAGGCTGCACAAGCGATGGGATATAAAGTTTGTGTTTTAGATCCTGACTCTGATAGTCCTGCTGGCTCTATTGCAGAAAAATTCATTCAAGCGGATTACACCAACTCAAATGCCCTAAAAGAAATGGCAGCATTATGTAAAGCTGTCAGTACTGAATTTGAAAATGTACCTGCACAAACTTTAGACGACCTAGAATCTCTGGGGGTTTTTGTAGCACCTCGCAGTAGTTGCGTTTCTCTGGCGCAAAATCGGATTGCTGAGAAAAAATTCCTAGCTACCTGGAAGTCTGAAACTAATATTGGCCCTGTACCCTATTTTGTTATTGAACATGATGCTGATATTACACATGTTCCCGTAGATCTTTTTCCTGGAATCTTGAAGACTGCTCGCATGGGTTATGACGGAAAAGGTCAAGTAACTATTGACGATGCCAAAGGTTTGATTGCTGCATGGGATCATTTTGGGCGTGTGCCATGTGTACTCGAAAAGCGTATGGAATTAGATTTTGAGGTTTCTGCTTTAGTGGTCCGCGGCCATGATGATGCGGTTGTAGCATATCCCGTGTCGCAAAATATTCATCGTGCTGGTATTTTGCATACTTCTACCGTACCAGCTCCATCGCTAAAGCCCGCGCAAGAGAAAAAGATTATTGATGCAGCGAAAGCGCTCATTCGGAAGATCGATTATGTTGGTGTTCTCTGTATTGAGTTTTTTGTTCTCAAGAATGGCGATATTGTTGCCAATGAAATCGCACCGCGTCCACATAACTCCGGACACTACACCATGGATGCTTGTGTCTGTAGTCAATTTGAGCAGCAAGTAAGAGCAATGGCTTGTTTGCCTTTAGGAGATACGCGCCAATTAGCACCAGTTTCGATGTTAAATTTATTAGGCGATCTTTGGTTTGAGGGTAGTGAAGATAAGGCAAGAGAACCCGCCTGGAATAAAGTGCTTGCACATCCTGACGCAAAGTTGCATCTCTATGGTAAATCTACTCCTCGCATCGGGAGAAAGATGGGTCATATCAACTGCTTAGGTGAAGCATTGAATGAAGCTCGCCAAAATTGTGCTGCTGTAGCTACTGAATTAGGCATCGAGCCCTAGAAATGTCCACCGATAGTACGCCACTGGATTCTTCTGCAGTGATCAATGAAGCAGTACAGACCTTACGTGATGGTGGTTTAGTCGCATTCCCGACAGAGACTGTATACGGACTAGGAGCAGATGCAAGAAACCCAGAGGCCATCAACAAAATCTTCAGCACCAAAGGTAGACCAGCGAATCATCCACTGATTGTGCATTTAGCTGCGCCTGATAAATTTGATCAAACTCAAGTAGATTGGGCACCATTATTAGCGCCTTGGGCTAGAGATGTGTCCGAAGATGCGCTAAAGCTAGTGAATACCTTTTGGCCTGGCCCTCTAACCTTAGTCTTTAAAAAAGATAAGAGTGTTCTCAATGAGTTAACTGGTGGTCAAGATACTGTGGCTATTCGAGCACCTGCTCATCCGATGGCTCAGGAGCTATTGAGGAAATTTAAGAGCGGTGTTGTCGCACCATCTGCTAATCGTTTTGGCAAAGTATCCCCGACTAGTGCTTCTGATGTGCGCAATGAATTTGAAGATGTTCTTGATCTCATGATCTTGGATGGTGGTGATTGTGAACTCGGTATTGAATCAACCATTATTGACATGTCTTCTGAGGATAAAGCTGTTTTGCTACGTCCAGGCGTAATAACTCCAAAAGAGATCTTTGCTAAGACTGGCATTAAGGTACACCAAGCTGGCGAGACAAAGCATGAGCGCTATGAGCTTGCATTGCCAAGAGTTTCAGGAAGCCTAAGGGCGCATTACGCACCAAATACCCCTTTGCGGCTCTATGCACCCGGCCGCGTTTTAGATGCACTCAGCGAATTTCCGGACACGAAGTCCCGCGTGGCAGTTGCAGTTTGGGATTCAGAATCTTCTTTGAGTGAGGATGGTCATCCATCTGTTCATTTTGAGGAAGTAGAAGTACCAAGTGACAGCGGTGGATTTGCTAATCGCCTTTATCGTTCATTGCGCGATTTAGATCAACAAGGTTGGGATTTAATTTTATTTCCTGAGCCGCCCCCTGGTGAAGAATGGGATGGCGTTAGAGATCGACTTCAGCGTGCGTGTTTTGGCTCTGGACCATCTTCAAGCAGCCAGGATAGCAATTGATCATGCGCCTCTAAACCTCTCCAAGCGTTTGGGTGATTGATAAATGAAGTCACTGCATATAGCTTTCCTGATTTACTCATTACATAGCCTGAGATAGCGCGTACATCAGCAAGTGAACCTGTCTTAATCCTGGCCTCAGGCTTTTTCTTAAGATGTAAAAATTTACGCAGTTGTGTCATCAGACGGTTTCTCATCGTGCCATCAGTGCCGGCAATCGGTAGACTATTATAAAAAGCCTCCCCAACTGGCAAATTACGTGCAGTAAATAAAAGTTGATTCATTTGCTCTGCTGAAATAGCCTCATTACGTGATAGGCCTGAACCGTTTTCAATCACCAAGCCAGGAAAATCTAAGCCATTTTGCTTGAGCCAACCCTGAATCACTAATTCTCCATTAGAAGTAGTGGCGGGCTTACCCATTTTTTCTAGTGCTAATGTCAAAAGAAGTTGGCGTGCCATGACATTATTTGAATACTTGTTAATATCAATCACATCATCGGCAAGATTGATGCCTTCAAACTGCAGAAGAATTCGTGCAGCAAGAGGTACATTCCCATTTTTCCCAATAGGTGCTTTTGCCCATGTGCCACCTGATAGTTCCCAGGCAGCAGCAAAGCCTTGCGTCAGAAAAGTGTTGGCATCCAGGGCAACGACATTGTAATTAACACCTTTACAGGCACTAGGAAACGCTCCTGAAAACTGTGCTACCACCAATTGATCTGTTTTAGTCACGCCCTCAGGATCTAAATTAAAACGAATATCACTTTTCCAGTTATCACAGGATCGATCAATTAGCTGCATTTGATTATCGATTTTGAGTTGCGAAAGCACTGGCGTATAGCTAATGTCGATAAACTCGGCGGTACGTGATTTACCCAACTGAAATGAGAGAGTTCGGAATGCATACAGCAATGGATCGGGTGGCACATTGTATGCACGTAGGGCCTCACCATCGATAGTATTGTGCTCCATGACGCTAGGCGCATAAGCGCTTCGATCAAACAATAAGTTGCCATCAATCTTTTGAATGCCAAGTCCTTTCAAGGACTTCATCAGCTTAGCCAGCTCTTCTGGAATCAGTTTTGGATCGCCTGTACCCTGTAAATATAAATTTCCTTTGAGAACACCCTGACGAATCACACCATCGGTGTAGATATTAGTTCGCCAGCGATATTGCGGCCCTAGAATATCTAAACCTGCGAGTGTTGTTAGCAGCTTCATAGTTGATGCTGGGTTCATACCTTCGGCGGCTCGCCAATCTAAGATATTTTTTGAAGTATTTTTTCCTAGTCGATCGCTTCCAATCTCTATTACTGAAATACTCACAGTATCTTTTGGAATTTGATTGCGCTCTAAGCTACTCACAACTGCCTGCGGTAGGGGTATACGTACTTCCTCAGCTTTTGCTGATAATGCAAAAAGGCAAATCCCAGTCCAGAGGACGGTTAGCATTAGAGAACCGAGATGAGGTGTAGGCCGCTGCATTCCCAATAGGATAAACCCAGTAAGCTAGAAGGCAAGGCCAAGTCCTTAATTAATGGCTGGCATGCTTTGCTATATAGCACTCAATGATCTGATTTTGCTCTTCCAGTAATCGAATGAATGCACTTACTCTGTCCGGCAAGGGGCCGGCTATTGCTAAGCTGTCACAGCATTGCACAAAGTGCTGAGCGCTTAGAAGTTGGGCGCCTCCTTTGATCTTATGAATCATGCTTGCTAAGGTAGCTTCATCAATATTTTTAGTTGCAATAATGGCAAGGGTTTCTATATGAACCTTTTTAATTTCTTCCAATATGATCAGAATATGACCTGGATTTTTTTTCAAGAGATTGGAAAAGAGCTCAAATGAGTATTCTCCAGGCATATCTACTACATCTCTATCATCAATTATTTCCTGAGAAGTGAAATAACGGGTTAGCTCGTTCTCTAATGTCATTAAGTTTAAAGGTTTGATAAGCACCCCATTCATACCAGCAGCAAGAAATTGGTGTCGAGAATCTAAGGCATAAATATCTGCAGTAATGCCAATGATGACAATCTGATGATGACCTAAAGAGCGAACATGTTTTGCTAATTCTGATCCCTGCATGCCCGGAATAGATTGATCGGTCAGCATAAGGTCGAAATGTTTCTTGGATAACAGTTCAAGTGCTGTATTTGCGCTTTCGCAAACCTGCACCTCAAGGCCTAGGGCTTGTAATTGCAAGGAAAGAATTTGGCGACTCGCAGGGTGATCTTCAACCACCAATGCCTGAAGTAGACGATTTTCCTTCTGAGCCTGCTTAGAAAATAGCTTTCGGGGGAATGAGGCTTCATCTGCAAGATTATTTTTGGATGCAGCAATACTAGTTCTGGGGAGCGCCACACAAAAATGAATATTGCTACCAAAGCCGGGCGCACTTTCAAAATAAAGCTGGCTGTTCATAGAAGTCACTAAGTGATTAGTAATGGTGAGCCCTAAACCAGTACCATTTTGCTGATCTGTTTTACCTGAAACTTGTTCGAAAGCTTGAAGAGCAAGCTTAATTTCCTCAGAACCCATGCCAATTCCAGTATCGATGACTCTAAATTCAACCAGTTGTCCCGCATGATCATCTGCTAAAACGCTAATTGAGAAATAGATCTCACCGTGATTGGTAAATTTAATTGCATTACTTAGTAAGTTTTGCAGAATTTGACGCAGTCTTAAGGTATCAATCATTAAGACAGCAGCAATTCGGGGATCTTTAGAAGTATGCAAGATTAGATTCTGCTGATTTGCCATGGTTGAGAATGCAGAATGAATATCATCAATCAGAGTATTGAGGCAGCAAGGTTCTATATTTAAGGTAAGCTTGCCAGCCTCAATTTTTGATAGGTCTAGTACTTGATTCAGAATGCCAAGTAATGATTGAGCTGAGGAATGGGCACTCTTCAATAATGATTTTTCGTCTTCCGGAAATTGCCGACTACTCAGCAGTAACTCTTGCACCCCCAAGATGGCATTCATCGGAGTGCGAATTTCATGACTCATGGTCGCAAGAAAGGCAGATTTAGCAGCGTTCGCTTTTTCGGCTAAATCTTTCGATGCAATTAAGCTTGCTGCTTCTGCTTTCTGAAGAGATTGCCTTTTTTGTACCCGCCGTAATAAGAGACTGCTAAGCATCAATATAGCCAAGGTCGATAGCCAAGGAAGAGTGCTCCAAGGAGAGTTTTTATTTGTTTTAGAGTTGAAATCTCCAAGTGCAAATAATCGGCCTGACTCAATGGGGTCTAGCTCGTTTAAAAAATGACTTAAGAGATTATGTAGGGGGCTATCTTCATGTGAAATAATCCAGCGATATTCAAAAGGCTCTCGGCTGTATAGGCCATCAACTCGAAGCTCTGGCTTATCGAACTTCTGGATTAGCTGATGGGCCAGTCGAACGGGCATTACCAAGGCCTCAATATCATTCTTGAGTAAATCGAAAATGAGTTTCTCGGCATGGGAAGAGAGGCTGGCTTGAGAATGACGGGGTATTGGCGGGCTTTCAAAGCCGCGATCAAAGTAGGCAATATTAGCGGGTGAAATGGATTTAATATTTTTAGGCTCTGTCGTCAGAATCGCATCATGCCCCCAAAAAATTACCTCTGATAAAGAGCCAAACCTGAGGTATTCATCATTTAGGGCTGGTGGATCAATAATGAAATCGACTTCACCACTCGCTAGTTGATGCAGCGCTTCTTGCTCAGTCTTTCTCCACTTCGGTGAAAATTCTTGCCCCGTAAATTCTCCAAGTTTTTTTAGGAGACCGTAAAAGACCCCAGAATTCTTATTATTTTTCTCAACCTCTAAATAAGGTGCATATTTCTCATGAATGCTGAAGTTCACTATGGGATGTTGATCGATCCATCGCTGTTCTGCTGGGCTGAGAGTATTGGCATAAACCGTTCCATTTGCCTTATTTAAGAACGGGCAAATGAGCAGTGACACACAGACGATGAACCGATACATGCTTCTTTTAGCTTTCGATAATCTTATTCATTCGGCAAAATAAGATTAAGTCAGCAATATTATTGATGCCAAGCTTGTCAAAAACTCTAGTCTTATAAGTTGCCACAGTCTTATTGCTGATATGAAGTATGTCTGAAATTTGCTGATTGGTATTCCCTTTTCCAAGGTACTTCATGACTTGTAACTCGCGATCAGAAATCAGCGCTAATTTATCGTTGTCACTTAATGAGCTATTGCCGTTTTTTCCATGAGTGAAAAAGTTATAACCCTGTGAGATAGCAACACAGGCAGCTAAGATCACATCAGCCCCAGCAGTTTTATTGACAAAGCCGTGTCCGCCGAGTGATCGAACTCTACCACCGTATACAGCCTCATCCATACTAGATAAGACTAGAACCCTGACATCTGGATACATCAAGCCAATGCGCCGAATGACATCAAAGCCATCGGTCTTAGGCATATCGAGATCTAGAATCACCATATTGGGATTTACCTCTTTCATAGACCGAAGACATTCTTCCCCATTCTGCGCTTGTCCTGCTATTTCAAATAACAACTGATCTTGCAACATACTTTTAAGAGCCATCAGCATAGCCGGATGGTCATCTACCAACATCACGCGTTTTCTCATTACTTGTCTCCATTTTGGTTTGGTTGTGGATGAGGGTGCAGCGAAAAAATAGCCTTAGCAATACGGCTATCATTAATATGAAGCATCTGATGGCGACTGAGTGGCGACATCATCAAACCACCGTAGCAATGATCTATTTGGAGGGCAGCTACGTGCTCTAGGTCTTTTACAAGGCTGACATTACTTGCATAAATTTGTGTGGATGAATAGGGCGACTGTCTTAGTTGGGTAATCATGCTAGCCGATATCGTCTTATTACGAAGCTGACTCATATCGATGTGAATCCCTTCCATTTGCATTTCAGAAATCCAGTGCAGTTGTTCTATGCTTCCTGAGAAACTCATGAAGTGGAGCAAGACACCTAGTCTTCGCATCCGCAACAAGCCCTCCTTGTAAGCATCGGCAATATCCAGTTCGGGAAGTGATGGAACTCCCAATGCAATAAGACCTACTGGCAGTCTTGAGTTCAGAATCAGATCACTCAAAGCATCGATATAAGCACTCGAGGCTATTGCATGTGTTGGCACTGTCAGAATGCCGGGAATAAAGCGACCGCTACGATGCCAGTAAGAAATCGTATCTAAGCCCTCCATGAATAAACGCAGTAATTGCATATCAGAGGCCGTCAGTAATGGTCTAAATAAAGAGCCGGTCAGTTTTGTTCCCTTGCAGTTAAAAATGGGTTCATGGCTAATCGCTTGTCGCTTGGACCAGGATTGGTGTTCTTCTAGAGCCTGGCTACTAATGCCAAGCCAGGGTGCGCCACAGGCGTCGCGTACTTCTTGGAAGGGTTTGTTCTTCCATGCCTTTACAAGTGTGTACAGCCGGGATTTCGGGCTCATCAGCAATCTCCAATCGGTGACTGTCCAGTCTAGGCAGGACGGATTGGAGCGGTAAGGGCTTAAGGCTGATTTATCTGTAGGAAAAGACTTACCAGCCTGTCCAAATTATAAATAGGGCCTAAATCCCTATTAATTTATGGCCTTTACCCTTGAAATCTCGTGATTTGCACCTATATAATCAGCACTCCCTACACACGAGTGCTAAAAATGGCTGATTTTTAATTAAATCTACCTTAGTTTTCGTGTGAAGAGATTATAAAGCATTGATTTTTATAGAAATTTAATTAGTTAACACTTACTAACATAGGAGAAGAGATGAATTTGCGTCCCTTACATGATCGCGTAATCATCAAGCGTTTAGATCAAGAATCAAAAACTGCTTCCGGAATCATCATTCCTGATGCTGCTGCAGAAAAGCCAGATCAAGGCGAAATTTTGGCAGTAGGCCCAGGCAAGCGCGATGACAGCGGCAAATTGAATGCACCAGACGTCAAAATTGGCGATCGCGTGTTGTTTGGTAAATATGCAGGCCAAACAGTCAAGGTCGACGGCGATGAGCTTCTCGTCATGCGCGAAGAAGACATCATGGCTGTTGTGCAGAAGTAATTTCAGTATTTAAGAGAGGAATTCAATCATGGCAGCAAAAGACGTTGTATTTGGAGATATCGCCCGCACCAAGATGGTAGAAGGCGTCAATATTCTCGCGAACGCAGTAAAAACAACATTAGGACCAAAAGGTCGTAATGTCGTAATGGAGCGCTCATTTGGTGGCCCAACCATTACTAAAGATGGCGTATCTGTAGCAAAAGAAATCGAACTCAAAGACAAGCTACAAAATATGGGCGCACAGATGGTGAAGGAGGTTGCTTCTAAAACCGCTGATATCGCTGGTGATGGCACTACTACCGCTACTGTATTGGCTCAGTCCATCGTCCGTGAAGGTATGAAATATGTAGTTTCAGGCCACAACCCAATGGATCTCAAGCGCGGTATTGATAAAGCGGTAACTGCTGCTCTTGAAGAACTCAAGAAAATCAGCAAGCCTTGCACAACCACTAAAGAAATCGCTCAAGTTGGTTCCATTTCAGCGAATAGCGACTACAGCATTGGTCAGCGAATTGCTGAAGCGATGGAAAAAGTCGGTAAAGAGGGTGTGATCACTGTTGAAGATGGCAAGTCTTTGGAAGATGAGCTTGAAGTGGTTGAAGGTATGCAATTTGATCGCGGCTATCTCTCGCCATACTTTATTAATCAACCCGAGAAACAAGTGGCTATATTAGAAAGCCCATATGTTCTCTTGTTTGATAAGAAAGTAAGCAATATTCGTGACTTACTCCCAGTACTCGAGCAAGTAGCGAAGTCTGGTCGTCCATTGCTGATCATTGCAGAAGATGTTGAAGGCGAAGCCTTGGCAACTTTGGTTGTGAACAATATCCGCGGCATTATCAAGACTTGTGCTGTTAAGGCTCCAGGCTTTGGCGATCGTCGTAAAGCAATGTTGGAAGACATCGCAATTTTGACTGGCGGTACAGTAATCGCTGAAGAAATTGGCCTTACTTTAGAGAAAACAACTCTCGAGCATTTAGGTCAAGCGAAGCGTATCGAAATCGGCAAAGAAAACACTATCATCATTGACGGTGCTGGCGATGCTAAAGCAATCGAAGCGCGCGTAAAGAACATTCGCGTTCAAATCGACGAAGCGACTAGCGACTACGATAAAGAAAAATTGCAAGAGCGTGTGGCTAAGTTGGCCGGTGGTGTTGCGGTGATTCGTGTTGGTGCTGCTACTGAAGTTGAAATGAAAGAAAAGAAAGCTCGCGTTGACGACGCATTACACGCAACCCGTGCTGCTGTTGAAGAAGGTATTGTTCCTGGTGGCGGCGTCGCGTTGATTCGTGCAATGCAGGGTATCAAGGGCTTGAAAGGCGATAACGCCGATCAAGACGCTGGTATCAGCATCGTGTTACGCGCTATGGAAGAGCCACTTCGCATCATCGTCTCTAACGCTGGTGATGAAGCAAGCGTAGTTGTTAATGCGGTATTGGCTAGCAAGGGCAATAACGGTTACAACGCTGCTACTGGCGAATACGGCGACCTAGTAGCTCAAGGCGTGATTGATCCAACTAAGGTGACTAAAACTGCATTAGTAAACGCAGCTTCTGTCGCAGCTTTATTGTTGACGACTGATTGTGCAATCTGCGAAGCCCCAAAAGATGACTCAGCTGGCGGCGGTATGCCTGATATGGGCGGCATGGGCGGCATGGGTGGTATGGGCGGCATGATGTAATTGCCTCACCTCTCCAGCCTCTTGCTGTAGAAACTAAAACGCCTGGTTCAAAAGACCAGGCGTTTTTTATTATGCGATGAGACGGTTTATGAAGTAGGTTCTAATCCGGCTGAATACCGCCATCCTTGATGACTTTCTTCATTTTCACTAGACCTTGCGCAATCATCTCTTTTAAATGATCTGGACCAAGTGGAACAAATTCAAATCCTTGTTGTATCAGTTGTTCACGTAACTTTTGATCCTTGAGAGCGGTCGCTAATGAATCATTGAGCTTTTCAATGATTGCTGGAGATGTGCCTTTGGGTGCTAAGAGTGCACCCCAGGTTGAGAACTCATAACCCTTAACACTCTCGCCAATCGTTGGAGAGTTTGGTAACAGTGGTGAGCGGGTCTTACTAGCAACGCCTAAGACTTTGAGCTTTCCAGCCCTGATGTGTGGAAGCACTACAGAGAGTGCGCTAATCATGACGGGTACTTGTCCTGCCATGACATCGGTAACAGCAGCAGCTGCGCCACGATAAGGGATGTGGACAATGGGAGCGCCCGTGTACTGACGAAATATTTCCATACCGATGTGCTGTGGCGAACCATTACCACCAGAGGCGTAATCAATCTTCCCAGGTTTTTCTTTGGCAATACGCACTAAGTCAGCTGCAGTATTTCCAGAAAAGGATGGATTAGCTACCAGAACAAAAGTAATGGCAGCTACTTCAGAAATTGGGGTAAAGCTTTGCACAGGATCGTAATCAATCTTTTTATAAAGATTGGGAAGCATAGTTAGAATGCTGTCATTAAATGCACCTAAGACATAACCATCAGCTGGGCTCTGCGCTACCTTGGCAGTACCAATTAAGCCTGCCCCTCCCGGAATATTTTCGATTGTGACCGCTTGACCTAGGTTTTCACTCATGCGCTGTGCGATGGGGCGCATCAAGATATCCACACCGCTGCCTGCTTGTAGGGGCATGATCGTCTGAATGGTGCGATTCGGGTAGTTGGCTTGAGCGTTAGCTGATCCAATCCATAACATGTTGCAGATGCAGAAAATAGAGGTAAGTAATAGTTGTTTGTTGTACATATTGCCCCAGTATATTTAGACTTCTTTGAGCATATCTTAGCGCAATAAAAAACTGCCCGTAGGCGGTTGTGTATGGCTAAATTAGCCTCTTATTACACAGCTTTGACCATATCTTCCACGAATTTCTTCGCATTTTCGACGCAGATTAGAATGAGGCAATATATAAATATTCTAGTGGAGATCTCCTTCTTTAGATTTCAGTGTTAAATACAACAACTATGCATAACTTTGAATTAGCAAAAGAATATTTTTTAGAGGGCTGCGCTTTTTTAGAGGCCGAAGACTTTTCTCAAGCAGAATACAAGTTTAAGCAATCGCTTGAGCTTATGCCCGATAGGGCTTCCACCTTAACAAATTTATCAGCAACACAATTAAAATTAAAAAAATATACTGAGGCTAGGGCTGCTGCGCAAAAAGCCATTCTGATTGAGAATGCTAATAGCGAAGCATATCTGAATTTGGGTCTTATAGAAAAAGAATTTAAAAAGTTCGAGTCTGCTGCGAATTTTTTTGATACAGCGCTGAGCATAAAGCCCGATTATCATGAAGCATGGTCGAACAAAGGCAATGCATTAAATGAACTCAAGCGTTATGACGAGGCTATTGCTCACTTCGATAAGGCATTAAGTCTTAAGCCCGATTATCATGAAGCATGGTCGAACAAAGGCAATGCATTAAATGAACTCAAGCGTTATGACGAGGCTACTGCTCACTTCGATAAGGCATTAAGTCTTATGCCTGACTTTGCTGAAGCTTGGTCGAACAAAGGCATTACTTTAAATGAACTCAAGCGTTATGACGAGGCTATTGCTCACTACGATAAAGCGCTAAGTCTAAAGCCCGGTATTGATTGGGTGTCTGGCGACTTGCTTCACACAAAAATGAAAATATGTAGTTGGTCAGGTTTGGCAGAATCTTTGGAGGATATTTCTAAAAAAGTGGTGGCAAATGAGAAAGTTGTTAGTCCTTTTCCGCTGCTAGCTTTGACTGATGGTGCCTTATTACATAAAAAGTGTTCTGAGATTTTTGCCCAAGCTAAATATCCAACAAATCCAACTTTAGGCCTCATTCTCAAGTCATCTAAAAAAGAGAAAATTCGTATTGCCTATTTCTCCCCTGATTTTCAAAATCACCCAGTTTCTTTTCTAACTTCTGAACTTTTTGAAATTCACAATAAGGATAGGTTTGAGATATTTGCTTTTTCGTTACAAAAGGCTCTCATTGGGGATGAAGCAAACTTACGCCTAAGAAAGGGGTTTGATAGATTTATCGACGTCGATGATATGTCAGACCGAGAAATTGCTCAATTAGCCCGAGAATTAGAGATAGATATTGCCATTGATTTGGCTGGTCCAACGAAATACTCTAGAACTGGAATCTTTTCTTATCGAGCTGCGCCTATTCAGGTAAATTGGCTGGGTTATCCTGGAACAATTGGAGCTGATTTTATTGACTACATCGTGGCTGATAAAACTATTATTCCAGAACCTCATCAACAGTTTTATGCCGAAAAGATAGTGTATCTGCCTAATACCTATATGGTGGATGACTCCAAGAGGATTGCCTCTACCAGAGTATTCACAAGAGAAGAGTGTGGGTTGCCACAAAATGCGTTTGTTTTCTGTTGTTTTAATAATGGCTATAAATTTAATCCCCAAGTTTTGGATAGCTGGTCCAGAATTTTATCGACAACAAAAAATAGCGTTATTTGGATATCAGAAAACAATGAATACTTCAGGGCTAATATAGCAACTGAATTTGAGAGTCGAGGTATTGATTCTGACAGGATTATTTTTGCTCAAAGAGTAGAGATGATGGCAGACCATTTATCGAGATATGCTCTTGCAGACTTATTTTTGGATACACACCCCTACAATGCTCATACAACTGCACTCGACTCATTAAAGATAGGCGTTCCCGTCCTGACGCTCATGGGTCACTCCTTCGCTAGTCGAGTGGCAGCAAGCTTACTAAATGCAATTGGTTTACCTGAGCTGATTACAAATACTCAAGAAGAATATGAAGCCTTAGCAATTGAATTAGCAATGAACCCCCAAAAGCTTACAGATATTAAATTGAAGCTAGCCAGAAACCGATTGACCACTCCCTTATTTGATACCCCCTTATTTACTAAAAATCTGGAGGCTGCTTACATCAAAATGTATGAGAGATATCAGGCAGATTTATCACCAGACCATATATCTATTACTTAGGTAGAGTTTTCAGTGCCGCAAGAGCTCATTACTCCGGATCTGTTAGGTCTAGTCGAGCATATACCGAAGGGGTTCGGCCTCGGCCTCAAGTTTCTTACAAACATATTGCAATGGTTTTCGAGGTCGATTAAATATCGGAACATAGCACTTTTTGTACTACGTTCTGATTTGGACTCTAGGGTTTCATCACCATGCTTGAAGTACGCAGCTCGGATTCTATCTTTTTGCATTGAACACGGGCTTGCCATTTTCCGTGCCTATTTCCAAATGTTGCCATGTTCTGCCCCTTAGTAGGACAGATTTAGGCCTTCCATATTCTTTTTTGCTTTTAAGCCTTAACTAGTAAGGCTTGCCAGCTTTATTCAACAGCTTTGACCATATCCTCAACAACCTTCTTCGCATCACCGAAGACCATCATAGTTTTATCCATGTAGAAGAGTTCGTTATCAAGACCAGCATAACCAGCAGCCATTGAGCGCTTATTGACGATGATCGTTTTCGCTTTAAAGGCTTCCAAGATTGGCATACCAAAGATCGGGCTACCTGGTGTGCGTGCTGCTGGGTTCACTACGTCGTTAGCGCCAAGCACCAGCACTACATCAGCTTGACCAAAGTCGCTGTTGATATCTTCCATCTCGAATACTTGATCGTAGGGGACTTCAGCTTCAGCCAAGAGAACATTCATATGTCCAGGCATACGACCAGCTACAGGATGAATCGCATATTTCACGGTCACGCCATGATGAGTGAGTTTTTCAGTCAACTCTTTCAGAGCATGCTGAGCACGAGCAACAGCTAGACCATAACCTGGAACAATGATTACGGTATCAGCGTTGGTCATCAAGAAAGCCGCATCTTCTGGCGAGCCTGTTTTGTAGTTCTTAGGGGCGCCATCATCAGCACCTCCGGCAGCAGTCTCAGCACCGAAGCCGCCAAGCAATACTGCAACTATAGAGCGATTCATTGCTTTACACATGATGTAAGACAGAATTGCGCCTGAGGAGCCTACGCAAGCACCAGCAATGATCAACACTGGGTTATTCAAAGTGAAGCCGATACCTGCTGCAGCCCAACCAGAATAGCTGTTGAGCATAGACACTACAACCGGCATATCAGCGCCACCAATCGGAATAATTAAAGTCACACCTAATACCAAGGCGATTGCACACATCGCCAAGAAGGCAGCGTGGCTATCACCCATATAGTAAGCAATGCCTGCGCCAACCATCGAAATCGCCAAGATCAAGTTAAGCAAGTGCTGACCAGAGAAGGTGACTGGCTTACCGCTAACCTTGCCCGATAACTTACCAAAAGCAATCACAGAAGCAGTAAAGGTAATCGCACCAATAAATGCGCCAATAAAGAGTTCAATCTTCTGCGCACCAGTATGGGCTTGCGCAGGATTAAAAACGGCAGCAATGGCAATCAGGACTGCTGACAAGCCAACGAAGGAGTGCATCAATGCTACGAGCTCAGGCATCTTAGTCATTTGTACTTGTTTAGCTGCGATCGTACCGATAATTGCGCCACCAATAATTGCAGCAATGATCAACGAAAAGACTGGCTTAAAGTCAGGAATCAGGAATGTCGTAATGACAGCAAGCAGCATGCCAACCATACCAAAAGTATTACCTTGGCGTGAGGTAGTCGGTGAGGACAGGCCACGCAATGCGAGGATGAACAGCACCGATGAAATGAGGTAGGAAATTGCAGTTATGTTTAACATAAGTTAGGTCTCTATGTAGATCTTGTTCTAGTTTTATTTAGTTCCAGCCGCATCCGCTTTAGGAGCTTTCTTCTTGAACATCTCCAGCATGCGACGGGTGACCATAAAGCCACCAAAAATATTGATGGAAGCCAGGAACACTGCAACTGCACCAATAATGCTAGTGAGGGTGATTTCATTACCACCAATCACTTCGGTTTGCAGAAGTGCGCCAACAATAATAATTCCGGAGATGGCATTTGTCACTGCCATCAATGGAGTATGTAATGCAGGGGTAACGTTCCAAACTACGTGGTAGCCAACAAAAATAGCCAACACAAACACAGTGATGTTTTGGACTGTGAGGATGCTTTGAAAGGCAGCGAGATCCATGATATTTCCTTAATCTAAATTTGTTCTATTAGTTTTTACGAACAGCTTGACCATCACGACACATCAAGCATGCAGTTACGATATCGTCATCAGCAGGAATAGCTAACTTTGCGTCTTTATCAACAATGAGTTTCATGAAGTCGATCAAGTTGCGTGAGTAGAGCGCTGATGCATCGGCTGAAACCATGCTTGCAAGATTGGTATAGCCAACAATTTTTACGCCATTCACTTCAACAATTTTGTCAGCTTGCGTCAGTGGGCAATTACCGGAACCATTTTCACCTTTGCCTGCCGCGATGTCGATCACGATAGAGCCAGGTTTCATATTAGCGACGGTATCACTGTGCAATAAGACTGGTGGCTTACGGCCGGGGATTAAAGCGGTAGTAATCACAATGTCAGCTTGTTGAGCACGCTCGGCGACTAAAGCTGCTTGACGTTTCATCCAAGCTTCTGGCATTGGGCGAGCATAGCCACCGACGCCTTTAGCAATTTCACGCTCCTCATCCGTTTCGTAGGGGACGTCAACAAATTTACCACCCAAGGATTCGATCTGCTCTTTAGCAGCAGGGCGCACATCAGATGCTTCAATAACAGCACCCAAACGTTTAGCAGTTGCGATGGCCTGCAAGCCAGCAACACCAGCACCTAAGATCAGTACGCGAGCAGCTTTAACGGTGCCAGCGGCAGTCATCAACATTGGCATAAAGCGTTGATATTCATTTGCAGCAATCATTACTGCTTTATATCCAGCAATATTTGCTTGTGAAGACAAGACATCCATGCTCTGTGCACGAGTAGTACGAGGCGCAGCTTCTAATGAGAATGCTGTTACACCTTGTGCAGCCATTGCAACAATGTTGTCGTTATCAAATGGATCAAGCATGCCGATCAGCACGCTGCCAGATTTAATTTGCTTCAGCTCAGCCGCTTCAGGCGCACGTACCTTTAAAACAATTTCTGCACCAAATGCATCAGCAGCACTGCCAATGGTGGCACCTACAGTTTCATATGCGGAGTCTGGTTGACTGGCCTGTACGCCGGCACCCTTCTGCATGAGGACGCTATGACCTTGGCTGATCAGTTTTTTTACGGTTTCTGGCGTGGCGGCTACTCGAGTTTCCCCAGGCCTTGTTTCTAGCGGCACTCCTATGCGCATGGCATGTCTCCAAAAGCAAAATTTTTAAAAGTCTATTTTATAGATAAACAGGGTAGGTTTTACC
>Ga0194056_10000097_pt1 | contig 38032 bp, 35 predicted proteins | sample SepL4413m_MetaG_FD_155458 | JGI IMG/M metagenome (GOLD analysis project Ga0194056, IMG submission 155458) | Anoxic zone freshwater microbial communities from boreal shield lake in IISD Experimental Lakes Area, Ontario, Canada - Sep2016-L442-13m | ecosystem: Environmental > Aquatic > Freshwater... | reverse complement strand
ATTATAATCAGATAAGAAGAAAAGAGTACCTACAATTATGGCACAAAATCTATTTATCGGTAGCCTAGCATATGCTACTACTGATGACACACTAGCAGCACATTTTGCACAAATCGGTGCAGTATCAAGCGCACGAGTAATCACAGACCGCGATAGCGGCCGTTCAAAAGGCTTCGGCTTTGTTGAATTCGAAGACGAAGCAAACAACCAAAAAGCTGTTGATCAGCTTGATGGCAAAGAATTAGACGGACGCGCAATTAGCGTTGGTCTAGCTCGTCCAAAAGAAGATCGACCTCGTCGTGATTCTGGTGATCGTGGTGGCAACGGTGGTGGTTCGTTCCGCCAACGCAGCTGGTAATCAGTTACCTAAAATTAAATACCTCGCCCCTAAACTGGCGAGGTATTTTTGTTGATGCCAAAAAATAGTATAGTTACATAATGACAGCCCCAACCAACAAACATCTAAAGACGACTACCGTCAATGGCGGCCATATGGCCTATGACCATTTAATAATTGAAGGGCCAGATGGCGATACCTTCGCAAAAATTCACAATCCAAACAATTTCAGCGACCCTAGCCACGAAAAACATTCAAAACGCTATCTGAAAAAAGAATATATTTTTCTAAAGCACCTACAGAACAACGATTACAACCATCTGCCGGCAAATTGTAAATTGACCAAAAACTCACTAACGATGGATGCATTAAAACCAGAAGACGGCTGGCACTGGCGCGCACCCCAAGACGACAAAGCCCGACATGATTACATATCCGATTCACTAACTGCACTAGACGCTCTGGCCAATATAAAAACCCCTGGCAACCGCCACCACGAGCTAGTCAAACCAACTAGTGCGACTCTATGGTACGAAGGTTGGAATAATATAACCAACGAATCCATAATTTATATAGAAAACAAGATCAAATCCGTATCACGTGATTTCAAAAAATATCAAAAAACACGAGCAAAAAAATTATTAAAAGACATTGAGACACTACAAGAGCAAGCGCTACAGATAAACAAACCAAAGAACCTCGTACTATCCCACGGTGATGCTAGACAATCCAACATCGCCTGGCACCCGGATCGCGGGTTAAAAATTGTTGATTGGAGCTGGGCAGATCTAGCACCAGAGAAATCAGATTCAACCATGTTTTTAATTGATTTAGCAAAAAGCGACCATGATGTTTCACCGTATATGGAAAGATACTTTAACCATGACCATGCACTGGTGTTAATCGGATTTTGGCTAGCTCATAGCATTCTGCCGACGCGCGATGGCGACGAAACTGTCCGCATACAACAAATCGCTTCAGCAGCAACAGCCTACAAATTAGTCAATGATTACAATTCAGGTGTTATATCGGGCTGTTTGCGATAGTATTCAACCCATTCATCATCATCCGCTAGTTCAATAGTATCGACAAAGACACCCTCGATAAATCCACCTTTTTTATCGTATTTTATCTTTTGCGCCAATTTAACCTGATCTTCGGTAATATCACACAGTTTTACCAGATCATCTAATATTTGCCTCAAATCGGCGACTTCATCAATAATCCTAGATTGTTCATCACTAACGTCTAGTTCTGAGGCTTCCTCAATTATTTTATCCCTGAGGGAGGTTTTATGATCGATATCAGAAAGCTTTTTGTAGGTTGGCTTTTGGTCCATACCCTCATATATCCCCTTTAACTTATCACGAACTAGTTTATTTAATTTGAAAGTCGGCATTACCTATCCTCCAAAATCTTGGTTAAATCATCTTCAGCTATGACCTGGGTGCCGTATTTTTTGGCTTTTGCCAGTTTAGATGCGCCAACGTTTTTACCAACCACTAGATATGTAGTGTCGCGTGCAATCGCAGTCTGGAAGCCACCACCTAGTTCGCGGACTTTATCGGCCACAATATCGCGCGACATTGATTCTAACGTTCCAGTCACAACGAAGTTTTTGCCAACTAATTTGCCGGTCTTTTTAGTAAAATATGGCTTTACACCCAGTTTTTCAAATTTATCCAACAGCTCTTCGTTGTCGGAATCGGCACACCAAGCCAGTATGCTTTCGGCTACGACTTCACCAACACCTTCAACTGACCTGAGTTCATCGATAGTCGCAGTCTGTAACGCATCTATTGTTTCAAACCTATCAATCAAATCTATGGCTGTTTGTATGCCAACATGGCGGATACCTAGGCCGAACAGGAATCGTTCGATTTTGGGCTTTTTGGCCGCGGCGATAGCATCAACTAATTTGTGTGCCGAAATATCCGCAAACCTATCTAGACGCACGACTTGATCAAATGTCAAATTATAGATGTCCGCTAGGTCATTTACCAAGCCCGCATCAACTAGCGCAACAACGTTTTTCTCGCCCAATGTATCAATGTCCAATGCGCCCTTGCTAGCAAAGTGTTCAACCGCGCGTTTTAGCAACACCGGACCGGTGGCACCACGAACTCGATAGACTACCTCACCATCCGAACGTTCGAATTCTAGTTCGGGGTATTGAGCGCGCAAAACTGATTCAAAATCAAATGGGACTGAAGTTTCAGGGCGAATCGTTAACACTACAGATTCAACCTGAGGAATAATATCACCGGCTTTGAATATAACCACCGTATCACCCACTCGCACGTCTTTGCGTACAATCTCGTCGGCATTATGCAAACTAGCGTGCCTAATAGTACTACCAGCTAATATAACTGGGTCAAAGACCGCTACTGGTGTGGCTGCGCCTGTACGGCCAATGCTGATAACTATATCGCGGACAACTGTCGTAATCTGTTCCGGAGCGTATTTGTAAGCCACCGCCGCACGTGGTTGTTTGCCGACAATGCCTAATTGATCATATTGTTTGCGATCATTTATCTTTACCACTAACCCGTCTGTACCAAATGGCAGGTCATCGCGTTTTTTGTCCCATTCATCAATGAATTTCATTACACCATCAAGATCACTAAACACACTAGCCTGTTGATTGCGGCTAATACCTAATGCGCTAACAGCCTGATAAGCGAACATCCAACTAGGCACCTGTGATACATCATCTCGAATAACATCATATGCCCGAAATTGTAGTGGACGTGAAGCAACGATGCTAGGATCTAGTTGACGAATTGTGCCAGCTGCTAGGTTGCGCGGATTAGCGAATTCTGGCTCATCAGCGGCAACCCGCTGTTTATTTAATGCTTCAAAATCTTTTTTCAACATCACGATTTCACCACGAATCTCAGTGCGGCCAACTAGGAATTGTTCAAAACCCAGTTCACTACGCAGACGCAACGGGACATTACGAATAGTCCTGACATTTTCAGTCACATCTTCACCGACGAATCCGTCACCACGCGTAACTGCTTGATCAAAAACTCCATCAATATAAACCAATGAACAAGCCAAACCATCCATTTTTATATCCGCAAAAAATTCATGCTTTACGTTTGGTAACAGCTTGTCCATACGTTTAACCCAAGCCTCAACGTCGCCACGATCAAACACATCGTTCAGGCTAATCATCCGTGTTTTGTGGGTGACTTTTTCAAAACCATCTAATAATTTATTGCCTATTCGTTGGGTTGGGCTGTCTGGCGTGACCAATTCTGGATGTTCTGATTCAATGCGTTTTAACTCGGCGAATAACCCATCCCAGATGGCATTTTCAATAGATGGCGCGTCCAAAACATGATATTCATAGTTGTATTGCAGAATCAATTTGCGCAACTGGTCAGCACGGGATTTTATGTTAGACAGACTCATTATCAATCACCTTGCGATAAAGTAAGTAAACATAACTCGACACCCAAATAACTGTCAACGAACTAAGTACTAATATAAATACTGGAACTATCGGCACCCAGCCAATACCAGACCAAACACTTTTCAGCCAGCTATCGAATATGATTATCGGGATCATGATGATTGCCCAACTAACCATCGTGACCAACCCCATCCAAATAAATCGTAGTAATATTCTAAAACGACGACCAACCACCAAATCACCTGCCGTTTTGATAGCCCTAGTTGGGTACATACCAGGTAGTGTAATAATAACTAATGCGAATACTGTACTGGTCAAGAAATAAATCGACACCAAAGTCAGTAAACCAGCCGCGAACCAGAACAACATGGCTTCGACTCCACCGGCCAACAAACCAGTCGTATTAGCCGCACTATAGCCAATGGTTGCCAATGCAACGGGCAGTAATTGGAATACACCCAGTAATGCGATTAAAAAAGTTGGCAGTATTGGTGCACCCGAATTGTATAATCCATCGCGCAATTTAACTTTGTGCCCAGCCATGATATTACGCAATAACCACACGCTGGTTAGCCAAGCCAATAAAATCATGACAACAGCAAAAATCTGTTGTGATTCAGATAATGCATTAGTCACGCCTCCGGTTGCAGCACTAGCAAACAACATGCCAGCTTTAGTTATCTCGCCTACAAATCCTGCGAAAATACCGCCACTATTATTGAATGTATCCGATAACGTACCATATAGGTCCTGGGAAGCCATGCCTACCACGATCCCAGTTAAAACTGCATATACTAATGCCAATAACAGGAATGTTTTGCGGTTTTTGGATAATGTACGGATGACATATTTGGTAAATGCAATATAGCCCGGCAATGACAAATTACGAACATGATCACGACGTTTAGCTAATCGAAAACTACGATGAGGGCGACGCCCCAAATAGCTAACTGCTTTGTTCTTGATAAAACCAAAAGATTTTTTAATAAGATTTTTAGATTTAGACTTTGAACCATTCTTTTTAGTTGTTTTTTTACGCTTTGCCATATTAAAACTTTCCCATGCTGTCACGTAATTTATCAATTCTATCTTGCAATGGCGGATGAGTACTGAATAGTTTACTAATACCACCAGATTTCAGCGGGTTAGCAATAAATAGGTGCGAGGCCGATGAAGTTTGTTTTTGCATTGGCTTGCCATAAGTCTTTAATTTCTGCAACGCACTAATCATAGAATCAGGATTACGCGTAGTCATCGCGCTAGTCGCATCTGCCAGGTATTCACGCTGACGGCTAACCGCCATTTGGACCATTACTGCGACAATTGGCGCTAAAATTAAGGCTACAATCCCTATTATCATAGCAACCGGTGAATTATTGTCATTATCGCGATTCCCGCCGAACATAAACATCCTTAACACGATGTCAGTCAAAATCCCTATGGCACTAACCAACCCAAAAGTGATCATACCGACCCGAATATCATAGTTTTGGACATGACCCATCTCGTGTGCCATAACTGCCCCTAATTCGTTATCATCCATAACTTCAATCAACCCGGTTGTAGCCGCCACAATAGCGTGTCTAGGGTCACGGCCAGTCGCAAATGCATTTGGCGCTGGGTCGTTAATAATATAAACTCGTGGCATTGGCACACCAGTCGTAATAGATAGATTTTCGACTATTCGGTAATACCGTGGGTTATCACGTTTTTGAATCTCGACAGCGCCAGTCATCGCAACCGCTAGTTTTGATGCAATGAAATATTGCAACAACGCATACAGACCAGCAACAATGACCACGACATAGGCGATATTCACATCACCATACATATTACCGACTACCCAACCAATTGCACCTATAATACCAACGAACAACGCCATGATTAATATGGTGTTGCGTTTATTGGCAGCGATAGCTTTGTACATTTAACTAGCGGCCGATCTTTAGAATTTTACTTCAGTTGGTTTTGCGGCTGCTTTTTGTTCAGCTTCATCTAGTTCAAAGAATTCTCGGGCGACAAATTTGAACATCCCAGCAATGATATTGGTTGGGAAAGTTGCGATTTTAGTATTCAAATCACGAACGCCACCGTTGTAGAATCGGCGAGAAGCCTGAATCTTGTCTTCGGTGTCGACTAGTTCTTGTTGTAATTCGATAAAGTTCTGGCTGGCTTTTAGATCTGGGTAGCTTTCAGCGACCGCGAACAAGCTTTTCAATGCACCTGTAAATTGGTTGTCAGCTGCGGCAGTCTCGGCGACACCCTTGGCATTCAATGCATTGGCACGAGCTTCGGTTACAGCTGTGAATACGCCACTTTCGTGTTTAGCATAGCCTTTGACAGTTTCTACCAAATTTGGAATTAGATCCAATCGGCGTTTTAACTGGACAGTAATGTCACTCCAAGCTTCGTCAACACGGATTTTTAACGTCACCAAAGCGTTGTAAGTAACACCTACAATGATTGCTAATAATATAATAATTCCTACGATTACCCATACAATTTCCATGACTATTTTCCCCTTGTCCGCCTAGGTTTCTCTGAAATCTTGGCGGGCTTTTAAGTTACATTTATATGTTTCTATTATAACAAATTTTGGGAAATAAAATAACCCCCCCGTTGGCTCAAATAGCGGGACTTGGTCACCTTACCGGCGACCCCGCCTCGACATACTTGAAGCACAGCTTCAAATCTGTCTCCGGCCTTGCGAACTGCCACTGGCAGTTCTCACCCGCACAGCCCTGTGCGGGTTCAAGCTCAATCTACATACCAATTAAAAATAACCTCACAAGGAGGATATTCTTAATTGGTGCGCGGAGCGGGACTTGAACCCGCACAGCCGTAAGGCTACGACATTTTAAGTGTCGCGTGTATACCATTCCACCATCCGCGCATATGCCACCTTTTTATTCCTACCTCTATGTGTAGGTTGGAGGCTATGACAATTTGGACAAAGTATTCGTAAATTCTCTAAACGATTATCATTATGCTCACCATTGACATGGTCAAGTTCTAATGGGACCCTACCGTCTTCTGACATTTTTGACCAGCCGCAAAGTTCACATTTTGGTAGTTTTAGGCCACTCTCATATAATCTGCGCTTTAACTTAAAACTTTGAACCTTACTGCCAATCACTAGCAAATCTTCTAAATTTGGGCGAGTTTTGCTGTGATAAGTTGTCCCTTTATTCCAACCCTGACCCTTAAAATGTGAAACGTCCAGGTCCAAGTCTTTTATTCTTGATTGCACCTGAGCATAATTACCGCCTGCTGGTATTAACCCCAACTTTGCGATAATCGATCTATAGCTTTTTGAGTCGGATACAGCATCTTTTAATTGGTCGTCCGTCCAAGATCTTTCTTTTGGCATACTCTAATTATACCATATCGTTTATGTTTACCTATACAATACCTAATTTTCAAGGTTCTGGAGGCACGAGTGGGAGTCGAACCCACTTAAAAGGTTTTGCAGACCTCTACGTGACCGTTCCGTCATCGCGCCATTCCGTGCCCCATATTATAACAGAGCCGTAAAGTAGATTATAGATTTTAGATTATGGATTATAGAATAATCTCAAAAAAACAGATAAATCACCCTATTTTTGCAGGGTCGGACCTTGCAAATGAGACTTTTATTGTATAATATGACTTTTTTATTTTTTAAACGTAGTGGTTTTAACTATGAATGTTTTGACAATAAATTAATTAATGAATCCTTGGAAGTCATACCCACTGTTTGATCAACGATCTTGCCATCTTTGAATACCAAAAATGTTGGTAAACCACTAACGCCCAATTCTTGGACCAGGTCCATCTCAACCGACGCGTCTAATTTAGCAACTTCTGCTCGGCCCTTCATCTCGTCGGCTACCGCCTCGAGAATCGGTTCCATCGCACGGCAGGGACCACACCAAGGTGCCCAAACATCTAATAAAATAACTTTTTTAGATTGTAAAATATCTTGTTCAAATGTGCTTTTTGATATTGCTTTCATGATCCCCTCTTTTAATCTATTTACTACAAATGTAATAATAACAATTATCGTTGACATGCGCAATATATAGCGCTTATACTACATCCTAGACACAATATATGGGGATATGAAGGGGTAAAAAATGAGTGAAAAAACACAGCAAACAACGATTTTAAAAGAATCTAATGAAATTGTAGATATTCAAACAATAGGTCGTAATATACCTAAACCACCGGATAATCTACCTGAACCTAAACTAAGTGATAACGCATGGTATATCGGACGAACGCGATATGCCCGACGTGATGTAGATGGCAATCCTATTGAAACAGCTCGCGAAATGTTCTGGCGCGTTGCATATAATATTGCTACTGCCGAACGCCTATATGGTGGCACTGAAAAAAAACACCTAGCAACAGCAACTCAATTCTACAAACTAATGACTTCCCGCAAATTCTTGCCAAACACCCCAACTTTACTAAATACTGGTAAAGTTGGCCAACAATTATCTGCCTGTTTCGTATTGCCCATACCAGATGACCTGGACGGCATTCTAAACACTTCCGTTAATATGGCAAAAATCCATAAATCAGGCGGCGGTACAGGGTTCTCATTCAGTCGCCTTCGCCCAAAGAACGATATTCTATCATCGTCTGGCGGCTCAACAACTGGACCTGTATCGTTCATGCAAATGTATAACGATATGACATCAGCAATCCGCCAAGGTGGCGTCCGACGTGGTGCCAATATGGGTATATTGCATTATAACCACCCAGACATTTTGTTATTCATGATCTATAAACTAGATGAATTCTCATTAACTAACTTTAATATATCCGTAACTACTGCCAAAGAATTCTTTGACCAAATCAAAATTGACGAAAAACTATTGGCCGCCGATTATGAAAACGGCTTTGACCTAGATTCATTAGTTGCTGATGTACGAGAAGCTCACCAAACCCGAGATATTGACCTAAAAATTGTCAGATTAGATGCAGCTGTAGCAAAATTAACTGAATGGTGTTCCGAGACCACACCTGGTTATGGCTACCCCTTAATCAATCCTCGCAATGGCGCTGAAACCGGCCGACTAAATGCCAAAAAAATATTTGACTTAATCACCCGTTTTGCATGGCAGTATGGCGACCCTGGCATGATATTCATTGACCGAATCAATGAATCACGCGCTAACCCAACACCACAACTGGGACAGATCGAAGCCACCAACCCTTGTGGTGAACAACCACTATTGCCATACGATGCCTGTACGCTAGGTAGCATCAATCTAGCATTATTCGTCAAAGAAGATGATTTTGACTGGGAAGCTTTACGCCAAACCACCCATCAATCAATCCACTTCCTAGATAACGTCCTGGACATGAACGAATACCCAATCCCAGAAGTCAAAGAAATGGTAGGAAAAATCCGCCGAATTGGCCTAGGTATCATGGGATTTGCAGATGCGTTGTTAGCACTAAACATCGGTTACAATACCGACGAAGGTGTTGAAATGGCTGAACGAGTAATGAAATTCATCCAAAAAGAATCAGACAACGCATCCGAAGAATTAGCTTCAAAACGCGGTGTATTCCCTGCCTACAAAGGTTCAATTTACGACAAACCAGGCGAAATCACTCCTCGTAATGGTGCCCGAACAACGATTGCTCCAACCGGTACGATCGCCATGCTAGCCGACGCTTCTAGCGGTTGCGAACCACTATTCGCTATCACTTATGCTAAAAACACTATTGAAGGTAAACGAATATTCCAAACTAGCCCGTATTTTGTCGAAGCCCTAAAAGCCCGCAACCTATATTCTGAAGACCTACTAGAAAAAATTCAAAGTAACGGCGGATCAATCCAAAATATAGATGAAATCCCTGCCGATTTGAAAAAAGTATTCGTCACAGCTGGCGACATCAGTCCTCAATGGCATTTGAAAATCCAAGCCGGATTCCAAAAATATATAGACAACGCGATTTCAAAAACTATCAATTTCAGCAATTCCGCAACTGTTGATGACGTCCGCGATGCATATCTAATGGCACACGAAACTGGTTGCCGTGGCATTACAATCTATCGAGATGGTAGCCGTGAAAAACAAGTTCTAGAAACAAAACAAGGTAAATCATATTACGACAAACTAGATGAATCTAACACCGACGAACCTACAGACAACGCTGAATCTGTGACTACTACAAGATTAAAGCTAAAACCACGACCAAGTGTCTTAAATGGCCGCACTCACCAAATAGCAACACCAGTAGGTCAAGCATTTGTATCAATCAACGAGGACGAAGACGGTAATATTTTCGAAGTATTCATCAACGTCGGTCGTGCCGGATCAGACATCACCGCCGACGCCGAAGCGATTGGCCGCCTGATATCACTAACCTTCCGAATACCATCAGATTACTATAATTCAGATCAAATTGCTCAAAAGGTCATGTCCCAATTACGTGGTATTGGCGGTTCCAGTTCGACTGGATTTGGCGCTGATCGTGTCAGGTCACTAGCCGACGCAGTCGCAAAGGCCATCGGTCAGCACCAAGCAACAAAGATCACCATGGAGCCAGTTGATAAGCCAATTTCCAACGAAACTGCTTCATTATGGGAAGCCCCAAAAACCAGCACATTGACCGACATCTGCCCAGAATGTGGTACAGCCAGCCTACGATTTATCGAAGGTTGCCAAAAATGTGAATCATGCGGATTTAGTAAGTGTTAAAAAATATAATCAAATAAAGTCGCCAATACGGCGCAGAAGGAGAACAATATGAAAAAACAAGTATTAATCTATATCGGAATCGTAGTACTATTAATCGGTTTAATTGGTGGCGGATTCTACATCTACCAATCTACCAATCAAAAAGCCGAACCAGCGCCAGTCGTAGCGACAAAAACTTGCCCAACATCTGATGAAGGCCGAACCATAACATACAACGGCAAAGAAGGCGTATCGGCACTAGATCTATTGAACCAAACCTGCGATACACTATCCAGCGGCACCGGCGCATCAGCTTTCGTAACCACAATTGACGGCATAACAGCCGGTGCTAAAGAATTCTGGTCATTTGAAGTCAACGGCGAAATGGCCGCAGTCGGCGCAGGTAGCCTAATAACCAAAGACGGTGATACAATTGTTTGGAAACTAACTACATTCTAAGGATGATAAATATGACAAAAAACAAAACTCTGATGACTAAAATCGCAATCGCTATCGGCCTGGTCGCCGTAGCGGTTGGTTGGCGCATAGTTAACCATGAATTTTACTTTGCGCCAAACCTAGAATTCGTAACAGTAGCGGCCGTTATGGCAGCAATCGTCTTAGGTGCTCGTTGGGCGATTATCGTACCTCTAGCGTCTATGATTGTTTCTGATCTAATAATCGGTAATTCATCGATATTCATGTTCACCTGGGGAGCATTTGCGGTTATCGGTGCCAGTGCGATTTTATTGAAAAAACTGAATAACCGACCAGGCAAACAAATTGCGGCTTCAGCTGGATTCGCAATCATCAGCTCATTGACATTCTTTGTAATAACTAACTTTGGTGTTTGGGCACAAGGCTGGTACCCTGCTACACTAGCTGGTTTACAAACCTGCTTTACGCTAGCAATTCCGTTCTATCGAACAATGATTATTGGTAACCTAATTATCATCCCTGCAGCCGTTGCAGCGTATCAATTAGTCCGTGCACGTGCCGCTGCTAAAAGCCTAGTAATCAATACCACGATTAGCTAGCATCTTGTTATCAAAATGATGTTTTAACTTTGTCATGTCAGTGGCAATATCAACAATGTCGATTAATTCCATTGGAAAATCACGGCCAGTTATACATAGGTTCGTATCTTTGTTTTTATCTAGAATAATTTTCTTTAAATCACCGATTGATAACAGACCTTCGTGAACGGCATTATTAATCTCGTCACAAATCACCAGATTATATTCGCCACTAGTCACTGCCTGGTATGCCAGGTCGTAAGTTTTTCGAGCCTCGGCAATATGTTGTTCGCGCGGTAGATCCGAGCTCAGTTCACCGGCATTATAGAATCCTGCTCCACCTTTGTAGAACGTAACTTTGCCTTCGTAAATCGGCGTTATATCACGAATGAAATTATGCTCGCCCGAATCCCATAATTTAATAAACTGGACGAAAGCGACCTTCCACCCCGTACCTAGCGCACGAGCCATTAAACCGACGCCTGCTGTTGTTTTACCCTTACCTGCACCTGTGTAGACTACGACTACACTGTCTTTTTGTTTAAAATCTTCAAATACCATATATAAAATTATATACCATTTTGACCAAACTAAACATGAGTGATATAGTAATATAAAAGAAAAGGAATAATATGAACACAGAAAACCTAGAAAACACAAACTGCGCAACACCTGAGAAACCAGAGAAAAAGACAGGCTTTTGGAAGAAAGCATTAATAAAAGTCGGGCTTGTTAGTGCCACGGCAGCCGTTACTGCATCAACCTTTGTCATGTCAGGTTGCGCAACCAGTGAAAAACCCAAAACAGCGGATGGTATAAATCCTGGCACAGAGATTGAACAAAAAATGGGGGTAGAAGCACCCACCACGAGCATATGGAACATCGCCATAACTGTACAAGACGGCGCGCGCGTTAGAATTACTTCGGCCGTTAAAGATAACCTGATCTGGGAGATACACACTGCGGGAGGACAACCAGTAAAAATAGAAACGCCTGATGGTCTCGCCACAACTGATACAATGACTACATCAAACGGCGAAGAAACCTATCAGGTACCAAACCCAAATGGCGAATGGGCATATCTATCAAATGAACAGATATCAAAAATTGATCCAAATTTTATACCAAAAGCTGGCTTTGGTGGTGGCTGGATAAATGACGACAGATATACCATAGAAAAAGACCCTGCACTTGATACACTCTACGATACCGACAAATCAGATAGTGATAATTAAAAGTATCGCACCAACTAAAAACGACCTAATGGGTCGTTTTTAGTTGGTGCGGGTACAGGGATTCTAACCCTGGACTTCTTCCTTGGGAAGGAAGCGCTCTAACACTGAACTACACCCGCATATAACTATTATAGTCTATAAAACCCCAGAGTGACTGGGGTTTTATATTTTATTTAGATTTTATTTTAGTATAGTTTTTTGCTAGACAGACCACCCCATTCAACAACTGTAAAGCCGTTGCGTGGAATTGACGTCAGATTCTGTGCAGGAATATTAATTGGATTATCCAACCCGCTCATATCCAAGAATACACGAATCATAGTATCTGGTTTTGGCGATATGTACAGAGGCGCCAATTCATCCATCTGCGCTGTATTCAACCAAGTCAATCGTACGTATGGTTTATTAGGTATCTGATCCTGCCAATAATCAACGAATTCATTAGATTCAGTAGCATTCAACCCCTGCTGAGCCAATTGTTGACGAATCGTACCGATAGCATCAGCATATTTAACAACCGTACCGCTATTAATACCTGGATATTGACCGTATCCTGGGCCCTCCCAGAACAATGAACCATATTGGATACCATTTACTGTCAATTGGCCGTTAGGCTGCGCATAGGCCGTCCAGCCACTCTGTGGGCTATATAATGGGTCTGATACCTTTACGTCTGCACCTACTCGGACACTAATATTCTGAGCTGTTGTTGGGTATAGATAGACTACTGGTTTTGCACAACCCATAGATGGCGCCAAATCATTCCTAACATATACCAACCATTGAGCGTTCACGTCTTTGAATAATACTAGACCGTGCTGATCAATAAACTCAGCTAAAGTCAAAGGAGTTTTATCGTTAAACTGTAATTCAGATCGATAGTATTCCTGTAATTCAGATTGATAGTATTCGTCATAAACTTTTGTCAGCAATATATTGCTTGAGTCTTTAAATTGATAAACTGTCAAGCCGCTGTCTGATTTACCAGCTTCTTGGACATCTGCGTCAGTTATATTATTAGCCTTGCTAACTGATGCTGAACCCCCGCAACCGCGAGTTATAGATTTTAATATCGCTATTCTACCAGCATTAGGATCATATGCATTAGCAGCTCCCAAGCCCCATTGATAGCCACTCATATCCAAAGTAAGTGGCTCATATTTTAGAGTAATCACACTATTAAACGCTGTTTTTATAAAATAGTAAATGGACGTCAAACCAGTTTCGGCACTAGTACTTTGGCTTTTAACAATTGTGCTTTTACCCAATTGCTTGACGACCTCTTCGGTTCGAGTGCTGTCAGCTGGTGCCTTGTAGAAATAACCCAAATCAGTATCATTGTACACGGCGACACTACCTTTATCATCCAGCGCTAAGTTAGCTGGGATGTTCAAACTGTCATATCTAGTAGTTGTGTCTACCTTGACAGTCGCTACCAAATCACCATTTAGATAGCTCTCACTCTCGGCATTGTATATAGCTAGGGCATTTGGTCTAGATATATAAGTAACCTCGCCAGACGGAGATTTCTCAAACAAATATACAGAATTCCCCAATCCTCTGCTCTGCGATGATTCCACTGCAATTATCTCATTATCACCCCTCGTACCAACCTTGGAATAAGTCCCAGCGTCTCCAGCATTAGGTGAATATTGATTAGCCTTGAAATAACCTTGTTTTTCCAATGCTAATGGCGTATCTAAATAAGTTTCGCCAGTCGTTGGTGTTATCATTTTTAGCAAGTCCGGATTAGTCTCTACTGCTACACTAGCCTGTTGATTACTAGAATCGCCACTATTATTTGTCGTAGCCGGTTTATTAAAAATAAAATACCATGCTGCCCCTGCACCAGCAATCAACAACAACAAAATAACCAAAACTATGATGAATGGTTTTTTGCTTTTCTTGGTTTTTGGTTTAGCAACCTCTGGCTGGATTGGCAAAGGCTCTGGTTTAGCCTCAGACCCTATTACTGGTTTTGGTTCTGCAGTTTCTTCTACCGCTTCGTCACTTTTTACTACTGGGTCTGGCTGATAAAAATCATCCGGTTTGACCTCTGGTTTTGATTCTGTGTTTTCTTCACCTGGCTCCATAATAACCCTCACTAATTAATACTTTGATAATATCATTATACCGCTTTTGGTTAAATAAACACTATTTTCAATAAAAAACTGACCAAAAGGTCAGATTTTTATTTGGTGCGGGTACGGAGACTCTAACTCCGGACCTCTTCCTTGGCAAGGAAGCGCTCTAACAACTGAGCTACACCCGCATACTTAGATGATTATAAGGGTTAAATTACAAAAAGGCAAGAGTTTGGGGCTCCTCCCAGCAAGCGGCTCCGCCTTTTCCGCTCATTCGCAAAAGAAAATACCTGCGGTGCTTTCTTTTGCTTCAATCGCTGCACCGTACTGGGAACTATTTTTGCCTTCAGCAAAAAATCCCCAGTTCGATCCGTAGGGTTACCAAAGTAAAAACCCCGGCCATAAGGTCGAGGTTGTTACTTTGGTGGCTCCTCCCAGGATCGAACTGGGGACACAAGGCTCTTCAGGCCTCTGCTCTACCGCTGAGCTAAAGAGCCACATATTGTGGGCGGTTCATTCATTATAACATTTGCAAAGTACGTCGCCCTGAAGTCTTCAAGCCTCGTCACGATAAAATTTATCCTAAATTTTTCGCGACCCCGCCTCAGTTGGTGACGTTCGTCATCCAGCTTCCGGCCTTGCGAACTGTCACTGACAGTTCTCACTCTACCGCTGAGCTAAAGAGCCACACTGAAAACAGCTACAAGATACATTTTACTAGATTTGACCGGTTTCGACAAGTCACTAGTTTATTAAAACTGTTTCAAAAAACCAGATGTAAATGTTGTTTCAGTCTTTTGATCACGATCGAACCGTTCCTGAGCCAATTCAACCAATCTACAGACTAGATCTATTGATGACATACCTGCCGCACGCCAGTTATGATTATACAAACTACCCGGCAAAGGATTAATTTCATTAAAATAAACAATCTTTGATTTGGAATCTATCAACATATCGATCCTGGAAATACCTTCACAACCAACCGAACTGTATACTTTTTTAGCCGTATCAACTGCTCGGTCATATAACCCGTCAGGCAATTCGGCTGGTAGCTGGCTGTAACCTTGGGCACCTATCTTTTTGGCCCCACCGGTTTTTTTGCCACCATTAATGTATTTGGTCTCAAAATCAAAGAATCCTTCATCATGCGATAATGGCCTCTCGACTAATGCGACCTGCATAGTTTCGTTGCCAATAATCGGCAGTGTCACTTCAATCAAATTTTCAACTGATTCTTCGACTAGTATTTTATTGTCATAATAAGCCGCGACTTCAATCGCTGCTAATAATTCATCTTCGTTACTAACCTTGGCAATACCAATGCTAGATCCCAGATGTGGCGGTTTCACAAACATTGGGAATTTTAAACTATCCATGGTTTTTTTAACTACCGCTGAATTATCTGATTCAAATTCCGTTTTTGAAAATGCAACGAACTTTGGGGTTGGGATATCATTAGCCTGAGCAACTTGTTTTGATAGAACTTTATCCATAGCCACGGCGCTAGCCTGCATATCCGCACCGACAAAAGGTATGCCCGCCATTCGCAAAACACCCATCAAGCTGCCATCCTCGCCATACGCACCATGCATTGCTGGGAAAGCTATATCAACACGAATGTCTTTGACCGTGATACCAAACTGACGCAACACCATGCCACCATCAAAAACTACCGACAATGGTTTTGCCTTGGAGCAAAACTCGTCGATAGCACTGCTACGGAATATATCGATCGTTTTTAATCTAGGATCGCTAAACCATCGGCCATCTTTGGTTATATAAACCGGTACGACATTAAACTTTTTGGACAATTCTAGTGGTTTTATAATCGCGCTAACCGCTGTAACTATTGATATATCATGTTCAGTTGATTTTCCGCCAAAGAAAACGGCTATGGTTTTATTCATAATAAGATTATACCAGATTACTTGTAATTATCGGGCCAGTCATTTTGCATTAATACCACATCGCCTCTGACTACAAAATGTTCCAAATTGGTATAAAATTCCAATGGGTCATCAACCACCATTAGCTGACCTTTGAACCCGGCATCATTTAGGCCGGTCAATATGTAATCAGTCACCGAGTTTTTCATCAACACCGCGACATCCGCTACGGCAGCGATTTGATGACCTATGCTTTCATGGACTTCTTGAGTTTTGTTGCCTTGATCAACTAAACCTGGCGTTACGTAAACTCTGCGTTTAGCTTCTAATTTACCTAACATCAATAATCCCGCACAGACACCTTCACTATTACCATTATAAGTATCATCAATCACCCAAGCCCCGTGGATATTGCGTGGTTGCATGCGATGTTCGAATGGCACAGTTTTTTCTATACCGGCAGTGATTTTCTTGACCGACAGCCCCATGCTACTGGCAATATCAATTGCTACAATCAAAGCCCCTAGATTATGTTCACCCAATAGCCCGGTGTGTGCCGATATTGATTTATCACCTTTTTTGGCAACAAAACTAGTCCCGCTGATATCGGTTTTGACACCACTGATTTTCCAACCATTCGTACCGGCACGACCAAAGGCTAATTTGTCGCCAGATTTAATCTGGGCAGCAACCAATGGGCTCTCTTGGTTTTTATATATTGGCCCGTCACCTAAATAGTCCTGTAATTCGAATACTGTCGCGACTGTTTTTTCTAGTGTACCAAAACTGGATAAATGAGCTTCATTTATACCTGTAATAATCCCCATATCGGGTTGCACTAATTCACATAGTTCTTTGACATCACCGACTTTTTCTTCGCCTAATTCAAATATGATAATTTCTTCATCGCCCACTAATTTGTTGGCGAATCTACTGATGCCGATTGGCGTATTCATATTTCCGGGCGTAAATGCCACTTCTTTGCCTTCGGATAAAATCGTCTGTAATATCTCTTTGGCTGTAGTTTTGCCGTAACTGCCGGCAATCGCAATTTTAATCGCCGGATGGTTTTCTAATATCTTGCTGGCTGCGGCTATCATGCCTCGCTGCCTTGGTTTTTGAACCAGATGATACCCTAACCACAGCGGCAACACGATACCATAGCAAATTATAAACGGCGTGACAGCTAACAATATGATTGATGCGATTATAATCGGCCAACTCATCAAAATAACTGACCAAACCTCCAAAAATATAATTACTAAATATAATGTAATCTGAATTAGACGCGCCAATGATAATAGCAAACCGGCTTTTTTGGTACGATCCAATTGTCGACGTTTCATCACCGATCTAAAATCTGATGTTCTGTGCAACCATTTTAAATAATCTGCAATCCTGTATTCTGAGCCCTGCAACATATAAACAATTGCATTCGGATAGCTGGGTAGAAAACGTGTCCAAAAATATCTCATTACAGGAACCTATCTATTTCTGCTACGGCTTGCTCAAATTTGTCCTGGTAAACGAAATGCCCTGCATCATCGATCACTGCCAATCGTCCATTGGTCAATTTGCTTAGCATCAACCTGGCATCTGCAACTGGCGTCTCAGTATCGTTCTGTCCCCACAGTAATAATGTCGGTTGCGTAATCGATGCAATTTCAGATGTCAGATCCTCACCGATTGTTTTTAGGAATATCGGTTGCATTTTTTCAGCATTCAGATAATCTGTGCTGCCAGCTGATGAATATAATTTTTTGCGAAGTGATTGGCGCATATTTTTTAGCGGTGGTAACGATGTTGCAACCTTGCCTAGTTTCGCGATTAATTTAAAAACTAATTTTTTGGCCGAAGCCTTTGGTTTAATACCAGCAGAACCAATCAATATAACTTTTACAGGATTTAATAGGCCCAATTTTGCACTTTTTATCATGACTCGCCCGCCAAACGAATGTGCGATAACCGCATATACCTTGCTGATTTTAAGTTTTTGCACAAGGTCACTAGTTAGTTTTGCATAATCAGTCACGTCCCAATCATCGGTCGGTTTTGGACTTTGACCAAACCCAGGGAAATCAAATCTAATCACTCGAAAATCTTTGGATAGGTGTTTTGCCAACTGATCAAAAGTGTTTAGATTAGTCCCCCAACCATGCAACACCAACAATACCGGCCCAGAACCCTCATCTACGTAGTTTATCAATTGCCCATTTACGATAACTTTCATTAATCCCATTATATCTCATACGGCGTGAATATAGGTATAATAGATATATGCAACGAGTGCCATTGGCTGAGAGGATGCGACCAACCACATTAGATGGTGTTATTGGTCAGACCCATTTGTTGGGCGATGGTGAAATATTGCGTCGAATTGTCCGCAACCAAGAACCTGTCAGTTTAATTCTGTGGGGACCGCCTGGTAGCGGTAAAACCACATTGGCTCGGATTATCGCTAACGAGGTGAAAGCCGAGTTTATTGAAATCTCAGCCGTAACCAGTGGCAAAAAAGATGTCACCAAAATAATCGAACACGCCCGCCAAAACTGGAATCTGAAACTACGAACAATCCTATTTGTCGACGAAATCCATCGTTTTAACAAAGCCCAACAAGACGCTTTCCTGCCTCACGTTGAATCAGGTCTAATTACATTAATCGGTGCCACGACCGAGAACCCTAGCTTTGAGATTATCAACCCGCTATTATCACGTAGTCGTGTTCTAGTACTAGAGCCATTAGATAAACCCGAGATTATCAAGATATTAAAAAATGCGCTCAAACTGGAGAAAAAGACAAAAAATGTTACCCCGGCCGCGTTAGATTATCTAGCCGAATTGTCATCCGGCGATGCCCGCGTAGCATTAGGCAACCTAGAACTGGCTCTGAGCATGGGTGAAAAAGTCACGCCCGAAATCGTCAAAACCGCCGCCCAAAAACGCGTGCCAGGATACGACAGAAAAGGCGACAAACATTACACGATTATCAGCGCATTCATCAAAAGTATGCGCGGCGGCGATGTTGACGCAGCTCTATATTATATGGCACGCATGATTGACGCCGGCGAAGACCCAAAATTTATCGCCCGCCGAATGGTTATATTTGCATCCGAAGATATCGGGTTGGCTGGCAATGGCGCGCTGGGATTGGCATTAAATGCGTTCATGGCCGTCGAACGCGTCGGCATGCCCGAATCGGCAATCATATTGTCACATGTCGTCTGTGCCCTAACCAAAAGCGAAAAATCTCGGGTTAGTTATGATGCCCTAATGCACGCTACCGAACTGGCGAAAAAATATCCCGATGCCCAAGTGCCCCTACATCTACGCAACAACTCCACCCCACTAATGTCAGAGCTGGGCTATTGCAAAGATTACGAATGGAAGGCCGGTTTCGAACACAAGAACGGTTTTTTACCTGAAGAAGTAAAAAAATAGATCATAGGTTTGTAGCCTGGGGGTTTGGGGCATCTGGAGAAACCCGGATGAACATTTTGTTAAGCATCCTGGAGTATCGAGGACTGTTTGAGCCCTTAGAACATATCTAAGGCGCGAGCTTCCGCAGATACCCAAGATGATTGGTAAAATGGTCAATCCGCGGTTTTGAAGCCGCCCCGAGAGTTTTTCGGTTCCTATTTTGCGGTCAAAAAGGAACTGGTCTTTGGTTCTTTACCAAAAGAAAGAACGAGAGATTATCCTATAATCTACTGCTTTGCAGCTCTTTTGCGTTGGTTTGGATCTAGATGTCGTTTGCGTAGACGCAGTGATTTTGGAGTGACTTCCAACAATTCATCGTCTTCAATGAAATCAATACATTGTTCTAGGCTCAGGTCAGTAAATGGTGTCAATTGGACAGTACCGTCACTGGATGAACTGCGCATATTGGTCAGGTGTTTGGCTTTGCAAACATTCATTTCTAGGTCATCATTTCGGTTATACAAACCGACAATCATACCAACATAAACTTGCGTACCAGGGCCGACGAATAATTCGCCGCGGTCTTCGCCCATTTGCAATGCGTATGGAGTTGTAACTCCGGCTTCAGTTGCGATGATTGCGCCGTTGCGGATTTTTTGCAGTTTTGGACCTAGTGGCTGGTAGCCATGAGGCAGACTGTTCATTATAACTGTACCTTTGGTATCAGTCAGCAACAAGTTGCGTAGACCAATCAATGCACGAGTTGGCAGAATATAAGTTACACGGGTTGTGCCGCTACTGGTTTGTTCTTGTTTGGTCATGGCAGCACGACGGTTGCCTAATTCTTGGCTAACTACGCCTAAGAATTCACCGGAAACTTCAACCAATAATTCTTCGACTGGTTCCATTGTTTTTCCGTTTTCAATAATCGTAACAACTTGTGGACGACCGACTTCAAACTCAAATCCTTCACGTCGCAATGTTTCAATCAATACTGACAAGTGTAATTCGCCACGGCCAGAAACTTTAAATCCGATTCCGTCGTCTTCAACGCGCAAACTAACGTTAGTTTCTAATTCGCGTTTTAATCGTTCGCCGATTTGACGAGAAGTGTTAAACTGGCTTTCGCGACCTTTGAATGGGCTGGTGTTTGGACCTAGGTAAATGCTAATTGTTGGGGCCTCGACATCAATAACCGGCAACGCCTCGGGGTTGTCACGATCAGCAATAGTTTCACCAATGTGTGCATCGGCTACACCAGTAATTGCAACGATGTCACCAGCAATCGCACTATCGATTTCTTCACGATTCAGACCACGGTAACCGAAAACTTTGTCGATTTTGCCAACGATTTTATCACCGTCGCGTTTGATCAATGTGATTGGCATAGATTTTTTGACCGACCCGCGAGTAATACGGCCAATAGCGTATTTGCCTAGGAACGAATCGTATTGTAATGCTGTAACTAGTAATTGCAGTGACCCATCGCCGTCAACTTTGGGCGCCGGGATATCACCAACGATTGCATCAAAAATCGGTGTTAAATCAGTGTGCTCAGATGGGTTGTCTGGCAATTCTTTCCAAGCTTTACCATCGCGACCAATCGCATAATAAACTGGGTAATACAGTTGCGATTCATCAACCGCTAATTCTAGGAACAGGTCTGCAATCTCATCAACGACTTCGTCAATACGACGAGCAGGTTTGTCAATTTTGTTGATGACGACAACTGGGGTTAGGCCTAATTCTAGGGCCTTGGACAACACAAATTTAGTCTGTGGCATTGGGCCTTCTTGAGCATCAACAATCAGCAATACGCCGTCGGCCATATTTAATGTACGCTCAACTTCACCGCTAAAATCCGCGTGTCCTGGGGTATCAATAATATTAATTTTGTAATCGCCATAGTAAACAGAAGTTTGCTTGGCAGTAATCGTAATACCACGTTCGTGTTCCTGGTCGCCACTGTCCATAATCAATGATTGTGCCATTTCGGCCTGATTAGAACGGAAAGTATTAGACTGTTTCAACAGCCCATCAACAATAGTCGTCTTGCCGTGGTCGACATGGGCAATAATCGCAACGTTTCGGATTAAAGAACTATCTTTCATAAACTTTTCCCTTCTATAATCTCACTGTTTTGCGCCAAAATCATCGTTTTACTCATCGACGTAACAGCAGTTACGCCTCTTCGCAATAACGAAAATTTTGACATCAAAACAGTGACGATTCGAAATCGTAAAAGTTCATAAAAAATAATTCTGGAACTGTCTTTCATACTGTTTTTCGGGCCTTTCATAAAAATATACCCGGGTATCACGGGTGGTTATCTTTTAATTATAGCACGGATAGCTATAAAATGCAAGCCGGGTGTTGTCAAATAAAGATACTGGGGCACGAGCCCTCAAGACATACCAATAAAAAATCCAACCACAAGGGTTGGAGTTTTTATTGGTGGGCGCTGAGGGGCTCGAACCCCCGACCCTCTGCGTGTAAAGCAGATGCTCTAGCCAACTGAGCTAAGCGCCCATAACTCAAACATAATACCCTGTTTATCTATAATATGTCAAGATTGTATTGCATAACAGAACCATAGAGCTTATACTTATAATGTAAATTACTAAAGGGTATGATTATGAAATTAGACGAGAGAAACAAAGCTATTGAACTAAGACAACGGGGTCATTCTATAAACAAGATAGCCCAAGAAATAGGCGTCGCAAAGAGTAGCGTTAGTATATGGGTCAGAGATGTCCATCTTACAGACAGCCAAATAAAAAATCTAAACTCCCTACCCTTCACTAATACCGCTATCGAAAATCGTAGGAAATCTAGAATAAAAAATGAGCTATCGAAACGACTAGATGTTATATCAAAGGCAAAACTAGAAATACCAAAGATAAATTTGGAAAACCTTTGGCTAATTGGCATCATGTTGTATTGGGCAGAAGGTGGTAAAACCCAAAGAATGGTGAGGTTTTCAAACGGCGACCCAGAAATGATTAAAATAATGATAAAATTCTTTAAAATCATATGTAAAGTCCCAAACAAAAAGCTTCGTGGGCATATTCATATACACGAAGGATTAGACTCCAAGGCTGCCGAAAAATATTGGTCCAAAATATCGGGCATACCGATAGCCCAATTTTTTAAAACGTACCAAAAGCCAAATAAAGGTAGTTTAAATAAGAAGCATAGCTTGCCTTATGGAGTTATGGATATTTATGTTCTAAATGCTGAATTATTCAATAAAATATCCGGTTGGGCGGCCGGCATATTTGATAAATCAAAAGATATCCATTAAATCATCCCGGATGTTATAATCTGATATATGCGCGCGTGCTGTAACTGGTAGCCAGGCTAGCTTGAGGTGCTAGTGTCCGCAAGGACGTGGAAGTTCAAGTCTTCTCGCGCGCACCATATAATGAAAGGTTAAAAATATGAACGAAAATGTACAAAAATACTGCCTAGAAAATCCAGAAATAGCTGATTTATTCAAAACACTCAATCAACATGGTATTCGCTGGGGTATTTTTGCCGGCGCCGCAGCCAGTCTGTTAACCAGCAATCGGCTGCCTACTGACATCGACATATTGGTCCACAACGAAGACTTTAATACATTAGTCTCATTATTTCCAGACGCAGGAATGGTCATAGGCATGACCGGCACGGCGCAAACCAGTGACAGTAAAACACTCCACTACGAATGTGACAACATAGGGTTCATGGTTGGCGACATCGAATTAGATATCAGTTCGAACCTACAAGAAACCGTAGATGATAATAACCACATCCTACACCTAACTGATTTAGCAACAGACAACCGCATTTCTATTACGGCTCCTAGCACGACCGTCTACATAACCAATCCATTTGATACCATCGCCATAAAATCAATTATGCAGCGCGGGAGAGAACAAGACAAATTCGATTTCCCAGATTCTCAATCAATAATCTCTAATTGCAATATGGATCAAAATTATATAAATAGCCGTATGACAGAAATATCACTAACGGATCGCGAAATACAATTCCTGCAAAAAGCGGGTCTCAATATCTAATTAAGGAGTCTTGTAAACACTGCGCGTGCCGACGGACCAATCCAGAATATCGCTGTAACGATCAATCGACGAAATCAATATATTATTATCACCTACCGAATTAACGTTCTTGCTGGTCACATATTGCGCGGTTGATTGATACAAACCGATTGCTGGTACGTCTTCTAACCACTGGCGCGCAAAAGTTAGATATTTAGCATTGCGTAGTTCTGGTTCGAACCGAACCCTGGCAGTAGACAATGCATCGTCACTGATAGTATTAGAATAATTAGCAAAGTTAAATCCTTGGGCTGAAGTCTGAGATGAATGCCAATAAGCATACACATCTGGGTCTGCACCAATATTCAACTGATATAATAGGACATCATAATTGCGGGGTTGTAATATATTTTGGACTACATTCTGTGTAACGTCATTCGGGTCAACAACTTTTGTCTCTACCGCCACACCCAATAATCGCCACTGGCCAGTTATAACCTCCAATACCCTTTCAAACTCGCTATTTTTCATAGTCACAACTGATAATTTCAATTGACTGCCGGCCTTTTCACGAACACCCTGACCATTAACTGCCCAACCAGAATCATCTAATAATTTCTGTGCACCAGCGATGTCATATGCCGGAGCTTTTGGCAGGTCGCCAGATAATTGACTGTTCGTCAGCGGCAAATCTAGTTGTGGCGTAGTATCAGGCAACTCAGCCCTAATCGCATCCGTATTAGTTGCTAACCTCAGCGCGCGTCGCAAATTAACATCTTGTAATATAGTACTTTTAACATTAATTATCGCATAAACACCACTGTTAATTGGATTAGCCTCAGTCACATATTTTTTCTCATTTATGCCGGCTAGGTCTGTTGGTCTCAAATCAGCCGCAGCGTTAACTTCACCGATTGATACAGCATGAGCTATCTTTTCACTGTCACTGTATATATTCAATTGGAAACGATCTATTTTGGCAACACCCCTATAATATGTCGGGTTTTTGGCCATATACACGACCCTATGGCCGGCAGCAACATCGATATCTTGGATAAAGCTGAATTTGAAAGGTCCGCTACCTATCGGGCTGTTACTAAACCCATTTTCTCGAACTCCGCTAGGCATGATCTTGCCCAGAATATGTTCTGGTACAATCGGGAAAGTTAATGAATGAGGAAAGGCAGCATAAGCCGATGCGACGCCCAATTCAATAGTATATTTATCAATAACCTTGACTGTCACACCATCCAAACCTTTTACTGTCGTACGCGCATTAGGATTCTGGATCAAACCAATCGTGAACGCCACATCCGTAGAAGTTAAATCCGCGCCATCGTGCCATTTGACGTCATTTTTAATCTGAATTGTATAAACTGTCTTGGCTTCATTAGTCGTGATATTCTTTGCCAGGTCATAACCCAGATGCCCAGTTTTGTCATAATTCAACAAATGAGAAAACATCAAATAACCAGCCGATTGTTCGGCACTAGAACTAGCGAATAGTGGGTTCAATGTATTTACCGGACCCAAAACAGCTTCAGCATAAACGCCGTCTGTCGTACCGGTATCAACCCGATAACTTTTCTGAAACCACATTAATTGCAACCCTGTTGCGGCAATCAATAACCCCATCGCCAATATCCAAACTACAATACGCCACTGAGACTCACGAACATTACCCCAACGTTTGACAATAAATTTATGGGTATGACGAATAGTAGCGCCTTCGACTTTGCGCATCTTTTTTGTTATATCTTTTTTGGTAAAGTTAAAATTTATCTTGGGCAGCCAACGTGATTTTTTGCCATCGTCTTCTGCCATAAATTACCTACTGGAAAGAGGGCAACAATAGCCCGGCTAATATGGACAACACGAAAACCACAGCCAGAACGATTGTTATTTCAAATAAGTTTTTGTCGATGCCGCGACGAGTCGTATGCAATTCGCCTGAACTGCCGAATCCAGCACCCAGAGACGCCCCACGTTGTTGTAATAATATTGCCAGCACCATTAAAACGGCCGAACTAACTGTAACTATCTGTAAAATTGTATCCATATTCATAAGTTACTACTAATTATAACACAACCAAAACAGCACTGCACTCACTAATTCAAGATGGCCCGTAACTGAAAAGGACTTTGATTTCTATTTCACTTAACGCCCGGTTATAGACTCTTAAATCATCGAGAACACCATTAAACATCTCTGACGTGGGGGCGTAGGCTGCTGCATATAAGGGGTTGGTTGAATTGTACGCAGTGATAGGCCCGGAAAGTACACAAGATAATCCCTTTTTTACGCCATCGACATAAGCGCTAATTTTAAGATCCTTTGAACTAATTATAGCGACAACATGGTACCACGAGTTGACAGTAAAATTAGTAGGATATACGTCGTAACAACTATTGTACCAACCCTGGCCATTTGGACTAGCAAGAATACTCAAGTCCGCGCCACTAAGACGATACTTGTACTGGCCTTCTTTTGCTAAAATATTTTGCGAGCCTGTGACCGAAGCCGGTTTTATCCAGGCAGAAAGTGTCAATTCGGGAGAATCGTAGGCGGCCTTATCACCAAAGTGTATACTTTGGCTAGTCCCATTAAAACTGTAGGCTTTATTTGCCGTGCCAAGTTTATCAACAACTGACGCAGGTGGCGTAGTAGAAAACGTCCCATTGTTGCTATTACCGCTAGCGTCAGATGCATCACCATTTAGCTTCCACCAACCGACCAAACCGTCATTTAACTTGGCAGGTGTAGGGCTTGTATTTGAAACTGTATAACTGATACTGAAGTCCGAATTACGACCAGAGATAATATATGTGCTACTGTCAGTAACTAACCTGGCAACAGCTACGCCACTGCTGGGAGTAAATGTATTAGGGATTGTGTCGTTAGTTGGGTATGAACCATTGAAACTACGATAATTTTCCATTGCTGTGGCTGCCGATATTAGGTCGCTTTTTATCTGACTTTCAGTGACCGATTTCATCCAGCCGCCATAACCAACAATTGCAATTGTTGCCAATATACCAATGACCGTTATCACGACTATCAATTCAACAATAGTAAATGCATTTAATCGTTTTTTAATGCTTTTCATCAGTTTAATAATAGCACAAGCATTATTTATCGAGAAATTTATTGCGACGCAAAACCGTATGATAACTAACTGCAAAACGGTGTGATTCATCACGAATTCGTTGCAACAATTTGATGATATGCGTGTTTTTCGGCAGGTCTATCTCACGGAAAACGCCATTATCGCAAACTATAATCTGTTCGTCACGTTTTGCTAGACCTATGAATGGGATTTTACTCTGCCCCATCACGCCCCTAGCCGCTAATGCTGAACTAAGCTGGCCTTTGCCACCATCAATCAATACCAAATCTGGCGCGCCCCACGATTTCAGGTTTTTTTCACTCAGGCGCCTGGTCAACACTTCATTCATATTGGCAAAATCATCATTCTTATCAACTCGAATTTTGAATTTGCGATACTGCGCCCTATCACTAACGCCGTTCGTGAATACCACCATACTGGCGACCACATTTGTCCCACCCAGATGCGATATATCGTAGCCTTCAATCCGAACTGGTGTTTTTTCTAGCCCTAGCAAATCAACTAATTCCGATAAAGCCAGGTCTTTGCTAATATCCAGGAACTCTTTGTCGCCGAACATAATTCGACGTCTCAATTCACGCAGGTCATTCAATTTATTTCGAATAGAAGCAGCCAACTCAAAATCCTGAGCCTTGGCAGCTGATTTCATATCTTTTTCTAATCCTGCAATTATTGTTTTCTTGTCACCCCGAATATAACTAACTAATTTTCGTAAATTGGTTTTATATTCGCCACTTGTCATGCCAACTGGCGACAGGCCCAGGTGAGCATCTAGGTCAACCTTTTGATTCTTGTTCGTGTAGTATGGAAAAACTTGTCGCAGATAACGCAAGGCTTTTTTCACCGCGAACCCATTAAAATACGGTCCAAAATATTCCGCACCATCGTCTGCCGGGTTACGGGTGAAACTGATATACGGCCAATCGTTTTTTATATCGATTCGTACAAAAGTCGATGATTTGTCATCGCGCAGTAATATATTGTATTTGGGCATATAGCGTTTGACTAGTTCTGCTTCCAGGAACAATGCATCAATCTCACTATCAGTTTCAACCCAATCAGTATCAGCTATTTCCGCCACTAGAATCTGGGTCTTGCGGTCGACATCCGATTTCTTCTGAAAATACTGCCGAACGCGATTTTTTAGTACTGCCGCTTTGCCGATGTAAATAATCTCCCCGTCCGCATCTTTATGAAAATAAACACCAGGGCTGGTGGGTAGATTTTTTAGCTTGGCCGATAATTTAACATTCATCACATTTATTATACTTTTTTCTAACAGATACGTATATCTTTATGATAAACTATAATTTAGAAGTATTTATAATGACAAAAAAAGTTTCACAAAAAAGAGTAATTGGGTTCTTGTTCAAGCTATGGAGAATATCGCCTGTATTAACTTGGACGATGATCATCACCCAAATCATCACAACAGTTCTAACATCCACGATAGCACCTATATTCGTATCTAAGCTATTAGCTAGCATAGCCAACGGCACCGCAACTATGGACGATAGTTTGGGACTATTGATTATTTACGCTTCAATCTTGTTTATCGGTAGCGTGGTCATAGTACGAATTTCTCTTGCCCTAATTTATATAGTAGAGCGTCGAATGGAAAAAGTCGTTACATCACGCGTATTCAAACACCTGACCGAAAAAAGCCTAGGCTATCACGCCAACAATATGAGCGGTCGAATAGTTTCTGACAGTGGCAAGCTAAATGGGTCAATATCTAATTTTTGGGATGCCTTAACTTTTAACGCAATACCGATAATAACCACGCTAATAGCAATCTGTACGGCCCTTAGTTTTATAATGTGGCAGTATGCGTTAGTGTTGGCGATTCTAGCATTAACAATTATTTCGATTATTATAAAAATCCAAACCGTAGTTGCACCTAATCGCGACTTGGTAGCCAAAAGACACAGCAGAATGATCGGTCACCTGTCAGATGCCATCGGTAATATATCTTCCGTCAAAGCCTTCGCCAGAGAAAAAAATGAACTCAGTAGATTTAAAAAGCTATTTAATTCTTACGCTCGAGCGTCAATGAAACAAATGAAGGCTGTGATCATATCGACTGGGGTGATGAGCATCATGATGACATTAATGAATATCGCAGCCTTTACGACCGCCATATTCGCCACGGAATATCACATTGCTAACATCGGAGCTATCTACCTAGTGGTCAGCTATACATTAAATGTCGTTGGCCAAATATGGCAAGTATCTAATATGACCAGAACATACATCCGCATAGTCGGAGATGCCAGCCCAATGATTGCCACACTAGATGAGCCAATCGAGATCGTAGATATCGATAACCCCAAAGAATTAGTTATTAATGAAGCCAAAATCGAATTTGATAAAATGTCATTTACACATGATGGTAACAAAAAAGCCCTATTTGATGGTTTTTCGCTAACCATCAATCCGGGCGAACAAGTAGGGCTAATCGGACGATCAGGATCAGGCAAAACCAGCCTCACTAGATTGTTGCTGAGGTTTAGCGATATCAAAGACGGACAAATAAAAATCGACGGCCAAGACATCACCCAGGTCAAACAATCCGAGTTACGCGAGGCAATCGCCTACGTAGCCCAAGAACCATCACTATTCCACCGTTCAATCCGCGAAAATATAGCCTATGGTAAACCAAGTGCCACCGAACAAGAAATCTTTGACGCCGCCGAACAGGCCAATGCGACAGAGTTCATCGAATCCTTACCCAAAGGTTTCGATACAACAATTGGTGAACGCGGTGTCAAACTATCAGGTGGCCAACGTCAACGAATCGCCATAGCCCGAGCTATATTGAAAAACGCTCCAATACTAGTCCTAGACGAAGCCACATCAGCCCTAGACAGCGAAAGCGAGCAACTAATCCAAGACGCCTTGGCGAAACTAATGGTCGGCCGCACCAGTATAGTTATTGCTCACCGCCTATCTACAATCTCCCGATTAAATAGGATCGTGGTAATGGACCATGGTAAAATAACCGAACAAGGCACACATGGTGAACTAATGGCCAATGATGGGATATATGCCAAGTTATGGTCACGCCAATCTGGTGGGTTTATAAAAGATTAAACCAAAAGCCCCGCATGATGCGGGGCTTTTTTGATATACACTATATATCTAGTTTTGGTTTTCAGTTTCAGCTGGTTTATCACCTGCCTCGGCTGTTGGCTCTTCACCTTCAACCGCTACTTCAGTGTCTGCCTCGGCATCACCACCAGCAGCTTCGTTAGCAGCTTGCAATGCGCCTGGTTCATAAACATTGGCGATGACTAGGCCCATATCTTGTTCGATATCAGCGAATTCTACACCCTCTGGCAGTTTAATGTCAGCGACTGTTAATTTATCTTCATCCGTTGCTAATTCTGCGATTGACATCTCAATTGACTCTGGCAAATCAGCAGGTTTTGCTTTAATTTCAATATGCTCTAACGCTTGCAAAATAACCAATCCGGCTCGTTCGGCTGCGCTTTCGCCCTGACCGATCAATACGATTGGAACTTCAGTCGTGATGATATCATTACGATTAATAGTATGGAACGCAATATGACGTAAGACATGTTTTACAGGGTCCATATCAATACTTTTAATAATTGCTAGTTTCTTGGAACCATCAATAATCAGGTCAATTGGTGAATGTTTCCCCACATGATGGACAGCCTTGGCTGTTTCAACCAGTTGCGATTGTGTCATCATTGGTTCTGTCTGGCCACCATAAACTACGCTTGGCACCATTCCGGTCGCGCGTAATTTGGCAACTTGTTTGCCTTCTGCTGTTCGTTTGTCTAATTTTAATGAAATATTGCTCATGCTCTCCCTTATCCTCAGTCGTTATTTAGTAACTGTTGATATCCATTATAACATTTTTAAGCCCCATTATGCTAAAATAGTTGTATATGATACCTGGATTTGACCTTGCACAATTCGCAGAGGCCGCTGGACCAATAGCCGCTTTATTGGTAGTAATGGCGATTATATTTGCCGAAAACGGTTTATTGATCGGTTTTTTCCTGCCTGGCGACAGCGTATTATTCACATTCGGATTTCTAGTCCAAGGCACCAACACATTCAAAGTCGACTTAAATATCCATGTCGTTGTTCTATTATTATTTATCGCAGCAACCGTTGGTACTGTTGTAGGTTATATGCTGGGTCGCAAAATCGGCCCGCACCTATTCAAAAGGCCAAACTCATTATTATTCAAACAGGAAAACGTCCAAAAAGCTCAAGATTTCTACGACAAATACGGTGGCAAGACTATCATCATCGCCCGATTTGTCCCGATTGTCCGTACATTTGTACCACTACTGGCAGGTGTTGCCAAAATGAAATTTCGTACATTTATGACATTTAACATTATCGGTGGTGTCCTATGGGCCGCCGGTGTAACTTATCTAGGTTATTTCCTAGGTGGCTGGCTACGTCAGATGGGTGTTGATGTCGACACAGTACTGCTACCGATAATCGCAGTTATATTATTTGTTTCTATAGCGCCGGCAGTCTACCACTTGCTAAAAGATCCTAAACAACGATCTGCCATTTGGAACGCTACGAAATTAGAATTTGCAAAGATAAAAAACCGAAGGAAAAAATAAAATGGCGACAGAAACCATCAACTTACCAGTAATAAAAAAACCCTGGAAGACCAGAACTAGCATCATCGTGGCTATATTGAGCGTCATCATTGGCGGGACAATCCTAGCAATATCTTATATCGGAGCCAGCAAAGACCTAGGCATAGGATCTTTTAATGAATCAATCTTGCAGTTCATGCTAAGCCTACGCCAACCTGGTATGAACGGCATAATGACAACCGTTACTGTAGCCGCCAGCGCCGCCGCAATAACCATAATGGTTATATTAGTAACTATAATATGGATATCTTATAAACGAGAGCTTTGGCGACCTATAGTTCTATCTGTATCTGTTATTACAGCCAGCATCCTATCAACTATATTAAAAACTACTACTATGATCAGTCGCCCAGCAGAAATCAGCATGGTGCCACCTATCGAAACAGACTGGGGTTTCCCATCAGGCCACACATTAGCAATAATCGTTTTCTTGTTAGTATTCGGCTATCTGGTATGTTCGCGTCGATCCAGCGTGCTAAGTATCGTTAATTGGCTATCAGCAACCGTCATAGGCACAGCTATCATTGCCATCAGCAGATTATATCTAGGCTATCACTGGTTAACTGATATTGTTGCTTCTGTTGGATTAGGGCTATTAGTATTTGGCGTATTCATCTTTATAGATAAAATAGTCACTAATAAATTCACTAGATTACAATAAAGCTCTTAGATACTGACCTGTGAATGATTTATCAACTTTTGAGACTTGCTCAGGCGTACCGCTGGCGACGATATAACCACCGCCGAAACCACCTTCTGGGCCCATATCAATAATGTAATCAGCAGTTTTTATCACGTCTAGGTTATGTTCAATAATTACCATGCTATTACCACCAGAAACTAGTTTTTGCAATATTGTTAACAACCGCTTAACGTCCGCACTGTGCAACCCCGTAGTTGGTTCATCTAATATATACAAAGTTTTACCAGTTGCTCGTCTAGATAATTCACTGGCCAATTTGATGCGCTGTGCCTCACCACCACTGAACGTCGTGGCTGGTTGGCCTAATTTGATATATCCCAAACCTACTTCGACTAATGTATCTAGTTTACGTGCAATCGCTGGAACGTTTTCAAAGAATTTTGCGGCCTGTTCGACTGTCATATCTAATACGTCACTGACGGTTGCGCCTTTATATTTAATCTCTAGCGCTTCGCGATTATATCGTTTGCCTTTACAGACATCACAAGTTACATATACGTCTGGCAAGAAATGCATTTCTATTTTAATCACGCCATCACCCTGACAATTCTCGCAACGACCGCCCTTAACATTAAAACTAAATCGTCCGGTTTTATAACCACGAATATTAGCTTCAGGTGTAGATGCGAACAAGTCGCGGATCGCCGTGAATACGCCAGTATAAGTTGCTGGGTTTGAGCGCGGAGTTCGACCTATCGCCGATTGATCAATCACGATAACCTTGTCCAACAAATTAATGCCTTCTAGATTCTCGTGTGACCCAGGCACAACATGTGAGCGATGTAGGCGCGCCGATAATTCTTTGGCCAAAATATCATTTACTAACGTCGATTTACCGCTGCCGCTAACACCACTGACTACTGTCATAACACCTAGTGGGAATTCGACATCGATATGTTTTAGATTATTTTCGCTGGCTCCGCGGATAACTAATTTGCGGTCCTTGATTACTGGGCGACGTTTTTTAGGAGCTTCGATTTTCTCGACACCACTGAGATACCTGCCAGTTATACTGTCAGGATTTTTAGCGACTTCATCTGGTGTGCCTTGGGCCACAACATGACCACCGGCAATACCTGCCCCTGGCCCAATATCCAATAGGTGGTCAGCATTACGAATAGTATCATCATCATGTTCAACCACGATCACAGTATTACCCAGGTCTCGCAGATGTTTTAATGTGCCAATCAGGCGATGATTATCGCGTTGATGCAAACCAATCGATGGTTCATCCAACACATATAACACGCCCTGTAATCCTGAACCAATTTGTGTCGCCAACCTAATACGTTGAGCTTCTCCGCCAGATAATGTATTAGCCGCACGACCTAGCTCTAGATAGTTTAAACCAACGTTATTCATGAAGCCCAGTCGTGCCAAAACTTCTTTGATAATCTGTCTGGCGATGAACATTTCCTGGTCACTTAGTTTCAATTTATTTTCAAAGAAATCTAATGCTGTTGTCACGTCCATATTACATATATCCATAATGTTTTTATCATGGATTGTCACTGCCAATACGACAGGTTTTAGACGCGCACCCTTACAGACGTGACACTCGCTCTCACGCATAAATCGCTCGATATCTTTGCGCATGAATTCGCTATCGGTTTCTTTGTGACGACGCTCTAGGTTCGGGATAACGCCTTCGTAAGTAGAATCATAGTCACGACCACTACCTAATTGAACTGTATATTTCTGATCACCAGTACCATATAAAACTTTATTCAAATCTGCCTGAGACAATTTACCGACTGGAGTGTGAACATCAAATCCATGAGCCCTGGCAACTTCTGCCAAACGTTTCATATACCAAGCATCACTATTGACGCGGTTGTATGGTCGAATTGCGCCTTCGGATATTGTCAAATTTGGATTAAAAACTAGGCTTGGGTCAACTTCTAGACGGTTACCTAATCCTGTACATGTTGGGCAGGCGCCTTGTGGCGCGTTAAAGCTGAATAATCGTGGCTCTAATTCGGGGATATCTTCGTTGGGGTGGTCCAAACATGCGTATCGCTGGCTGTAAGCCGTAGTTGTGTTGTCGTCGGTATTTACCACTTCAACAATACCACCAGCTAATTCTAGCGCCTGTTCAACGGATTGAGTAACACGACCCAAAGAATCTAGCGACAATGCGATACGATCAACTACTATCTCTATATTGTGTTTGTATTTTTTGTCTAATTCTGGGAATTCGTCTAATGCGTAAACAACGCCATCGACACGAGCGCGGGCAAATCCAGTCCGGCTATATTGTTCTGGAATATGAGCAAACTCACCTTTTTTATCTTTGACTATTGGCGCTAATATCATCAACTTTGCGCTCATTGGCAATTTCATAATTTCATCAATAATAGTTTCCGACGTACGACGTGTGACTGCTTTGCCACAAACTGGGCAATGAGGCACGCCGATACGGGCATACAGCAGGCGCAGATAATCATATATCTCGGTCACTGTTGCGACTGTACTGCGCGGGTTACGACTGGTTGATTTTTGGTCAATACTAATCGCTGGGCTCAAGCCCTCGATATAGTCAACATCTGGTTTTTCCATTAAACCTAAAAATTGGCGAGCATAACTGGACAGACTTTCGACGTAACGACGCTGACCTTCGGCATAAATAGTATCAAATGCTAGACTAGATTTGCCCGAACCGGACAAACCTGTGATCACAACTAATTTATCGCGTGGTATCTCAACGCTGATGTTTTTTAGATTGTGCTCACGCGCACCTACAACCTTAATAACCTCTGGCATAACCCGACAATTATACGCTAGATTGTGATAAATTTCCAGTCTATTCGTAACGCATAGCGTCAAGTGGGCTAATCTTGGCAGCACGTCGTGCTGGGTATACACCAGTCAACAGGCTGACCAATACTGAAGAACCCAAAATCAAGAATATCAGATATGCTGGTATGTAGAATAACTCCACAGCTTGATTACCAGTGCTACTGGCTAGTCCAAATATTGCAGAGTTTAGCACTACGCCCAACCCTACACCAGAGGCTACGCCCACTACGCTACCCAAAGCGCCTATCAAGACCGATTCCAGTGTAAACAACCAATAAACATCGTGTCGCATCGTCCCCAATGCTTTCATAAAACCAACTTCACGAGTTTTTTCAATCAAGCTAATCGTCAATGTGTTGAACATGCCCAGGGCGGCGACCAATATAGCAATACCACCGAATGATATCAATATGACTTGGAATATACTGAAAAACTGATTAATTTGGTCAATTGTCTCTTTGATCGAACTGGCCTTTAGCCCCATATTCTCAATCTGTAACTTGGCCTGGTTAACATCATTCTTGTTTAACATCTTCACTTTGGCATTAGAATAATTAACAACCCCATTATCTGTGAATATATGTAGCGGGACATAAACAAATGGTGCACTTTTGTCATTAACTACGCCCACTATCTTGAAGGTCTTGGAAAATTGTTTAACTTTCTCATCTTTGGACAATAGCTCTGTACGGATTACGACATCTAGTGTAATCTCTTTGCCAATTGCATCACCAGTGGCTAACTGATTCTGTGCAGCCACATTGATTATAGCTTCATCAGTTGACTCATTGCTATACTGTCGCCCGGCCGTTAATTTAACATCCTCTAATTTCAAATATTCAGTGTTTTTGCCGTACACTACACCATCAATACTAGATTTGTTATAGCTAATTTTTGTAGCTGAACTAACTTGTGGGTATGCTTCTTCAACATTGCCAAGTTTGGTAAATTTATTAATAGTCTCATCGTTAATTGATAAGACTTTGGATTTTGCTATACTGACATCTAAAACCTGCAATGCTTCTAGGTTAGTAATCTGATCCGTAGATATACGTTGTAGACCCAATCCAAAAGAAATTAAAAACACAATAAAACCAACGGATATAGCTACGCCACCAGCAGTTAATATAGTACGCATTTTATGTGAGAACAAGTTACGATATGCCAAATATAATAGATAAGGGAATCTCACAGTAGATTACCTCTAGCCATAGCCAATAAATCAGATGGATATTGATCTTCGTCTACCGATACTGTCTTGCGGGTAACAACCTTTTCAATTAAGCCATCTTTCATATAGACCAATTTCGTAGCATAATGCTCATAATCTGGGTTATGTGAAACCATTAGAATCGTACGCTGTGCCTGTTCATTGATATCTTTGAATATCTTCATTACATCTTCAGCGGATACCGTATCTAGATTACCTGTAGGCTCATCGGCAACTACAATCCAAGGGTTATTCACAATAGCGCGACATATAGAGACTTTTTGCTGCTGACCACCGGATAACTCTGTAGGCGTATATTTAGCATATTCAGCTAGCCCAAACAACTCCAACGCGTGCTCAGCCCGTTTGACGGCATCATGGCGTTTGTAGCCAGCAATCATTAATGGATAAGCGACGTTTTCAACCACAGTTAGCGATTTGATCCAGTTAGCTTGTTGATGCACCATACCATAACGATCTTGACGAACTTTTGCTCTGGCATCTTCGGACAAACTATACATATCGCGGCCCCTGAGGGATATTGAACCGCTAGTTGGTTTTTCTAGACCGATTAGTGTGTTTAGTAATGTAGATTTACCACAACCTGAATGGCCGAACAACAACACAAACTCACCTGGCAATATCTCTAGATCGATACCCTTCAAAACTTCAACATCATTTTTACCAACTGCAAATGACTTTGTTACCCCTATTATGTCAATGATTGGCATACCGCCATTATTTGAATTTAGCATGCTATCTATCATATCATTTTCCCATTCCAAACAGCCAACCTAGTGATGATTGGATTGAACTAATTATCATGTCTAGAACTGACGAACGTGCTTGTTCAGTCAATATTGACTGGTCATCAGAATGGCCACTGTTACCAGATGCATCCCTGGATACTGCACGCAGATGATACGAACTGGATGGGCGCAGATCAGTCAACACAAACACATGTGATGTCGTCAATGTGCTATCTTCTTGAGACTTGATGCCATAGGTATCGCCAGTTACACCATAGTCATATTCAACCTGAGAAGTCGATGGCTCATCTGTTTCCCATGATATTACCACTTGAGATTTGGCGGAAACGCCAAAATCAGTATTGGAGACTTCTATCGCAACATTAGCCAGCACCGGCGGCCGCGTATCAAAGTCAGTCTTGACCCTATTGGTATCGGATACTACTTGGTTGCCATATTGGTCTACGCCTATGGCTTTGATCAGATAATATGTATTGTCGAATAAACCAGACAATGTTATCTCGTGCTTAGTTTCCAGTTTGGTTTTGACGGCTTCTTGGACTTTGCCACCTTCGGGTTGGAATTCTACGACAGATGTAGTTGGGACGTTAGAATCCCAGGTTACTTTAAATGTAGCGGTAGATTGATCTGCCATAGGTTGGAATCGGA
>Ga0194056_10000096_pt1 | contig 38093 bp, 35 predicted proteins | sample SepL4413m_MetaG_FD_155458 | JGI IMG/M metagenome (GOLD analysis project Ga0194056, IMG submission 155458) | Anoxic zone freshwater microbial communities from boreal shield lake in IISD Experimental Lakes Area, Ontario, Canada - Sep2016-L442-13m | ecosystem: Environmental > Aquatic > Freshwater... | reverse complement strand
GCATTGCCTTGACTACTTTATTGGCGATATGCGTGGGCGATACCTTCGGTTGTCCGCTGGCCGCTTCCCCATCCCCATTCTGCGGGAGGTGTATGTGCTGTTTATGTTTCTTTGTCATGGCAACAAATTAGACTTGATCGGGATTTGGCGCCATGGGGTGTAACCCTACTATGATTGAGGGAGCACCGCCCACACAGTGGATCACAAAATATAACTGGATGGCGCAGATGAGAAAACATATTCATGTAGGGTTTCACCCCATACCGCATATATGCTCTAATGGACTTGTATTGCTTCAACTCAACTTATCCCGGACTGGGCCCCGAGCAGGGTCTCGAGGATCGTATAAGCTGCCCTCGGTTGTGCCAGTCGCTTCATCCGATCCCGCATCCCGACAAGGCGCTGTGGCTCTCGCAACAACAAGTCGACCTTGTATGGAAGCGTGACGACATCCGTCGGGCTCACGGCCACTCCCTCCTCCAGAAGATTTGCTGCATTGATCTCTTCCTGTCCGGGGATCGGGTTCAAGAGGATCATGGGCAGGGCGCTCGCCATCGCTTCGGACAGCGTAAGCCCGCCGGGCTTACCGATTAAGAGGTCGGAGATCGCCATCCATTCGTGCATTTCGGTTGAGTAAGGCAGCGCCCTGAACTTCAAATGGGGCGGTGCCGCTTCCGTCGCGTGCACGACTTCGGCCAGAAGATCCTCGTTCTTCCCGCACAGGCTCACGATTTGCGCGGGCTGTTTCATTTGCATGAGGGCACGAATGGCCACGAGGCTCGATTCCATGCCGAATGTTCCCGCGGATAGAAGAACAACTGGCATGGAGGGGGTGATATCGAACTTTTTTCGTAATGCCTCCCGATCCATGCCCTGTGAAAACACCGGATGAATAGGAATACCCGTAACGGTGATGCGATCGTCCGGAAACCCAATCTGACGCAGATAATATGACGATTCATCAGTGGCAACAAAATAGCGTTCAAATTGATGGCATAACCACATGGCATGGACATGCAAATCGGTCACGACGACGGCATGCCGCGTGGATAACTGTTCGTGTTGCAGCATGTACGAGACGATATCGGAGGCCAGGAAGTGCGTGCAAATTGTGATATCGGGCGCCTCGGCGCGCAGACACTCCATAAGCGGTTGCATTTGAGAGCGTTCCATGGCGACACGGAAATGTTCGCCCTTCCACGGCGTATCGCTTTTGTCGTACCACCATCCCCAAAGCGAAGGCGTCTTGCTGACCATTTGCTTATACATCTCGGCATAAAGTTCTCCGAGCAGGGCAGACCCATAGTCCAGCACGTCGATGTGCCGAACCGACGCAATGCCGGGAACGTCTGCGGCGGCAGCTTCCAGCGCTTCGCCGGCGCGCGTGTGCCCGCTGCCGGAACTGGCCGAGAGAATCACAAGTTTGGATCGTTTGTTCACGGGTATATTCGCAATGGCCTCGGGGGTCGAAGCCTGCTGTTGAGATTCATCATTGTTCATACTTTTGTTCTTTCTGACGCCTGGCGTCGGGTTTTCAAAAGACCGCTTGAATCACCAAAGACCATCGGGACAATCTGGGGGGCATAGGCCTCGACTATTTCCCTCGTTATCGCGTTCTTTTGCGCGATGTCAGAGTAAAGGAAAGCACTAGGGCGGGGGACGCGCTTGAGATCCGGGTCATCGTGTTGGACGGCGATAAGACCGAACCGTTTTGCAAACCCTTCCCGCCACTCGAAATTATCTACAAATGACCAGTGATAGTAACCGAGGATCGGAATGCCTTCCTGAATGGCCCGGTGAACCTGCGCGAGATGCTCGATAATGTAACACCGCCGCTGTTTATCCGTATCGTCTGCGATGCCATTTTCGGTAATAAGGATCGGCTTCCTGAATCGCTTCCATACGGAGCGTATTGTACGATATAACCCCTCCGGATAGATCTGCCACCCCATCTGGGTCACATCGACACCCAATGGCGCCTTCGTGTCGTCGATCCAGTACTGGTCGCCTCTTCTCCGATCGTATTTCAGGGACGTCCGCGTATAATAGTTGATCCCGCAGTAGTCGTAGGAGTCTTTGACGCCGGCAATGGCGGGCCCGCCATGAATCCAGTGCTGTTGCCCCGTGCTGATCGTATGATCCCACCCCTCAAAGGCCGCGCGTCGGGCGATGAAGGCGGCAAAGCGCTCGTACCAACCCGCGGGACCAGGCGAGTTCCATGGTTCGATCCAGGGATACGCCATGGCGACCCCCACCTTTGACCGTGTGCCGTCCGGCGCCAGCGGCTGCACCTTGTGAATCAGGTGGTAGGTTCCCGCATGGGCACAAAGATAGGCCCTGGATACGGCACGGTATGCCTTAACGGAACGGCGCTGCGGCGGAAACCTACCCAGAAGATTGCCCATGATCGCCGGCACCATCGGTTCGTTCATCGTCACCCAGATGTCGGGGAAAGTGCCCAGTTCCTCAATCACAAATTTTGCGTACCGCAGGAATTGGCTCACCGTGTTAGGATTCAGCCAGTCACCCTGGTCGGCGACCCAGCGCGGGATCACCCAATGGTGCAGGGTGAGGCAAATCCGGAATCCATGGTTGCGAAGGGATTGAAGAATGCGTCGATAGTGCTCGATTACGTCATGGTCGAAACGGCCCTTCTGCGGTTCGACACGGGCCCATTCGATGCCCAGGCGGAACCCCTTGTAAGCCAGTTTCGCCATCAAGGCATGATCCTCTTCGTGTCGGTTCCAGTAATCCATGGCGCGGCCCGAGACCGTTCCATCCTCGATCAAGCCCTTCTGTTCCCATGCCCACCAGTCGGAAAATTCGTTGCCGCCCTCTATCTGGTGGCCCGCAGTCGATGTGCCCCAGATGAAGTTGTCGGGAAAGTTCAATCTATCTCTGGACAACGATTTTCCTCCAAACAGGTTACGTCGAACCCGCTCCTTTTCTTAATTCCTTGATCAATAACCCCACCAAATCAAAACATCAAAACATGGCCATGGGAAGAATTAGAAAAACCATTCCTACATCAACCAGCGTTTCTGGATCAAACGATGGGATGCGAAACAGGCCAGCAAGCCGATGGCCACGAGGCTCATCCACGACTGTATATAAAAAGCAAACCCGCTGTCATCAAGGAGCATCGCCCGGATCGGTTCATAAAAATGGTATGAAGGAACCAGCGGGGCAATTCCTCTTAACTCTTGCGACATGTCAGACAGCGCTGCAGGCAGCAATAGCGGCAGATAACAGAGGACACCCAGCGTTCTGGCGCTGGCCTGGTTGCGGCACAGGAGTCCAAGACAGATCCCTAGAGCGCCGAAACAGAAACCGCCGGTGCACAGCATCACAAGATAACTCACTCCATGCACGCAAAAGGACTCACCATCCATCCACTGAAGCGCCACGACGGCTGTCAGCATCAAGACGATTCCATAAGCCAGCTTGGATGCCAACCATTCAATTTCACGAACAGGCGTTTGCATCCACCCCAGGAGCAGTTGTTTTTCTTTTTCTTCGGCAACCTGGGACGGCAACACAATAAAACTGACGAGCAGGACCATCATCAGAATCCATGTAGGCAGGGTCTGTCGTTTGATCGAGCTTGTCTGAAGTGATTTTACAGCTGCGATCCAGCCGGGGCCTTTACCTTCGGCGGAAATTTGCAGGGCGGCCAAACGTTGCATCATGATCAAAGTTTCGGCAGAGGCTTGTTTGACCACTGTCAATTGAAGGCGCGAGGCATCACCAACGTCAGGCGTCAGGATTCCATCCATCACACGCTCGTTGAGCAGTTTTATTGCCGCCTCATGATTAGAAACCCAGCGGACGGCAAACATGTCCGGCACTGACTTGATGCTTGCGAGAAAGACAGGCGCATACGACTCGGTTTGAAGTAATGCAATGTTCAGCGGGGCAACCCGCGCTCCGGGTGGATCAACCAGTGTTAACGTCGCGTACACAAAGAGAGGAATGCAAATGACAAGATAGAGGGTCTTGCTTTTAAAAGCGACGGCCAGATCATGCGTGAGCAGCGTGATGACGGTGCGAATCATACGTATAACGTCTGGTAAAAGGCGGATTGAAAATACGCGTCGGGGGCTCCATCGAAGGCGACAACCCCCTCGTGCAGAACAAGAATACGCGTGGCAAGGGATTTGATTTCCTCCGGGCGGTGCGATGTAAAAAGGATCGTCTTCCCCAGTGCGTGAATACGGTGGATCAGACGATAGATATCCTTGGTCGTTTCAAAATCCAGCGCTGAGGTGGGTTCATCCAGAAGCAAAATGGGCGGATCCGCCAGAAGTGAACGGCCGATGCTGACCCGCTGTTTCAGGCCCTTCGACAAAGTCCGCACGGGACTACGGCGAAAGGGTATGAGCTTAAATTCCTGAAGGGTGTCTTCAACACGTGAAGCCGGCACCCCGAAAAGGCGGGCAAAGAGCATTAGATTGTAATCGACCGAAAAGGCGTCATGAAGATTGGGACTCTCAGGGACAAATCCAACCTTCCGGACAAGTGCAAGTCGCTCCCTGAGATTGACGCCTTGCACCGAGACCTGCCCACCATCCGGATTCAGCCAGTTTGCCAACAGCTTGAGCAAAGTCGATTTGCCAGCTCCGTTATGCCCGACAATCGCTATCAACTCACCCTGCACCACACTGAAACTCGCCCCCAGCAACCCCCGGTTACCAGGGTAGACTTTCGAGATCTGATGGATATCCAAATGCACGTCTTGTATTGCTTGGACGGATACCATGTCGCCCTTCTTTAGACCAATTTGGCAATGACAATGACGAGAATAACTACAACTAATACACCTATGATAAATCCCATAAATACTCCTCCAAGAATCCTATTCTTGCTTTTGTTGTTGCGGGAGATTCTCTCCCTTTGTTTAGATGCGTTTCAACCTCTTCCGTTTAGTAAACTACCCGTTCCTTATTTGAGACAGTGTAAACGATGAACAGGGCGCGCAAAATAGGGTGTAACCCTACCCTAATGCCAAACGTGGCGACATACTCACTTGAGGTGATCAGAAGTAATTCCAAACCAGGCGGAAAATCATGAAGGGAAATCTTTGGCGTAGGCAGCAATCCATTCGACGGCGGCTTCTTCGCCTGTGATAACCCTGCCATCCTTCTCAAAGACTTCTCTCTTGTAATGTTCAATATAACAGACTTGCTCTGCCATTCGGACGCCAAGTTCGGTTCGGGTATCAATGAATTTCACGCCGACCTCAAAGTAGTTTTCCACGGCATTACACCAGGTTACGGCTCCTTTTACTTCAAACACAGGACGGTGAAGCGGGATTTGGATAAGAATTTCTGCACCAATTGGAATACTTCTTTTACTGGTGAAGCAGAGGCCGCCACTACTAATATTGCGAAGGTATTCTTGAAGGTGATTAGCCAAATCCACCAGTCGGTATTCGATCGGAACGTCGGTAGGATGTCGGATGAATTGACGCATAATGAACCCTCAATGGTTCAACCCTAGTGAAATCACGCCGTGTTGTCACGTACAAGAAGTATGGCGTGGCGACAAAGCAACTCGAAGGCATGCCGAAAACCTCCTCTGTCTACTCGACTTTCCTCAGACCTTTATGCTTTTCACCGACCAACAATATGACACCACCAACAAGTGCGACCACCCCGGCGACCAGGGGATTGAAAAGGCTGTGCACGGTTTCTACATGCACGGGGAAAATGACTACAGGGCTTTCTATGGCTCTAAAGGTGATACCTGAATAAGCGAGCAGCGCAATGCCCAAAGTAACCAATATCACTACAATGATTTTTGTCGAATTCATCTCAAACCTCCTTCTCTGCTTTATGATTCAACGATAATCTTATCAACCGGCCAAGTCTATGGGGTGTAACCCGATCAGAATTACTCAAGACCTGTGGACTGAAATGCCAGACAAAATCGGGATCTAAACAGGAAATTCGGTTCGAAAAAAAGAAGAGGGCGTGGCGGAATCCAAAATCATTTATGAACACCTATTTGTTGCTTTTCTCCAAAAGGGCGAGCGTCTCCTGAATGAGTGAAGCATGCACAACAACAGCAGCCGCGATCGGGTATTGTGATTGCCGATTCTCGTATAGCGATTGCACCTGTTCAGTTATGATTTTCTCTTGCGATACAAGCCCCATAATCCGGCAAATATTGATGGTTGGCAGTTTCGCCCCGACAAGTCGGTTCATCTGGTAGATAAAGACTGGACCGCCGCTGTTACCCCGATAAACCTGAAAATCGAAAAGGAAAGTTTTCACATCCGCCGTGGGTATTAACGGATAACTTGCAATCGCCCCGGAACGGAGGATGGGAAAGCCAGCCTCATTGGCTTCGGAACCAAGCGGAAACCCCAGAGCAAACAGTTCGTCGCCTGGATGTATCTCGGTGCTCTTAATGAAATCATCGTCGGCAAATATTCCCGAGGTTGAAATAATTTTAATATCGACTTCCGATGGGACACTAATACGAAGTGCTGCGACATCGGCACTGGGATGACGTATCCACAGATTAGTTCCATGATCACGGATTTTGATGATAAACGGGCGACGCACGAATTGGTCGCCATTTTTCACGCGAAGATGCAGCGTCGCTTCATCTCCATTGGCAGCTTCCAGCACATGTGCCGCAGTAATCAATGTGTAACGAAGTACACTTGGGTTGTCTTTAGACGGTGCTCCCATCACGAAAACGGTTCCGATCGAGTCCTTGCCATCAAACTTGAATGTTGACCTCATCAATGACTGATTGAGATCGGTAATACTTTGTCCCTCACAGTTTAACAGGAGTACGAAACAGAGCAGAGCAGCCACCATTATGAGTGTAGTTTTAAACATATTTCCTTTGCCCGTATTGTTGACCGTAATACCAATATCACTGGTGAAAAAGGGACGAACGGACTGAGTCTTCTATCCCCGTTGCACGAGTCAAATGGTAACATGTTGTCAAAAGGGGTAAAGATGTTTCACAAGGCTAAAGGCGACTGGCCATACCCTTGCCGAAGGCAGAGCCAACACCGGCACCAAAATGACGGGGCGAATGGTGCCCGGTGTTTAAGCGCATATTGACACATGCGGCTGCCATCTTTTTTGCGCCTTGCGAAATGATCAAAATCAAAGCAATATGACCGTCATGTCAAGTCTGGATACTATCCTTGCCATCGTGTCCACAAAACTCCCAGCAGCCGGGGTTGACTGCCTCCTGATTGGTGGGTTTGCGGTCAATTATTACGGCTATACACGCAATACTCTGGATATTGACTTCATGATTCTCGGGGATCATCTCGACAAGGTAAAATCCATCATGCAGCAGGCAGGTTTCACTAATATTTCGATACAGGAAAACGTCGTATTCTGCAGCGCCCCCGGATCACCGCTTCGCATTGACTTTCTTCGCACCGATGCAAGCACCATGCAAGCCCTCCTTCTCAACGCTGTCCCCATCGTGCTGCATGGAGTCGAGATAAAAGTCCCCTCGCTCAAAGATTTGCTCGCCATGAAGATATTTGCGTTGTCCAGCAATCAAGCCAGACGTCTGGGCAAAGATTTACCAGATATTGCGTTCCTTATCACCATTCATGATATGAGTCTGGACTCTGATATCCGGCCCATTTGCGACAGATTTGGCACCGACCAAACCTATGACCTTATCTGCCGCCATGTAGAGGCTTTGCGCTCCAAATGAACACATCTCCCTCCCTTTCACACACTTTGCCCCCCCCACATCTTTCAATGGACGAGTACGTTGATTTCGTGGAAGCCTCAATCTGGGATGCCAATCCCGTTTTTGCTGACAAACAAAAAAGCATCGAGAAACGGATCCTGCAACCTTTCCGCCTATCCCCACTATCCCCGAATCAGCATCATTAAAAATGTCTGACGATGCCATTGAAATTGAAAGCCTGACCAAGGTCTTCGGTCATTTTACCGCAGTTGACCGGATTTCCTTTACTGTCTCGCGCGGCGAGATCTTCGGCTTTTTGGGCCCCAATGGCGCCGGGAAATCCACCACCATCCGGATGCTTTGCGGACTAATTTCATCCTCGTCCGGTACCGCGCGGGTCAATGGATTTGACATCAACCACCAACCGGACCTCGTTCGGCAGAACATCGGTTATATGTCACAGAAATTCAGCCTGTATAAGGACCTGACCGTTACAGAAAACATCCACTTCTTCGGCGGCGTGTATGGACTTAAAAAGGACGCGCTTAAACTTCAAATGGACACGGTGATCGCCATGGCGGGACTTGAGGGACTTGAAAACCGTCAGACCGGTGTGTTGTCCGGGGCCTTGCAACAGCGTCTTGCCCTGGGTTGCGCCATCCTGCACTCCCCCTCCATCCTTTTCCTGGACGAACCCACCAGCGGCGTGGATCCCGTCTCGCGCCGCCTTTTCTGGGATCTGATCCATAAACTTGCCGCCGGGGGAACCACCATTCTGATAACCACCCACTTCATGGACGAAGCCGAATTTTGCAGCCGCCTTGGCTTCATCAGCGGCGGTAAACTCATCGCCCTGAACACGCCTACCGCGATTAAACAACAGACAGAAACGTCAACCTTAGAGGAAGCCTTCATCAAGCTGGCAAAACAGGATTCAGGATTCAGAATTCAGGATTCAGAATGAAAAGCCTTTTTTTGGAGACAACATGCAAAGATATTCAGTTATAATTGAAGATCCCCTAGTGTGGCATTCAAATCACCCACAGTTCTCGGCCATTCTGAATCCTGAATTCTGAATTCTGGATTCTATCTCTCTAATCACTATGCGTCGATTCTGGGCCATTTTAAAAAAGGAATTCCGGCAGATACGCCGGGATCCCCTATCCTTGGGACTCCTGATATTTGTGCCAGCCATGCTGCTCGCACTTTATGGCTATGCGCTTTCTTTCGACGTCAAACATATCCGCATCGCCGTGCTGGACGAAGACCGCACCCCGGAAAGCCGCGCTTTTCAGGACAGCCTGTTTCAAAACCCTTATTTTGATAAAATCGTTAACCTCAGCCGTCCCGCCGAGGCAAACGAATGGCTGGATCGCGGCCGGGTTCGCGCCGTTCTGGTCATTCCGCGCGGCTACGCCCGAGCCATTGCACAGGGAGAGGCGGCCTCTGTGCAAGCCCTGGTGGATGCCAGCGATGCCAATACGGCCACGGCCACCATCGGCTATCTTGAGGCTCTCGCCGACAGAATGAGTAAAAAAGTCCGCCTGGAGGCATTGCAACATGTAGCGACGCCATTGGCACTCCCACTTATCACACTGGAACCACGCATCTGGTTTAATCCCGAACTCCAGAGCGCCAAGTTTCTCATCCCGGGCCTGATCGGCCTTCTCCTGATGCTCTCCTGCGTCGTCGCCGCTTCGGTGTCCATCGTACGCGAAAAAGAGCGCGAAACCATGGAGCAGATCATGGTGTCACCCATCCGGCCCGAGGAACTGATTCTCGGGAAACTGCTGCCTTATGTCGTGGTGGGCGTGGGCACGATGCTCACCGTACTTGCGCTGGGGTATGTTCTCTTTGACATTACGGTCAAAGGCTCCTTCATGCTTCTGAGCCTTACAACCTTGCTGTTCCTGTTCGCCGCACTGGGGATGGGGGTCTTGATCTCCACCATCACCCGGACTCAGCAGATGGCGTTTCAGGTGGCGGTACTCACCTCAATGCTGCCGGCCATCATCCTGTCCGGGTTCATCTTCCCCATCCAGAACATGCCACTGCCCATTCAGGCGCTCACCCATCTCATCATCCCGCGCTACTTCGTCGCGGCCCTGCGCCAGATCATCCTCAAGGATGCCTCCTTCATGGATGTGCTCCCGCACTTGACCGGCCTGCTGATCCTGGGGATCCTCTTCAACCTATTGGCGGCCTGGCGAATTCGGAAGACCATTTAAAACCGGTACGAAACGCCGACGGAGATCACAGGATAGAACTGAAAAACACTGGCATCATCCTGAATCTTCGCGACCTCCCGATTCAACGCATCATTCACAGCGGGCTGCAGGGCGGAATCTGAGGCCGTTGCGCTGGCCTCAACCTTGGGCTCACCCTGGAACATCACGCCAAAATCACAGGCGAAATGCCAGCGCCCATCGGCTCCAACAGCGTTGCCGTAGCCAATCCCCACATACGGAGCCAACTCGTTAAAGGTTACCTGCCCGCTCAAATCACTGAGGTAATAATCCTGATCATCCAGCGTAACACTCTCGGTTAAATCCGCATTCATCTTGAACTTGTTCTTGTTGATCAAGGCACCGCCACTGACGCGAAATCCCCCGCCAAAAACATGTAGATCAACGAGTGCGCTATAAGAAAGCCAGTCCATATCGGTTTTGATGGTACCCTCATCACGCTCCATTGATGAACCGGCACTCATCATATTCACTCCGAAGCGGAACCCCAGATAATCGTTGACCCCAACGGTAGCCTCCAACCCGCTACCTAAAGTTCCAGCCTTAATCGTCATCCCCACCCCGCCGGCAGATCTCTCCGTTGCCTGCGTCGGCTCCGCAATGATCACAGCCGGCTTCGCGGGCGTCTCGACAGATTTTGCAGGTGTTACAGCAGATTTTACCCTCGTCGGAGTCCCCGTCGCCACGTTCGACTTTACCGTCGCAGGGGCTGGGCTCAGCGTCCTCGGGGTCAGCTTTGCAGGTGCCGCCATCAACTCCATTGCCATGCCGATCGCCGCCAAAATGACCACCAGTAATTGTTTTTTCACATCAAACTCCTTTAGATTTAGTTCGTGGTCGGGACAATAACAGGCCTGCGAAAAATGGCAAGCGGGGAAGATTATATCCTGCGAGATTTGCTGTCGGCATGATGGCGGACATCCCTGCCTTCGACAACAAAAATAGTAATTTCGGCAATGTTGGTGGCGTGATCTCCTATCCGCTCCAGATAGCGGGAGATCAACAACAAATCCAAGGCTCTTGCTACGGAGGCAGAATCCTTCGACATGAATTCAGTCAGCTCCAGGGAAATAGCATCTTTCAAATCATCCACCCGGTCATCACGCAACAATACTTCCCGCGCCAAGTCGACATTCCGGTTCACAAAGGCATGCAGACTGTCGCGCACCATCCCCTGTGCAATCACCGCCATCTCGGGAATGATCTTAAACGGCTTCAAGGGCGGCTCTTTGAGCAAATGCTCGACCTTCTGCACAATATTAATCGCCTCGTCAGCCAGTCGTTCCAACTCGGCATTGGCCTTGGCGGCGCCCATTATAAAACGAAGATCCCCGGCCGCGGGTTGATGCAGCGCGATCAGGGTGAGACAGGTCTCATCAATTTCAATCTGCAGGTGATTGACCTGTTCTTCGCGCTGCCACACAGGCGCCATCAAGGCTGGATTGCGCTCAACCACCGCCTTGACAGCATCCGCAATCATCACCTCTGACATCGCACTCATCTTGATGAGCTGATGCTTCAACGCCTGCAAACTATCGTCAAAATGCCGTTCCATGGTATTGTCCTTTTAAAGTGACTTACATATCTCTATCAAGAGGCAGTTGTTGAGTTGTCGAGGCGAAGAAGCCTTATTCTTTACCTTAACAACTCAGCAACTTAACAACCTGACAACTTTCATTCCCTCACCTCACCCATACCGTCCGCTGACATAATCCTGCGTTCGAACGTCACGCGGACTTGTAAAAATCCCAGCCGTCTGGCCAAATTCTATCATTTCACCCAGCAGCATGTAACCGGAATAGTCGGAGATTCGCGCCGCCTGCTGCATATTGTGCGTGACGATCACAATCGTGTAATTCGCCTTGAGATCCAGCATCAACTCTTCGATCCGCCCGGTGGATATCGGATCCAGCGCCGAACAGGGCTCATCCATCAGAATCACCTCGGGCTCCACCGCAAGCAACCGCGCCACACAAAGCCGCTGCTGTTGATCCAAGGGCAACTCCAATGCCGAATGTTCCAATTTGTCTTTCAAGTTATCCCACAGCGCCGCCGCCTTAAGACTGCTCTCTACAATCTCACTTACCCGATGCCGGTCATTCATCCCGGCCACCTTCAAACCGAAGGCCACATTGTCATAGATCGAAAGCGGAAAGGGATTCGGCCGCTGAAAAACCATCCCCACCCGCTTGCGCAAGGCACAGACATCCGTACCGGAGTCATAGATATTTTTCCCCTCCAATAATATCGTCCCGGTCACCCGAACGCTGGGAATCAGGTCGTTCATCCGGTTCAACGTGCGAAGCAGAGTGGACTTACCACAGCCCGACGGTCCGATCAGCGCCGTGATATGGTTCCGTTTGACATCCATAGGGACCGCCTTGAGCGCCTGGAACTCCCCGTAAAAGAGATCCAGATCCTTGACCGTTATGACCATTTCGTTATTCATCCGAACCTGCCTGTCACATAATCATTGGTGCGTTTGTCGCGGGGTACGGTGAAAATCTGCTCGGTATTGCCGTATTCCACCATTTCGCCCGTAAGGAAAAATGCCGTTTCATCGGCCACCCGAGCCGCCTGCTTGGTGTTGTTGGTCACCAGAATAATGGTATAGCGGGACTTCAAAATGGTCAGCGCCTCCTCAATTTTTGCCGTGGAGATTGGATCCAGCCCCGAGCAAGGTTCGTCCAATAATATCACTTCCATTTCTTCCATAGCCAGCACACGCGCGAGACATAACCGCTGTTGTTGGCCACCGGACAACCGGAGGCCCGACATCTGGAGCCGATCTTTAACCTCATCCCAGATAAAAGCGGATTTCAGACTGCTCTCCACAATTTCATTCAACCGGGTGCGGTCACGCACTCCGGACAACCTCGGGCCGTAGACCACATTCTCAAAAATGCTCATGGGCAGGGCCACCGGCAAGGCAAATAACATTCCAACCCGTTTCCGCAGGGAGACCACATCAAAAGCAGGGTGATAAATATCCTGCCCATCCAGCAGCACACGCCCTTCCACATGCATTTCCGGCACAAGGTCATTCAAGCGGTTCAAGGCCCGCAGGAAAGTCGTCTTCCCCGACCCTGCAGGCCCGATGATCCCCAGAATCCGATTGGCCCGTACCTCAATATTGATCCCACGCAGCGCCTCGACCTTCTCATGAAATACATGAAAATCCTTTACGGACAGTTTAATGGGAACGGGATGGGTCATTTGGCCCTCCTGGAGATAAACCGGTGCATCATGCCGTAGGCGGCCAGATTGACCAGCAACACCGAAATGATCAAGACGGCGGCGGTCGCATAGGCCTTTTCATCCGAAATCCCCTCACAGGCAAGAATGTAGAAGTGGACCGACATGGTCCGGACCGAGTCGAACATCGAGGCAGGCATCCGTAATGAGGAACCCGCCGTAAAAATCACGGCGGCCGTCTCACCAATGGACCGGCCGATCGCAAGCATCACCCCGGTAACAATGCCGGGCAGGGCATTCGGCAGCACCACTTTGAGGACCGTTTCCCACCGGGTGGCACCCAGCGAGAAGCTGACCTCCCTGTAAGAATTCGGGACCGACCGGATAGCCTCCTCCGAGGTGCGGATGATGGTTGGCAACACCATGATCGCCAGCGTCAGACCACCAGACAACAGGCACCAGCCCATTTTGAGCATCACCACAAAAAAGATAAACCCGAACAGACCAAAAATGATGGAGGGAATGCCCGCCAGGCAGTCAGTGCCAAACCGTAAAGCCCGGGTAAGCTGTGTTTCACGGGTATATTCACTCAGGTAGACAGCTGTCCCCACGCCAAGCGGAAATGCAATGACGACCGCCACCAGTGGCAGCAACACCGTACCCACCAAGGTCGTGAAAATTCCGCCTGCGCGCCCCATATCCTTGGGCGCTGAGAGTAAAAATTCCGCGTTCACGCCCGGCAACCCTTTGCTCAGCACAAACCCAATGATAAACACAAGGATTACCACCGTGAGAAATGTCGCCGTGCCGAGAATCGACACCGCGATGGCCTGGGTAATTTTAGGAGGCACTCTCATTTCTTGCGCACCCTGCTTTTGATGGCTGATAAGGCGATGGCATTGAGGATCATAATAACCACAAACAAAACCACGCCGGTGGCAAACAGCGCCTCACGAGCCAGACCGGTGGCATTCGCCATTTCGAGCGCGATATTGGCCGTCAGGGTGCGCACAGGGTCCGTTAACGCCTGTGGAATTTTGACGGTATTACCCGCCACCATAATCACGGCCATCGTCTCACCCAGGGCGCGGCCCATCGCCAGTATGATGCTGGCGATGATCCCCGAGCGGGCCGCCTTGATGATCACCATGTGAACGCTCTGCCAACGGGTTGCTCCGAGCGCCAGGGCACCCTCCCGGTAGGAGTTCGGCACCGCCGCAATCGCATCCGTGGAAATACTGATCACCGTCGGCAAAACCATGATCCCCAGAATGACTGCCGCCGCCAGAACGGATAACCCGGGGCCACCCATGGTGGAGCGAATCATCGGCGCCAGCACCATGACCCCCAGGAAGCCGAAGACCACCGAGGGAATCCCCGCCAGCAACTCAATGGTCGGCTTAATCACCCGCATCACCGGTTTGGGCACAAATTCGTTGAGGAAGATAGCGCCGGCTACCCCCAATGGAGCTCCAATGAGCATCGCGCCAAACGTCACGTAAAGTGAGGCGACAATCATCGGATAGATCCCGAATTTGCCAGCCTGTGGATTCCAGTCGGAAGACAATAGGAAATCGCCGAGCCCCACCTTGAACATGAAGGGGACGCCTTCTTTGAGGATAAAAACGGCTATCAACAGGAGGCTGGCCAGCGCAGAAAACGCCACCAGCATCAGGCTGTACTTTACTATTTTCTCACCATTAAGTTTCATAGAAGGCTGGGATTCAGAATCCAGGATTCAGGATTCAGAATGAGCAAGTACAGCAATTACCACGCGTTCTACCCGCATTTTCTGGATACTGAATTCTGAATCCCGAATTCTATCTTTTGACTACTTCGCCCTAATCAGGCCATTTTTGTGAATCAATTCCTGGCCTTCGGGGGAGAGGACATAGGCCAGGAAGGCATTGCAGGCAGGACTAGCATCGGCTTTTTCGAGCAGGAATATCGGCCGCACCAACTTATATGCCCCGGACATTATGGCCTCTTCGGTACAGGCGGCCCCATCCACGGTTAGCGCCTTGATCCGCTCGCTGATCAAGCCATGAGAAACATAACCGATGGCATTTGCATCTTTGGCAACCGTTTCGCGAACCGTTCCGTTGGCGTTCTGGATCAGGGCAGTGTCCGTTAACTTCACATTGCCCACAATCTGCTCAAACGAGGAGCGCGTCCCCGACCCCGCCTCACGCGATACAACGGCAATGGGATGATCCGCTCCGCCCACTTCTTTCCAATTGCTGATCTTGCCATTGAAAATGTCGCGAACTTGATCCTGGGTTAAAGCGGTCAGGGCGTTAGCCGGGTTCACCACAATGGCGATTCCATCTCGAGCCACAATCAAGCTTTTAAGAGCGTCCGCTTCAGCAGGCAACTTGACCAGGTCGGCCATCCCGATCTGAGCCGTACCGGACAGGGTGGTTTGAACCCCCAATGCCGAACCTCCACCTTGAACCGTAATGGATACCTCTGAATGGGTCATCATATACTGTTCCGCCAGCTTTTCCGCAAAGGGCTGAAAGGCGGTAGAACCCGCCATCGTGATCCCTTCCCGCGCTTTCCCACACCCCGCCACCAAAGTCAACGCCACCAAGCCCGCCACTGAATAGATTTTTTGTAAATTATTTAATTTCATATTTGTTCTCCTTATTGCCGGATACTCAAGCATAGTCCCCCATCAGAAAGCGATTTGAATTGTGTTAGAATTGTGTTAGCGCCACCGGACGTGAAGTAGTTGCCGGGTTCTCCATTTGAGGGCACATGCTCGGCCTGCAGCCGCCGGGGACGTCGACTGCCACCTGTGATTCGGCAACTGTTACCTTCTCTTCCCCTTGCTGGACCGCAAGGTCGCGACGACCTCGATAATGACGAAGAGGATGAGCGAGCAGGCAAAATAAAGAATCGCGTGGTGGCGCATGAGAAAGGTATGGAGAATGCCCCCGAAAAAGATCAGCGCCAATAGAACGACAAGATTCGCCATGACCAACCCCCGCCAGTTGGCTGCAAACCAAACCGCCAGACGCTCTTCCGTCGCCGGCTTGATATAGCGATAATGCAGGGCAAACCCGCCCATTGCCAGCAGGAACATCACAAAAGGAAGCACATTTGCATGAAACACCTTCTCCTCAAGCTCATGTGTCCCGGACAACATCATTTCGATGGCCACAAATAAAATCACCAATAAACCGGCCCACTGAACTTGCGGATATTTTTCAAGCTTGGAGGCAATATAGTTTGAGGCCACGGCCATCAGAACAATCGAAACCACGAGGCCGATACCCAGAACCAGAATGTTTTCCCGCGAGGCGCCTGAAACCGCCAGGACATTGTCCAGGCTCATCGACACATCCGCCATTAATATCAGCCAGACCGCGCTCCGGAGGGTTCGGGCCACATGCTCTCCCGCCCCCGCACCTTCACCTTCAGATCCGCCCCGCCTCAATTCCCGATAGAACTTCCACACCACATAAAGCAACAGAAGACCACCGGCGAACTTGATCCCGACAATACGAAGCAGATACACGATCGTTGACGCAAAAATGATCCGCAGCACCGTCGCCAGGACAATCCCGATAACAATGGCGCGCTTCCGCTGTTTCCCTTTCAAATCCTTTGTGGCCATACCAATGACAATCGCATTGTCGCCACTCAGGACAATATCTATCAGAATGACATTCAGCAGCGCCAGGAGACCAGCCATGGTGAACAGCGCGGTTATAGATGAACTCAAATTTTCAAACATGGGGGACCTCTTAAGCCAGACCTAACAGTTTGTCAAGAAGTTGCCGCTCAAGACATACCCCTCACCTTAATCCTCTCCCCCAAGGGGAGAGGAAAAATGCGCTTCACAGCATCTCCCTCTCCCTTCAGGGGAGAGGGTTGGGGTGAGGGTCTCTTCAACTGGGCTTAAGCAATAACTGGCACTAATGCTGCCCCTATTCCACTCGAGTGAGAACGACCTTACTGATCGTCACATCGGCGGCACGCAAAAAATCAAAGGCCAGGGAAAAGGGGCGGTTATCCTTCTGCTCAAACCGGCAGAGTGCCCGGGTCCCGGCCACAACCTGAGTACAGTTTCCCGTCTCATCCCCGCTCCAACGGATATAAAACCGTCCTAACACCAACCCGGCAGGCGCCGGGGATTCAAAAACAAGCTCGATGGAATAAGTCCCGGGCTCAAGCGGCAATTTGGGGCCATAAAAAATGATCGAGTTTGGCTCATAGTTCGCACGCAGGGTAACCGAGCGACTTTCCGGCCGGGTATATCCCGCATGAAAGAAATCACTCGCAGGCAACTCAAGGCTGGCACCAGGCGCCGGACTCGTCCAATCACCAGCGGCAAGAATTATGGAGTCAAGCTCAACCGCTCCTTCCACCCACCCCACTAAGGCACCGACCCCGGCAACCCCGGCTCCCGTCGGGATGGATATCTCCGCCCACTTCCAAGCAGACGAGGCAACCTCAACTCTTTCAGGCAGATTGGTAAAAGGCCCTATCACATTCGCAACCTTGAACGCTCCATGACCTCTGGCGCGTACCAGCCATTTTAAAGGCAGATCCAGTACAGTTATAGACGGCGGCACCGTTACGGTTTCCCGCAGGGCCGCCGCTTGCGGCGTGCCGTCTTCTTTGTGGTCTCTTTTAGCACTTTGCGGCACGCCGCAAGCGGCGGCCCTACGAAGTTCTTCAAACTCGAATCGACGGGCCGGGAAGTAATACAACGATTTGTTTTCAATAATGGAGGGATGGCCTCCGTGCCGTCCGTCCTGAATCTTAAACGCCCATATGGCGCCATCCTTGCCGATCATCTTAAGGCGTGGATGGTTACGCAACGCATCAAGAACCTGTCCCACAGGAAATGGCGAGACTTTCTCCGGAAAGCAATCCTCATGCATGACAATATAACCTACTCCGCGACTGAGCAGAAAATCCAGTTGCCCCTCGGAGAGGCTCCCGACATTCATACTCTCCAGCCGCTGGAAGATATTGTCCCGATAAGATTTACGCACCGTCCCGCCATAACCATTGACCATCCTCAACCGGTAAAGGGAGACGTAATACTCATTGAGGGAATCGAAATGTGAATCACCGGGCCAGATCGGCAAAGAAAGCAGATGCGGCCGCAGGTTACCCGCCGCCCTGGCATCCTCGGCAATCGCCTTAAACGCACCCTGCTCGCGATCGAGCAGGCAGACCGTAGGATGAATGCGGTGTCCAAAATCAAATGCGACCGGCAGTACCATCACAAAAAGCGCCACCGACCGCCAACACGACGATAGCCCGCGCAGCAAGGCGGGCCAGAGAATACCGGCTGCCAGCGCAATCAGAACCGGCATCAGGCAGAATATCTTATGCGGCTGACGAATCATGGCGTAAGGCGGAATCAGCGTCATCACCACCTTCCAGGCGCGTGGCCCTCCGGGGTTATGGACCCCTGATGCCAGCACGCCCACGGCAACAATCCCACAGCCCAGAAGCACCACAGGCAGGAGTGGCAGTTTAAATTCATCTCCGCCACGTCTCCGGGCACGCACAAACATCCAGGCCCCCGCCACCAACAACGCCATCAGATAGCCACCCACGTAAATCTTCCGGCCTTCCCCGATATTCGACAGCCGGACCATCCCCGACATCAACGGGGAGCCCGCCCTGATCTCCTCCATCGACCGCGAGGCGGTCGCCAGCGTGGTGTCCTGAACAGAATGCCGCACATACCAGATCTGCCAAACGGCAACACCCAGAAAGATCATCAGCGGAAGAGCGGCTTTGAAAAGTGAACGACACAGCGCGCGGGTAGGCCATTGCCCCGGATAATGGAATAGATAGCTCAATCCGCACCAAACCGGTGAGGCCAGCAGTACAAAGAAAAAAACGTGGGTATCGCTCTCCGCCAGACAGATGCCAAGGCCGGCCACTGCGCCAGCCCATAACTTGCGCTCGGCGATCATGACGTCCAATGCCCAGAAAATAATCGGGACCCACATCATGGTGAGGCCCGTCGGGCTTCCATCAAACATGGTGATCCATGAATACGGTAACGAAAGCCCCACCACCGCCGCGCCCAGTGAGACCCAGTCATCCCGGCTGTACCGGCGCACCAGCAGCCAGGTGAAGAAAAACATGATCCACATCGTGATCAGTTGGTTGAAGTTATAGCCAAAAGCCCGCCCGCCGATGCCCTCGCCCAGCGCATGGAATAATGAGAAGGGCACATAATACGTGCCGCGAAACGCGCCATCGGCGTCGTTGCCGACATTGAACTCGTAAGGATTGATAAAGAGCGGCGTATTCCCCTTGAGCGTATCGCCCGTTAACCAGAACTGATAGAGGAACTGGAGATGATCTCCCGGAATCATGGCACGAGTGGAGCCCTTCTCCAAGTTCAGGGAGCTAGAACTGATACCCTCCCCCAAGTAGCGGGGCACCGGCCAGGAGAAAAACATCCAAATGACCAGCACCACCAGAACTGAAATCATTACCCTGCGCAACGTCGTCATAGGCCATTAAACGTGCCATATCCACGCGTGAGGTGTCGAGACAGATAAAAGCGAGTACAAGTTGTTAATTGTTAAGTTGCTGAGTTGTCAAGGAACAGCCAGAAGGTTTCCTTGTTTTTCATACCCAACAACTAACAACCCAGCAACTTAACAATTCTCCCCCGCACTGCCCTCTCTTCGCTTCCACAGCAGGTAAATCGCCGGATAAACCAACAGTTCCATCAGGAATGAGGTGGAGAGGCCGCCGACCATGGGGGCGGCAACCCGCTTCATGAGATCGGAACCTGTCCCGACGGACCACATGATCGGCATCAACCCCATCGTCGCCGCAGCGACAGTCATCAACTTTGGCCGGATGCGTTTGACGGCACCATGAATGATGGCTTCGTGCAGCTCTGTCAGGTTTCGCAGACGGCCCTCGCGCCTGGCTTCGTCATACGACAGGTCAAGAAACAGCAGCATGAAGACACCGGTTTCGGCATCCAGCCCCATCAAGGCGATCATCCCCACCCAGACGGCCACTGAGACGTTATAGTCGAGCAGATAAAGCAACCATACCGCACCGACCAACGAAAACGGCACCGCCAGCATCACCACCAACGTCTTGAACGCCGATCGCGTATTCAGGTAGAGCAACAGGAAAATCAGCCCGATGGTCAGCGGCACCACCACTTTCATCCGCTCACGCACCCGCATCATGTTTTCATATTGCCCGCTCCAGACCAGTGAATAACCCGTCGGGAGCTTCACCTGCTCGCCAACCACCCGCTTGGCCTCTTCCACATAACCCCCAACATCACGACCGGCAATATCCACATAGACGTAGCCCGCCAACATGCCATTCTCGTCACGGATCATGGCCGGCCCTTTAACCAGGGCGATATCGGCCACCTCGGACAACGGAACCTGCACGGCCCCCATTCGGGCCGTCACCAATACACGCTGAAGTTCATCAAGATTATCGCGCAAATCACGCGGGTAACGCAGGTTGATACTGTAGCGCTCCCGGCCCTCAATGGTGGTGGACACCGTCTCTCCGCCAATTGCATACATGACCACCGAATGCAGGTCATCAACGGTCAGCCCGTAACGCGCCAGCGCATCACGCTTCGGCACAATATCCACAAAAAAACCGCCTGATGCGCGCTCGGCAAAGACGCTGCGAGTCCCGGGCACCTTGCGCAAAACCCCCTCCAACGATTCTCCGACATGTTGGATCTCGGCCAGGTCTTTACCAAATACCTTGATGCCGACAGGGGTTCGCACCCCGGTGGTGAGCATATCGATCCGCCCCTTTATCGGCATAGTCCAGGCATTGACCGAACCAGGGATCTTGAGCGCACGATCCAATTCGGCAATCAGCTCCTCCCGCGAGATGTGCTCTGGCCAGATATGCCCCAGCATAGAGCGAAGCCAACGAGGCGCAAAATTTGAATACCAGCAAGCTTTAGCACGCCATTCGTCCATCGGTTTCAACACCACCGTGGTCTCCATCATCGAAAACGGTGCGGGATCGGTGGAGGTATCAGAGCGGCCGGCTTTGCCGAACACGGTGACCACCTCCGGAAAGGCGCGCAGAAGCCGATCTTGCGTCTCCATGAGCCGCTGCGCCTCGGTCACCGAAATGCCGGGCATCGTGGTGGGCATGTAGAGAATCGTGCCTTCATCCAGGGGCGGCATAAACTCACTGCCCAATTTCAGGTACACCGGCACGGTGCTCGCCACGATCAGGACGGCAAGCGCAATCACCATCCGGGGATGGCGCAACACCCAGCGGCAAGGCCGCTCGTAAAGCGCAAACAGCAGGCGGCTGACGGGATGTTGTTCTTCCCTGACATAACGACCCACCAGCAGTGTGTTCAGAAACCCTGACAACGGCTTCCAGCGCAATTTATATTCATCCATCCTGGTGAACAGCATCCTCACGGCCGGATCGAGGGTAATCGCCAGCAGGGCCGCCATCGCGATGGCCAGCGTCTTGGTGTAGGCCAGCGGCGTGAAAAGCCTGCCCTCCTGATCCACCAGCGTGAATACCGGCAGAAATGAGACCGCCACTACCAGCAGCGAGAAAAAAACCGAGGGAGCAACCTCGATGAGCGCCTCGAGGCGGATCGCATGGCAGTCTCCCTTGCCGCCCGACCGCTTCCACAATTCCAGTTTCCTGTAAGCGTTTTCAACCTCAACAATCGCGCCATCCACCAGCACCCCGATGGAAATGGCCAGCCCGGACAGGCTCATGATATTGGAACTGATCCCCGCCAGATACAACGGAATGAAACATAGCAGCACCGAGACGGGAATGGTCAGGATGGGCACCATGGCGGACGGGAGATGCCAGAGGAAAAACAAAATCACAAGGCTGACGATGACCATTTCAAGAATCAGATCATGCTTCAGGCTATCAATCGCCCGCTTGATAAGGGAAGACCTGTCATAGGTCATCACCACCTCGACACCCCTGGGGAGCGACGGCTTGAGTTCATTGAGTTTTGTCTTCACACGCTCAATGACATTCAAGGCATTTTCGCCATGCCGCATCACCACAATGCCACCCACCGTATCGCCCTTGCCGTTCAGATCGGAGACCCCACGCCGGATCTGGGGCCCAAGGGCGATGGAGGCAACATCCCGCACTAACACCGGCGTACCAGAAGTCCCCGCCTTAACCACGGCCTTGCCGATATCCTCCGTGGACTTCACATAGCCGCGACCCCGGACCATGTATTCCCGCCCGCTCCACTCTAATAACCGACCACCGACTTCGTTATTGCTGCGTTTCAACGCAGCGGCCACATCCATTAACGACACGCCATAGCTTTGTAACCGGGCCGGATCCACGGTCACTTGATACTGTTTCTGGAACCCGCCAATCCCCGCCACCTCCGCCACACCCGGCACGCTTTGCAGGGCATAACGCAGCGTCCAGTCCTGAAAACTGCGCAAATCCGCCAGATCATGCGTGCCGCTCTTGTCAACGAGGGCATATTGGTAGACCCAGCCCACCCCGGTCGCATCCGGCCCCAGCTGGGGCGTTACCCCGGCGGGCAGGGTTCCCTGAAGTTTGGATAGATATTCAACAACACGACTGCGCGCCCAGTAGATATCGGTCCCATCCTGAAAGATGACGTACACATAGGAGAACCCGAAATCGCTGAAGCCGCGAATGGCTTTAACCTTCGGAGCACCGAGTAAGGCCGTGATGATGGGATAAGTAACCTGATCCTCTAAAATATCAGGGCTCCGTTCCCAGGGGGTATAGACAATCACCTGGGTATCGCTCAAATCAGGAATCGCATCCAGATTGATGTTTTTGAGCGCATGCACGGCGAAGCCCATGGCGGCAACCACCAGCATAATGACAAGCAGTCGGTTGCGTGCGCTGAATTCGATGATGCGCTTGATCATGGCTTATTTCCCCGACACGGATTCCAGTGCTGCCCGTATGGATGACTCAGAATCGACCAAAAAGTTTGCAGAGGTAACGACCCGGTCCCCGGCCTTCAACCCCGAGAGCACTTCGTAGTATCCCTCCACCCGCACGCCCAGTCCCACCTCAACAGGGACCAATGAGCCATCGCCCCTATCCCGGAACGTATAACTATGCTCCCCTGTGCGCATCACCGCCGCCTCGGGGATGGCAAGCCGTTCCCCTAGCGAATAGGACAAACGGGCTTCCGCGTACATTTCAGGCTTGAGGAGCAATTCCGGATTTGGAATTTCCAGCCGCACTTTCACCGTCCGACTCGCCGGGTCCAAGGTTGGTGACACATAGCTGATCGTACCCTTGAAACTCTTCCCCGGCCAGAATGGCAACGAGATTTCCAATGGTGCCCCTTCATGCACGAAAGGCAGGTCAGACTCATAGATGTCGGCGTCCGCCCAAACTGTTGAGAAGTCGCTCAAAACCAAAAGGGGTTCACCTGGCATGATTTTCTGCCCTGCGAGAACGCTTTTTTCGGTCACCCGCCCGGAGGCCGGAGCATAGATGGTGAGTGCCTTCACGGGTTCACCCCGTTTTTCCAACTGCACGATTTGCTCATCAGAGATATCCCGCAACTGAAGGCGGCGCCGGGCCGCGGCCAGCAGGGCATCACCACTGCCATCGGCAGCCAACGCCCTGGCTTTAACTGCAATCAGGTATTCCTGCTGAGCCGACACCAAATCAGGACTATAGATCGAAAGGAGCGGATCCCCTTTTTTGACCGCCTGCCCGACAAATCCGACAGAAAGAGACTCCACCCAGCCCTCCACCTTGGTTGTCACCCGCACTGCCCGGGTCTCATCGGCAACGATTCGCGCCGACGTGCGCAGACTTCGCGCCAGGGGGCGCATCCCGACCGTGTCAAATGCAAGTCCCATGCGCTGACGCGCCTCAGGTGTGATCGCAACCGTCGCCAAACCCGGAATCTGCCCGGTCGGTGAGCCAGCGTTTGCGCTCGTGGTCGCCGATTCTGCAAGCACCAGATCCATCCCGCAAATCGGACATTCCCCCGGTCGGTCTGATACAACGGACGGATGCATGGGGCAAATGTACTTTTGCGCCTTCGCATCGCCATGCGAATGAGCTCGATCACGACACCCTACCGGCAGGGACATAAGCCCTGCCCCCAGAAGACATAACACCACCACCAGCGCGGCTCGAATGTTCATTTCAGCACCTCCAGCACACTCAGACCCGCGGCACGTGCGAATCTGGACCACTGCATTCGCAGGTCGGCTTCTGTCATCACCGTCGTTACCCGCACATTCAAAAGAAAACGTTCACTCTCCAGAAGATCCATGAAATCGCCCTTATCCCCACTACGATAAGCCGCCTCGCTGGCTGACAAGCGTAATTCCGCCTGCGGGATCAACTCCCTGCGGATGAGCGCCAGAGTCCGTTCTGCCGCCTGAATTTGCGCCAGAGCATCCTGAACCTCCTGAGTCACCTGCCGCTCCGCCGCTTCGCGAGCCGCCAGCTCCGACTGAACCATATGCCCGGCTCCGCGCACCCCGGCCCCGATTTTATTCCGCCAGACAGGTAGCTCAATCCCTACCATAAACATCGCCTGATCATCTGCTGGCATGCTCCGGTACTCGAGCCCGACCTTATAATCAGGCAAACCCTCTTTCTTCATGAAGGCCTGTTCCGCTTGAGCGCGTTCTATCCGTGCTTTCGCCAGTTGAAGCTCTGGTCGATGCGTGAACGCATTGTTTGCAAACTGCCCCCCCTCAACAGGAGATGGTGATTCTAGCGACGGAACCACCACCCGCCCAATCGCAGTAGCGACAGGCCGATTCATCAGGGTGTTAAGTTTGTTTTTGAGCGTAAGCTCGCGCACCTCGAGCTCAATGATTTTCTGCTTGAGCAATGTAATTTCAGTTTGCGCCTTCAGTACATCCTGCTGCCCTACAGCACCCGTCGTATAGCGCAGCGTAGTCAGGGACTCGATACGGCGCAACAAGGCCTCTTCATCGTGAATAATCGCAAGCGACTGCTGGATGGCATGTAATGCATAAAAAGTTTCAGCCGCCGACAGTTCCACATCCAGGGCCATGGTGCGGGTTTCGGATTGCATGGCCTCCGCGTCTTTTGCCGCCATCACATTTTTCAGTCTCCGTTTGCCGGGCCATTGAAATGCCTGCTCAATTTCGATCCGCTTCTCATCCGTATTGGGCCACTTGCCCCCGCTGGTGGAATCCATACCGCGATAGGTCAGCATGGGATTGGAAAGCGAGCCAGCCTCACGGGAGCGTTCACCCAAAGCTCCGGCCTTTTGACTCAGAGAACGAAGCTGGGCGTTGTCGGCCAGTGAGGCAGCAATCACTTGCGGGAGAGTCACGGAATTGGTCTCTCCAGCCAGAATCGGCAGAGCTGAAAGAAGAAAGCCCCCTATGATCAATTTCATCATGGTCATGCAGATGCTCCTGTTTAAGAGACGGGGGCGGTTATTGGTTATGTGTTAAAAGAATTCCTCGAATAACTATTAACCAATAACCAATAACTGAATAACCCTATTTCCCCGTTACCGGAGTTTTTTCAAGCGTAATCCCCTGTTCCTTGAATTTCTGCATATATTTTTCAGGGTCCTTGTTGAAGGCCGCAGGACAGCCTTTGCAGCAGAAGTAGATCCGCTGCCCCTGGTAATCAGCGAAGATCTTGTGATTCACTCCCTCGCCCATGATGGGACAGGAGGTTTGCGACTTCACAGCAACCGCCGGAGCAGGTTCCGCAAACGCCATTGTTGCCGACGCCAGTACCACACCTACTAACAGTAATGTTTTCATTTGTTTCTCTTCCTTTGTTTATTCTTCATTTCCTACACCCACAGACCGATCCGCCACCCCCGGATGGCATCATGCAATTCATCGATTTCACTTGTCGTTCATAGATCTCCCGTTGCCGCGGCGTCAAAACGTCACGCACGCGATAGATATTAACGAGCGTGGCCATTTCACTGGCCGCTTGAGCCCGCGACATTTCATCAATAAGCGCCTGGGACCGGTCTAAACCGTTGGTTGAGGCAAAGAGAGCGTCCATCAGTGCGGCTTGTGCCTGGCAATGCTGACCGCAGCAAGAGGCCAGAGTCCGGGCTAACTCCTCATGGAGTCGCTGAATTTCGATCGTCTGACTGGGGGTTAGCTGTAACGTTTCCTTAAGCCTATGGATATCACACACCGCATCCACCGACATTGCCGGGCGCACCCTATAAAGATGAATAACCATCACAACGACGACAGCCGCCAGCAAACCTGCCAACAAGAAAGATAATCGTTTATAGTTCATTTAACCCCCTTCGCAACCAACTGCACGTAGCCCCCGGCAATACCCGAGGAATGCAGGATCTGAAACCGGTAATCCGCCCGCGAGACATCATGGTCCAGAACTTGCAGGGATAAAAGAATCCCGGCCGCCAAGCCCCCCAGAGCCGTTAAGGCATCCACCGGCTTCACGTTTTCCCTGAACCACATGAAAACCGACCCCATACGATTTCCAGCAGGAGTCACGGCGCTCATGCGACGCCATACCGCAGCATTAAAATCAGGTGCCGGGGTGATTCCGGACCACTTGCCCAGCAATGCATCAAGCCTCGCATCATCCGATTTGCCATTATTTGACTGCTTCGTATTCACGGTCATTTTTGCTCCTTATTCTATTAAACGTCGCAGGAAGGAAAAACCCTCGGAGAAATAATGATAGTCGTAACCTTTGACCTGCGAAGACGGCCGCCGAGGCCGGCGGCCCTCCAGGGAAAACACCTCATCTGCACTCTCTTCTGGAGGGCCAGCGGCCTCGCTGGCCGGTAAACAAAAGGGTTATTACCCAGTCATTGTCCCGTCATTCGCCCTCTCATTCGCCCGGCCGCCGAGGCCGACGGCCCTCCAGGTGAAACACCTCTTATGCACAATATCTTCTGGAGGGCCAGAGGCCTCGCTGGCCTGCAAATTACGAAGGCACTGAAAAGTTATTGCCCCGTCATTCGGACACTCGGCGGCAGAAGGTGTTTTAATGAGTTTATATATAAGTTTTTAAGCGCTGGTGCAGGAACTGCCGGGCCCGGTATATCCGCGATTCGACTGACTTGATCGAAGCCTTCATAATCACGGAAATGTCGGCATAGGCCAGCCCTTCGTAAACAGAAAGAACCAACGCCGTGCGCTGATCTTCCGGGAGCTCCGCGATAGCCATGGCAATGGCCAGTTCCTGTTCCCGGTTTCCTGCATCCAGGGCCGGATCTCCCAGAGCCAATGGAGCCAGCAGCGGGAATTCATCAAGTGAAGTTACAGGCCGTCGCTGGCGGCGCCTCAATACATCAATCGCTGCATTGCGGGCTAATTGATAGAGCCAGGTCGCGAAACGGTCACGAGACGTGCGGAAGGCAAAGGAGCCCAACTTCTGGTAGGCACGCACAAACACATCCTGGGAGATATCTTCGGCCTCCTCGCGACTCCCCACCAGCCGGTAAACAAAGTTCAGAATGGGTCCTTGGTAATAATTCATGAGTTGCGAATAGGCCGCATGGTCACCCTCACGTGATCTGGCCACCAAGTCGCGATCCATCTCATGCCGGTCGGTCATGCCCGATTTATACCAATACCATCAGCCTCAACCAAGATATCTCTAACTCTTCATGCGTCCGTTATTTCAACCACCTTGAACCCGGCCATTTCAAGCATCCGCCTATCAGCCTGATAGCCTTGTCCGGGAGTGGTAAGATAACCGGAGGTGAACATGGAGTTGGCCGGATAGAGCGCCAACACTTGAAGCGGGCCGAGGCAAGCCTCCCGGCCTCCCGCGATTCGGATCTCCCGGTCGGGATGAACGAACCTGAACATGGCGAGGGTGCGGAGCACATCGCCAGCGGGAATTCTGGGTCGATTGCTGAGCCCGGTTCCTGGGCGGGGATCGAGAAAATTCAACGGAATGGAATCCGCCTTCACATCGCGCATGGCCAAAGCCAAATCCACCCGGTCTTCAAGGGTCTCCCCCATACCCATTAAGCCACCACTGCAAAGCTCCATTCCGGCCAACTTCACCCGGGCCGCTGTCGCTTTGCGCTCGGCGTAGGAATGGGTCGTGCAGATGGAGGGGAAAAATCGTTCCGATGATTCCAGGTTGTGGTTGTAACGATCCACCCCTGCCGCCTTGAGTTCCGCCGCCTGCTCATCGTTAAGGATTCCCAGCGACACACAGATCGACAAAGGATATTTGCTCTTGATCCGTCGCACGGCACTGGTAATCCGGTCGAGATCTTCGCGCGCAGGAGATCGGCCGCTGGTAACGATGCAATAGCGGATCGCCCCCATCTCCTGAGCCTGCTTCGCCCCCTGCAACAGCTCTTCCTCGCTCTGGAGCGGATAGCACGGGACAACACCTGTACTGGCACTGGACTGGCTGCAATACGAGCAATCCTCACTACAACCGCCACTTTTGGCGTTGAGGATGACATGCAAGCTTACTTTCCGGTCAAAGTAATGCTGGCGCAACAGAAATGCGGCGTGCAACAGGCCCAGAAGTTCATTCTCACCCGACTTCAGAATACCCAAAGCTTCATCCCGCCGGATTCCTTCTCCGCCCAAAACACGACGACTCAGGGCAACCCAATCATTTTTAATATCTGGTAATGTCATCTTATCTGACGCTCGTATTCTGTTTGATTTGCTTTTTACATTCTGTAATAATAGGATACTAAAAGAGTCGCATTTAGACAATGTCATATTGCTAGCGCAGGAACCATGAAAAAGAAAGAGTTGATTGTAAACACAAAAAACGGGCTGCATTTGAGGGTGGCGGGTGAGATTGTCAAATTAGCCAAAACACACGACTGCCAACTTACACTTTCATGCAACGGTTGCCCACGTGCCAACGCCTGCTCAATCATGCAATTGCTGACTTTGGAAGCCGTCCATGGGACGAGGCTGGAAGTTCAGGCCGAGGGCCCGGACGCTGATTTTGTTTTTGAAAAACTGACAGATCTTCTATCTGATGGGGCGGGGATTTAAGGCTGCTTTCAGGGATATGATGAATTGAAACGGATTCCCTCCCCATCTGTTGTTTGCCAACCCACGTCTTTTCCGCTACATTTACTGGTTGCGACCATGAAATAAAGGAAGTGTGAAGAATTATGGCTAAAACCGAAACGAACGTTAAAAAGACCCGTAAATCCGCTGGCCCTGCCACGGAAACGGTTAAATGTGATGATTTGCGCCAATACCGGACGCTCGACACTGTCGAGGCTATCAAACTGAGCTTTGAGAACCACCTGCGTTATACCCTGGCCCGCGACCAGTATTCGGCTACCGACCGTGATCGTTACATCGCCCTCGCCATGGCTGTCCGCGACCGATTGATCGGGCGCTGGATGCAAACCAGCCAGACCTACGTCTCGCGCAACGTCAAACGCGTTTACTATCTATCGCTGGAATACCTGATTGGCCGGGCGATGGGTAACAACGTGATTAACCTCGGCCTCGACGAGTTGGTCACAAAGGCCATGGAGGAACTGGGCCTCGACTGGAACTATCTGCGTGACCTGGAGCATGATGCCGCCCTTGGCAACGGGGGTCTCGGCCGGCTGGCCGCCTGCTTCCTCGACTCACTGGCCACACTCGAACTTCCGGGCTACGGCTACGGGATCCGCTACGACTACGGGATCTTCCGTCAGGCATTGCGGAACGGCAATCAGGTCGAAGAGCCCGATAACTGGCTGCGTGACGGAACCCCCTGGGATATCGAACGCCCGGAATACCAATACCCCGTCCACTTCGGAGGCGAAGTCAAGGATGACCGTGATGACCAGGGACGGCAAGTCTGCCGCTGGGTGAATCATGACACCATCATCGGCCTGCCCTACGATTTCCCCGTCGCGGGCTACGGCAACAACACGGTGAACAACCTGCGCCTCTGGACCGCCCGGGCATCCGAAGAATTCGACCTTTCGTTCTTCAACAACGGCGATTACATCCGCGCCTATGAACAGAAGATTCTGCGTGAAAACATCACCAAGATCCTCTATCCCAATGACCGCATTGAACAGGGCCGCGAACTCCGCTTCAAGCAGCAGTACTTCTTTGTCTCCTGCTCGCTTCAGGATATCCTGCGCCGCTTCCGGGTTAACAATACCGATTGGCGCGTGTTACCCGACAAGGTAGCCATCCAGCTAAACGATACCCATCCGGCCATGGGTATCGCCGAAATGATGCGCCTCCTCATCGATGTCAATGGTCTGGACTGGGATCTGGCCTGGGATCTGACCACCCGGGTGTTCGGCTATACCAACCACACCATCATGCCCGAGGCATTGGAGAAATGGCCCACCCGTCTATTCGAGGATCTGCTCCCGCGGCATTTGACCATCATCTACGAAATCAACCGCCGCTTCCTGCGTCAGGTCATGAACAAATTCCCGAATGACCATGAGCGTCTGAACCGCATGTCCCTGATTGAAGAAGGCTATGAAAAACAGGTTCGCATGGCCAACCTCGCCGTCGTGGGCAGCCATAAGGTTAATGGCGTCGCCGCCCTGCACTCGGAATTATTGAAGGAAACCCTGTTTAAGGATTTCTTCGAACTGTGGCCGCAGAAATTCACCAACATGACCAACGGCATTACCCAGCGTCGCTGGCTACTCAAGAGCAATCCCGCCCTGGCCACCCTGATCACGAAAAAAATCGGCGACGGCTGGATCAAGGATCTCTTCCAACTCAAAAAACTGGAGCGCTACACCAAGGACGCTGAATTCAAAGCGGAACTCCGCCGGATCAAGCACGACAACAAGGTGCGCCTGGCGGACTATATCCGCGTTGCGCATGGCGTGGATATCGATCCGAATTCACTCTTCGATGTCCAGGTCAAGCGCATGCATGAATACAAGCGCCAACTCCTCAACTGCCTGCACATCCTCCACCGTTATACGCAGATCAAAAAGGACCCGGACAAGTTTACCCTGCCCCGCACCTTTATTTTCGGCGGCAAGGCGGCGCCGGGCTACGCGATGGCCAAACTGATCATCAAACTTGTCAACGACCTATCTGCCGTGGTCAATACCGACCCCGACGTGCGGGGCCGCATGAAAGTGGTCTTCCTGAGCGATTACCGCGTCTCGCTCGCCGAACGCATCATCCCTGCCAGCGACTTGAGTGAGCAGATCAGTACGGCCGGCACCGAGGCCAGCGGCACGGGTAATATGAAATTCGCGCTGAACGGGGCCCTGACCATTGGCACGCTCGATGGCGCCAACATTGAAATCCGCGAGGAAGTGGGCGCCGAGAACTTCTTCCTCTTCGGTAAAACCGTTCAAGAGGTCGAAGCTCTGCGCAAAGCCGAGTATAATCCCTGGGATTATTACAACAGCGATGAATCGATCAAGACGATCATTGACTGTCTGTCCGGCGACTTCATCAACCTGGAACAGCCTGGCCTGTATCACTCCATCCGGGAAGCACTCCTGGAACACGGCGACCATTACATGCATCTGGCGGACTTCCAATCCTATATCCAGGCCCAGCAACTGGTGGACGAGACCTATCTGGACGAGGATAAATGGACACGGATGGTCCTGATGAATATTGCCAATATGGGTAAATTCAGCTCCGACCGCACCATCCTGGAATACTCACGGGATGTCTGGAATATCAAACCCTGCCCCATCGAGTTGCCCAAGTGAAGACAGTGGGCAGTCGCCAGTCGCCAGTGGGCAGTGAACAGTGGGCAGTCGTATGGTGAAAAGGAAGCCGGCAGAAAAAAGAAGGCAGACGGCAAGTAGTTTGCCAACTGCCCACTGCCAACTGCCCACTGCCCACTGCCAACTGCCCACTGCTCACTGCTCACTGCCCACTGCTCACTGCTCACTGCCCACTGCCCACTGCTCACTGCCCACTGCCCACTGCCTACTGCCCGCTGCCCACTGCTTACTGCTCACTGTCTACTGCCTACTGTCTTCTGACACCTTCGCCCTCGGGCCTCATGAGGTTCTGCTACTGGCAAACCGGAACTCCCCTCGCTCCCTGGCGCTAGCCAGGGATTATGCCGCCTTGCGCCATATCCCCGAGGTGAATCTCGTGGCACTCGACCTGCCGGCCAGCCCGGCATGCGAGATGACGCCGGCTGACTTCACTGCAAAAATATGGAACCCTGCACGTCAAGCCCTGCTCGACCGCGGTCTGAGTGATCACATTCTTGCCTGGGTCTATTCCGTCGACTTCCCGATCCGCATCACCGCCACCCCCGCCCTCTCACTTCAGGGACTTACTTTCCTCAAAGGTAAGATGCCAGATAAAGAACAGGTTGAACGCGGCAGCTATGCCTCCCCTATTTTTGCCGGACCGGAAACTCCGCGCATCTCCGGATTCCCAGCCCAATCCCTGGATGTTCAAAGCGCGTGGCTTGGTCAGGATATGCCCGTCCCCAGCATGATGCTTGGTTACATGGGGCCCAATGGCAATACCCCAGAGGAAATCATGGCCTGCCTCAAAAACGGCGTGCAGTCCGATCAGACAAGACCGGGCGGAACCGTCCTGATTTTAACAAACAGCGATATCCGCACCCTTGCCCGGGCATGGGAATTTGAGCTCGCAAAAAACGAATTGGAAGCACAAGAGATCGCCGTCATCATCGCCCCTACGCCCCCATCAACTAAAGGCGAACCCACGAAATTGTGCGGCCTCATGGCGGGGGCTGCAGACCTTCCGGAAATTGCAAGGCACAAGTTCCTGTTCCGCCCGGGGGCCATCGCGGAGCACCTTACCAGTTTCGGGGCTGCCTTTGACAATAACGGGCAGACAAAAATCACCGAATGGATCCGGGCCGGTGCTACCGCCTCGGCTGGCACAGTAACGGAACCTCTCTCAATCTGGATGAAGTTCCCCCATGCGCGGGTCTTCTCTCTTCAGGCGGCAGGCTGCACGATTCTTGAAAGTCTCATCCAGTCCATCCGCTGCCCCTTGCAAATCCTGCTCATCGGCGAACCACTCGCAAGTCCCTGGGCCCCGCGTTCAAACGTGTCCATCCAGGGACTAAAAGAGGGGAAGCTTGATAAAAAAACTGTCATCACCGCGGAAATTTCCGCCCGCGATGGCGAGGTTTTCAACCGGTTCATGTTCCTGCTTGACGGCAAAACCCTTCAGCCACTCGGCAAATCCCCTAGCGCCACACTCGACCCCGCCCCCACAACTCATGGTCGCCACACAGTGCGGGTTATTGCCTATAAAGTCGGCACGGTACGCTCACAAATATTTTCAGAAACATCCTTTGAAGTGAAATAAGAGATTTTACATGGATGTACAGGATAGACAGGATGGGAAAAGACTGAGTTGTTTTAATTCAACTTATCCTGTGCATCCTGTATATCTCCTCCTCAGGCGGATGCGCCCGTGGCGCACATGTTAGAAATTCGGATTTTGGTTCCGGCTATGCCGGATTTGGTGAAACCGTAATGAAAAAATGCATATTTTTTGACCGTGATGGAATAGTGAATCAATCACCAGGACCGGGCTATGTCGAGAGATGGGAGGATTTTCACATTCTTCCGGAATTCGTCGACATCCTTCGCATTGTCACAGAACTGGGCTATGCGGCCGTCATCATCACCAACCAACGCGGCGTGGCACGCGGCATCATGACCCTCGCCACACTGGAAGACATTCATCAGCGCCTGCGCGCCACGCTCAAGGAGCAGCATGGTCTTGAACTTCTCGACATCTTCACCTGCACGCATGCCCGGGAGGCTGACTGTGACTGCCGTAAGCCCAAGCCGGGAATGCTATTTGAAGCGGCACGAAAACACTCCCTCGATCTGAAAAATTCATGGATGATCGGGGATTCCCCGAAAGACGCCGAAGCCGGTCGCGCCGCCGGCTGCCACACCATCCTCGTCAACCCGTCAGTTACGCCAGAATTGGCAGATTTGACGTTTGATTCGATGGCAGAATTACGACAGGATCTCAGGAAGATCCTGCTGAATTCAGAAGCCAGAATCCAGAATCCAGAATGAGAAACACTCCCTCCATTCTACCCACTGCCTACTGCCCACTGCCCACTGACCTCACTGCTATTCTCTTTGATATTGATGGCACGCTTCTCGACATGCGGGGCGCAGGCGTAAAATCTTTTGTTCGCACCCTTAAGACCGCTTTCGGCATCGAGGACGATCTATCTGGAATCAGTTTCGCAGGCGGCACGGATTTGGACATATTCCGACAGGTCGCAGAGCGTCACCAGCTAACATTCACAGCCACCGACTTTGACCGGTTTCGCACGCAACTTCCCATTGAATTAGAGGCAACCGCGCATCAGGCAGAGTTGATATTGTACCCTGGTGTTCGCACGCTTCTGGAAGCGCTCTCCGCCGCCCCCGATGTCATCCTGGGCCTGGTAACGGGCAATGTTGAAGCCTGCGCCTGGATCAAACTCCGCCAGTTCAACCTTCACAATCATTTTGTTCTGGGCGCCTTCGGCAACGAACATGCCGACCGGAATGATATAGCCCGCCTGGCGATGAAACGGGTGGAGGCGCGACTCAAGCCCGGCCAAACCATCAAAACCCGATTCCTGATTGGGGACACTCCCAATGACATTGCCGCCGCCCATGCCATCGACGCCGTCTCCATCGCCGTGGCCACCGGGAAATACACCGTTGAACAGTTAAATAATGCCGGAGCCATGGTGGTGCTCTCAGATCTCTCCGACACGGACTGCGTTTTGAAAATAGTCCAGAGTCCAAAGTTGCGAGTCCAAAGTTATCAGTGAATAGTCAAAATGACTTTGGACTCTCAACTTTGGACTCGGGACTTCGATGGCTACCGCCTTCTCAGCCTCTTGCTCACAGCGTCCAAGTCAAACGCTTCGGGATCAAACTCGCCAACCCATTCCAATTGCACTGCGTTTTCAGGGGTCTTTGGATCCTTCAACGCTTCAAGGATGCCATAATAACCGGGAAAGCCTCCACAATCCTCCGGAGGACAAGCCCGTGCCCCAGCCAGACAGAACGGCAAAGGCGCAGCAGGATCGAACGGAATCAATTTCTCCAACAGGATATCATGCTCCCAGCCATCGCCGAAGTCATACTCGTAAATCAGCTTTCGCCCCTTCTGAAACAATACCTCCGATAGAAACGTTGTTTGCTCGTTGCCCTCCTCGTTATCGAAGGTCATTGCTGGAGGCCCGAATCCTCGACTGGGCATCCGGAATGCATGCAGATGGCCCCCGTACCATCCCATAACTGTCTGAATAACATCATGCAGATCACCCAACGTGTCGTTGTCCGCCACCAATATTCGCCGCCAGATCAGGGGTTTGACGTGTTTCAGGCTGATCTTGAGTTGTAAAATATGCTGCGGTACCGGTTTCTTTCTGCGTTCGCGCGCCTTCGGCGAGGGCACGTCCTTGGCAATCAAAGACAACAGGGACATAAAATCGACCGGCGAATTTTGCTTACGTGATGTCATGATGAACCCTCTTTACTTAAGTATTGAGCTATTACTGATGGGTAGTCAAATTCAAGCCGTCGATGACTGTCCGGATCTCATCTTCCATCCTCACAAATGCCGGCAATACACGAAGAGGACGAAAATCTCTCATGTACCTGGAAACTAAGGGAGCGCACTGTTCAGTCCGAAATCGCTTAAGTCTTCGTCCTCGAAATTCGCTGGCCGCTTTCAGAGATTCATAAAGCACTACTTTCGGATCAGGAAGTGCTTCGAGTAGCCGGGGTGAAGGGAGATTCAGTCGCACTATACCGTTAGGGTTGGCGGCCGCATGGCGAATGGCAACAGGATCCAGGAGAAGCCATGCCTCCTGCATTCGCACAGGCACAACACACACATACGGCACATTGAAACCCTGAACCTCTGCAACTTGAACGGCAGCACGAATTTCCTCGTATCGGCGTTCAGGATCCTGCCCTTCCGCATCGCGATGTACAAAGAGCACATGACAAGGGTACAGATCGACTGCTTTGGCAATACGATCCCCCAAGGTGCGAGGCGGTGACTGAAGACGCCGCAAATCAGCCCACTCACATTGCACAGCCAGTTCTCCAGCCTGCTGCCGTATGGCCCATTCCAGAATCGGAAGAAGCGTCACATCGGATGAGCCGTCAGTGAGTAAAGTGCAGTTGAGCAACGTCATGCTTTACTCCGCAACGCGCCGGAGCCCAGGGAGATAAGGGCTCAGGTCATCACGATCGGCAACCCGCCTCTTCTTCCCAAGAGGAGGCGTGAGCGGCTGTGTGCCTACCATGTATATTGGGATTGAAGGTTCGACCGGAGTGGTTACGGGATTGAGATAGGCCAACAACTTTCCTTTCGCAACGGGGGGCGACTTGGGATCTGCCTTCTGGCGCCATGTGTCGGGGAGACTACTGAATACGGCCTTACGTGTTTGCTGACCGTCACATATATCCTCCCGGGTTTCCACAACAAGTAGACTTTCTTCAGGCACTTCCAATACCACCCCTGGTGAGTGGGTGTTGACAATAACCTGACGCAGAGGATTCGTTTCATCCACAGGTTCAGCCGTATCGGTGGCAATATCCTGAAGAAGACTAATCATCGCAGGAATGCGCTCAGGATGAATACCGTTCTCTGGCTCCTCAAGGCAAACCATTCCCTGGGCGAATGTATCCATTTCAAGCACCGTCAAGGCCATGAACCGAAGCGTACCATCAGAAAGCGATCTGGCAGGAAAGACGGCCCCATCACGGCCTGTGACTTTCAAGGTGAGAAGTTGCCGCTTTTCATCACGATCCACCGCAATTCCCGCCACATCGTCAATAAGTTCACTCAACATGTTGACGGCATGGCAATAAACGCCAGCCTCATCAGGCTTCGATTCACCAGGCCTGGGAGTCTTTGCCAGATGATACAGCGTGGATGGCAGATGAGCGCCATTCGAATCCAGATGGATCGGGGCATTGATAAAGTCGGGCTCACGCAGTTCAGCCGGTTCGAGTTGAAGAAGTTGCCAGGACTCTATCTCGCGCCTGGCGCACAGGGCCGTGGGACTTTCCGCAGCGTTGGCCACAGACAGTACCGTTCGCGGCTGAGTGGCAGGATTACTACTGCCTCGACCTCGACCTCCTCCATCCTCATGAAGCCTGATGACACGATCTTGTCCCTTGCCCTCGGTGGAGATAAATGGCGCGGCACGCCGTTTGGCACACAAGGCCGATTTTCGCCATGTCGAAGGGGTATGATCAAACTGAAGATGCTTACCAGCCTGCTTGAGATGAATATGAACCAATTCTTCCCTGATGATTTCCAATGGTCCTCGGCTCGCTTCCGTCTCGACATTATCCCGAAGGCGCAACTCAAGAGTATAGCGCAGGAGATTGGCCGTAGCCTTGGCCTTTTGCCCAAGATCGTCCACAGCTTCTGGCGGAGCAATCATCTCCACTTCGAAGGACATACGATCTGCTGTTTTGTCACCTACCCGATGAAACAGGTCCCGAACGTCGGCAGTTGTTGCCTTTTGACTGCGGACAGAAAGCGCCGCCTTCATGAGTGTCTGGCTGGCAGTGGCACTCAGAAATCGAATCGCATCAAAGAGATTCGACTTTCCCACCCCATTCGGCCCGGCAATACATGTAAACGGCCCAAATCGGACGTCGACGTCCACAAGATTCTTAAATCCTTTAACCTTCAGTCGCGTTAGCATTTAGCACCTCTAACTGTTTCGGGATTGTGCCACATCCTGCCTATCAACGTCCATACCCTTGACTGCGGCGTTGAAGAGATCATGGGCGTTGTCGTGCCAGAAACGGTTATAACTGCCCGCCGGACACTTATTGCGGTCGGACGTGAACAAGGACAGGCGGACTATGACGGCGAGATGGTCGAAGGCAAACACACGGGGAGCCCCTTTGCCATTTTCAAACTGGCGGCAATAACCGTCAACTTTGCGCTCCCAGTCGATCTGCTCCATGCCTTTGGGATCCACAAAATGAATGACGTAATCCTTCCCCAACTGCCCCCAGAAAATGAAATCGGGTATAAACCTGGC
>Ga0194056_10000095_pt1 | contig 38313 bp, 33 predicted proteins | sample SepL4413m_MetaG_FD_155458 | JGI IMG/M metagenome (GOLD analysis project Ga0194056, IMG submission 155458) | Anoxic zone freshwater microbial communities from boreal shield lake in IISD Experimental Lakes Area, Ontario, Canada - Sep2016-L442-13m | ecosystem: Environmental > Aquatic > Freshwater... | reverse complement strand
TGCGCCCATACGCGGGCTTTTTCGCCGCCATTTGGGACCATGTTTGTGTTTCCGCCAGGTGGCAGCCGACGTCCCCGGCGGCTGCAAGTCAATAGAGAGACCTAAAATGGACCTTGCGTTCGCCGGGACGTCGAACGCCACCTTTGCGCCATATCTGAACCGGTTATCACCAACGCCGGTAGCGCCGGTTCTGGAAACGCCGATTTTGCCATCTGAAACGTTTCAGATTGATGAAACGGCGCCTGTGGAGAGGGGACGCCGGTCATTCAAGACCCACGCGCACGTACCCACGGGTCTTTTCCACGCTGTCCTTCAACCAGCCAGGCTCCGGCATCACGTCAAACCGGAAGACCCGCATGCGCCCATACGCGGGCTTTTTCGCAGATTGCCAAACTGTCTATCGGGCTTATGCCCCGGAGGGCACCACGCTCACTACCGGCCGAGACGGCCGGCTCCAAAACACCCCAAAATCGAACTGGAGCCGGCCGTCTCGGCCGGTAGCGACGGTGCCATTGGGGACGGAGAGAAAGCCGATAGGGAAGAATGTTCGTAGTCCGTGACCACCCTTATTAAAATTCTATCGCTTTAATGATTTTGATGTACTAGATTCAGATCTGAATCCAGATCCATTCTTGAAAAGGTGCTATATGAACTTTTGTGAAACAATTATTCCGATTAGTGAGGCGAAGACCCATACCGCTCGGCTGATCAACTCTGTCTCCGAGCGACGGTGCCCGGTTTTTATTACTCAGAATGGCCGCGCCAGGGTGGTAGTCGAGGATATCCAAACCTATGAGGAGACTCGTGAAACGCTGGCTCTGCTTAAACTTATGGTTATGGGACGGCAGGATGTGGCCGCTGGCCAGTTCAAGCCGGTATCAGAGGCTTTTGCAGGGATTCGCAAGCGAATAGCGTCCAGCCAGAAGCCATGACTCACCACCAGGTCAAAATTACACGGGAGACTGAGCAGGATTTGATTGATATTGGCTCCTATATTGCACGGAATGAGTCTTCTGAACGGGCCTGCATTTTGATCGATGAACTTGAACGCGCGTGTTTGGCCTTGGCAACTTATCCCGGCAGAGGACACATCCCGCCGGAGATGAATCGAATCGGAATAGACCTCTACAGGGAAACGCATTACCAAGTTTACCGCATTATTTATGAAATATCCGCAAGGGATGTTTTTGTGTATGCGGTTGTGGATGGCCGACGGGATTTACAGTCCTTCTTAGAACGACGGTTGTTGAGACCGAAATACCGATAGGGACAGGTGAGGATTTTTGGAACCCAATAAGTTGACTTATTAAAGATGATAAGGTATTAATTTTAACTATGTGGCATATCGTTGAGCATCGAAGCATTGCCGGAATATGCGGGAAATTGCCCGTGCAGGTCGTCAAGAAGTACGAGCTTTGGAAGGATCTTGTTTTCAGGCATGGACCGGACAAGTTGAGGGAGTTTCCCGGGTTCCATGACGAAAAATTGAAAGGCGCGCGGACTGGACAGCGATCTTCGCGATTGAATATTCAATATCGGGTCATCTACAGGGTGGAGACAGATTTTGTGAGGGTCAGCGTTATAGATATTAACGCGCATAAATATTAAGGGGCAGAGATGAAGAAATTTACTAATGATGAATTTGTTTCCGCGCGAAAGCATGCGAGCGTCACGACCGGAGAAGTCATTCGCATGCTCCGTGAACTGAAGGGGTGGACTCAGGAGAAGTTGGCTGAAAAATCTGGCCTTAACGCAAAAAACATAAGTTCGCTCGAAAACGACCGGATTGACATCGGGAAAAAGCGGGCGGAGCAGTTGGCCAAGGCGTTTGGCGTTCATCCCGCCATTATCATGTTCCCTGAATATGAAGCCGCCCTGATCGGGAAAGCTGCATAATCAATAATTCCGGATCGGGCGCTTGACTTGCAGTGATGTAAAACATAGTATTACGCCATGAACAAGACCATTACCAGAGTCGGTAACTCGCAAGGCCTTATTTTCGACGCGGCGTTGATGGAACTGACGCATCTGAAAGTTGGCGACGCAGTGAATGTCGAACTCCATGAGGGTGGGACAATTACGCTGACGCCAATTCGCCCGCGTCCGTCCAAGCAGGATGTGTCGAGGATCATCAAATCGACCCTGAACGATTACGCGCGAACGATGAAGAAACTCGCATGAGCCACACCCCTGAGAATTGTTTTCACCTAACGGTGGCCATTGTCAGAGAGATTCACGCGGAGGCCATTGCCAGATTCGGCGGGGCGGATGGGGTGCGCGACATGGCGTTACTGGAGTCGGCGGTGGCCGCGCCGCAAGCGGGCTATGGCGGAAAATCGGTCTACGCAGATGTCGCCGAGATCGCTGCGGCCTACCTTTTCTACCTCTGCCGAAACCACGCTTTTATTGACGGCAACAAACGCGCCGCCCTGGGCGCCTGCATCGTTTTTTTACGCCTGAACGGGATCGAGCCGGAGCCCGATTCGCCGGAATGGGAGGAACTGACGCTGGCCGTTGCCGCGAGCGTTTTGGATCGGGATGAAACCACCGAACGGTTGCGCAAACTTCTTTAGGAGAACCGATAGGGACAGGAAGATTGTTCGCCCTACGGAACCCGGCAACCGTGATGATTACTCGACCTTTCTTTCACGCATACGATATGACGGTCCATCAATAACGACGGACTCGGCGTGGTGAAGGACGCGATCAAGAACGGCGGCAGTGATCGTGACATCACCGTTAAAGATATCCGGCCAGTGCTTGAATGCTTTATGGGAGTATGCCGGGCGGGCAGGAACGATCACGGCGTTGAACTCGGGCTACAACCTTACCAACACGATCAGTGCCGGGGGTGCCCTCACCCCGGTGCGATCATGCAAGCGCCCAAGGAGCAGGACGAGGGCGTCCCGCCTCCAGAATAATCCGAATCGCAGATGCGCTCGGCTCAGGGCAGGCAGGACCGCTTGGCAGCGCTCGCTGAAAGGGCATGTGCATTACTCGATCAAGACGGCGCAGAATTACATGAGCGTGGCGTGGTTCGCTGGAAAAAACGAAAACGTTTTCGTTTTTTCGGGGTTGGATCCGACCCCGGCGATGTTCTTGCCCAGTTTAAGAAACCATCAGAAGAAGCCGTACGGGTTCAGGGGGATAACAGCGGGATCGCGGCGGGGATCAATTAAATAAACTAGTAATAAATATAATAACTATGTTTAATTGCCGGAGTGACGACTCTGGGTTGTGGGTTGACATAATAACGGATTCCGTTCATAGTGGTGGTGAAAACATGATCAAAACCTTTGGGTGTGGTGCGACAGAAAGGTTGTTCAACCGGGAAAACGTACGGTCTTTTGGGTTTGATTTTCAGCGCATGGCAAGGCGGAAACTGGAATGGTTGGAAGCGGCCCATAATCTTGAAGATTTACGCTTTCCGCCGGGGAACCGGTTGGAGAAGTTGAAAGGCAAGCGTGCCGGACAGTATAGCATCCGAATTAATGACCAGTGGCGTCTGTGCTTTGAGTGGCGTGATGGACATGCGTGGGGTGTCGAAATTGTAGACTATCACTGAAACGGAGGGAACAATGAAGACAAAGAGACTGAAGCCCATCCATCCGGGGGAGATTCTGTTGGAAGAGTTCTTGAGGCCTATGCTGATCAGCCAATACCGTCTTGCGAAAGACATCCATGTCCCCCCTCGTCGGATCAATGAGATTGTGCTAGGAAAACGTGGAATATCGGCTGACACCGCGCTCCGATTGGCCCGGTACTTCGGAACTTCAGTTGATGTGTGGATGGCGTTGCAAGCCCGATATGAGGTAGAAGAGGCGAGAGATGCGGAAGGGGGAGTGATCGAGCATGAAATTCACCCTTTCTCCGCCTTGGTTGCTGTCCCCGCTTGAGGCGCGAACGGTGTTTAAGGCGCCATTGGTGTTAGCACCTGTTTGTGTTTCGATTTGCCATCTGAAACGTTTCAGATTGATGAAACGGCGCCTGTGGAGAGAGGTGCCGCGAGGTCATTTCAAGGCCCACGCGCACGTACCTACGGGTCTTTTGCCCGCTGCCCTTCAACCAGCCAGGCTCCGGCATCACGTCAAACCGGAAGGCCCACATGCGCCCATACGCGGGCTTTTCCGCCGCCATTCGGGAAAGGCACCTGTTTGTGTTTCCGCCAGGTGGCAGCCGACGTCCCTGGCGGCTGCAAGTCAATAGAGAGACCTTAAAATGGGTCTTGCGTTCGCCGGGGAAGGAGTTGCCGAGGGACAGACCCTTGCGAGTTTATTTTGGTCGTGGACTGAATGGCTCAGAAGCCCAACCTCTACGCGGATCTTTGGCATGCCTTTGAACGGCACATCATGACGGTAGCCGAAAATCTGGAAGGTGGCGGTTATTGAAAACGTCTTCATCTTTCCCGCAACAACTTGACAACGGAACAACTTAACAACTTCCCCTGCCGCTGCCGGCGGCAGGACGGATGCGGCGGGCGAGGGTGCTCTTCAGCGCTTCGTAAGTATTGAACACGATCGGGCAGAGATCGTAATTTTCAACGGCTTGGCGAACCCTGTATACGAAGCCACGCCGGTGCAGGTGTGGGAATGAACGGCAATCCCGAGGCCGGACTTCATAGACTGAGCAACAGCTATTTTTCAAAAATGGGCAAGGGCGCTTCTTGAAAATCAAAACCTCTTTTTTGTCCTGCTTAATCTTGCCGAGGTAGCGCGTGGTAAAAGCCTTTAGCGGCATGCCGAGGTGACGGGCCAGCCGTTTGGCGTCGGCTATCGTCAGCGTGGGATTAAGCTTGCAGCAGCAGTTGGCGCAGCGGGTGCAGTCGACTTTTCGGGAGACTTCGCCGTAGGCGGTTTCAACCGCCTGATCAATGGCTTTGATTGAGAAAGGCAACTCCCGCACATACATGCGAAAATCATCATTCTCCTCCTGTCGGAGTTTGCCCAGCCGCTTGATCGTTTTGAGGTCAGTAATCATTTACATTTCAAGAAATTTTGCCGGTAGAAATTCAGTTCGGCAATCGAACACATGACATCGTAAAGGGCATCGTGTCGTTTGGCCTGTTGGGGCAGGGTCCAGCCCGGTAGATAGTCCTGCATCAGGGTGATGTTTTCTTTTTCGAACTCCGGCCCGAACTTGGAGTCCAGCCAGAGGATTTTGAGGGAACTGACGTCTAGCATCCTGTAATGCAGGCGCGACAGGAATTGAGGCAGAAAGCGTTGGGCAAACCACCAATCGGCATGAATGGTGTTTCCCGCCAGAATTGGGCGGTCCTTGATTTTTGCTGCCCTGGGGCCAACGAGGGCGTCAATAGTGGCGGCCAGAAGTTGGTCGACGGCCGATATGGTTGGGGCTGTTTCTGAGCGGGCCTGTGTGACAATATCCGGGCATTCTTTGGCGACAAAGTCGCTCACGGCGGTTGCCGGAGGCAGCCGCACGGGCGTCACAAGATCCTGATCCGGCGAGGCTATCCGCCGCCCCTGCATGTCGGTTATCACCATGGCAACCTGCAGCAGGTGGGCCTGCTCAAGCTCCAGGGTCGAATATTCAGTGTCAAACCAGACGAGATACGGGCCTGTAGTTGTGTTCATAATGGGAGATTACAAGGTCAACAAATCCTGGATATCGGTCCAGGTCATGGAACTGAAGGCGTTCTCACCGGTGGTCAGGGTGGCATCGATAATGGCCTTTTTACGGCGCTGTAATTCCAGCACTTTTTCTTCGACTGTGCCCTTGGTAATCAATTTGACGCTGTAAACGGTGCGTTTCTGGCCGATACGATGGGCGCGATCCGTGGCCTGATTTTCCACGGCGGGATTCCACCATGGGTCGAAATGAATCACCATGTCGGCGCCCGTAAGGTTCAGCCCCACGCCACCGGCTTTAAGACTGATCAGGAAGACCGGGATCTTGCGATCGGTATTGAATTTGTGAACCACGCTCATGCGATCCTTGGTGGCGCCATCCAGGTAGCAATAGGGTATTTGCTTGTGATCCATCTGGTTGCGCAGAATGGTTAGCATGGATACAAACTGGCTGAAGACCAGTACGCGGTGGCCGCCATCGAGCGCCTCGTCCAGTAGTTCGAAGAAGAGTTCCATTTTGGCCGACGGGGCCTCGACTTTGAGTCCTTCCATTTTGATCAGGTCGAGATGACAGCAGACCTGGCGGAGCCGCAACAGGGTTTTGAGCACTTCCATTCTGGATTTCTGGAAGCCCTGTTTGGCGACCAGATCGGTCAGCTTGTTGCGTGAGCTGTCGATCAATTGTTTATACACGGCCTTTTGATCGGAGCTGAGCGTGCAGGACGCGATACGTTCAATGCGGGGCGGCAGATCCTTGGCGACGTCGACTTTCAGGCGGCGCATGAGAAAGGGCTGGAGTTTGCGGCGGAGCCGGGCTTGCGCGGCGTCCCCCTCGGGCCCCCCGCCCGCGATCGGTAGTTCGCAGTTGTGCCGGAAACTGTCATGACTGCCCAGATAATGCGGCATCAGGAAGTCCATGATGGACCACAGGTCCGAGACGCTGTTTTCAATGGGCGTTCCGGTGAGTACCACTTTGTGGAAGGCCTTCATTTCCTTCGCCACAATGGCATTTTGCGTGGAGCGGTTTTTGATGTGCTGGGCTTCATCCAGGACCAGTACGCCGAAGTCATGTTCCCGGTAGCGCTCTGCGTCACGGCGGAGCAGGGCGTAGGAAGTGACGACCAGATTGGCTTGCGGGAGTTCACCCCACTTGGCATGTCGGTCAATTCCGGAGAGGGTGAGGACCTTCATGGAGGGGACGAAACGCTGGGCTTCCTCCGCCCAGTTGCCGACAAGACTGGTGGGGCAGACAATCAGGCAGGGTTTGCCGCGGACGGCCGGATGATAACGTTCCATCTGCAGCCAGACCAGGGTCTGGAGGGTTTTACCCAAGCCCATTTCATCGGCCAGGATGCCCCCAAAGGTGTTGGTCTCCAGAAAGCGCAGCCAACTGACACCTTCCTTCTGGTAGGGGCGTAGGATGGCTTCCAGGGCCGGGGGGATCTCGGCCGGCTCGATATTGAGGCCCTGAGATTGCCTCTCCGCCTGATTGCGCCAGGCCAGCGGGGCTTCAACATCCACGCCGTCGAGGGCGTCGAGCGAGTTTTTAACATACGAGGCGTATACCGACGGCATGCGGAATACCCCGGGTTGGGTGCTTTCCCCGCTCGAACAATCCCGGAAGACTTCGATCATGCCATCGATCGCCTCGGCATCCAGCATGATGGTGCGGCCGTTGTGGTCGATGAACGAATCGCCTTTGCGCAAGGCGCGTTGAATTTCCGCCGAGGTGAGGCGGTTGCCGGTCCCATCTTCAAAATCAAAGCCAACCTCAAACCAGCCGGTCTCCTCATCCTTGTAATTGATATGAACGACGGGGGTGGCGAATTCGGCCTCCTCCATGAAGCCGCCGATCCGGCCTTCCAATTCGATCCGCCAGCCTTTACGACGAAGGGCGGGTACATGACTGCCGAGGAAGTTCAATACTTCCCGACACCCGACTACGGGAGTGAGAGCGTCGCCGGCTTCCCCGGTGAAACCGTATTTGGATAAAAATTCCGTGGCTTTTTTCTCGGCCTCCAGGTTCCGGACCAGATAGCGCAGAAAGTCGTTGGGATCAGGAATGGCAAAATGGCCTTTGGGATCATTTTTTGCGGAAACCATTTTGTAGCCGTTATATTCAGCATAGAGGGTTCCGGCGAGGGATGCCGGGCTTCCCTTTATGACGAAGCGGAATTTCGGCTGGGCCGGCTCGATCGGGAACAGTTCCAGGGAGAGATCGCTTTCCACCCTCATAAACCCTGCCAACATCGGCAGTTCTGCCTGCATAAAGCGGGGCACGGAGGTGCGCGGAATGATGACCGGCTCCACATAAATGGAGCGGATGGGGTCGGGCAGAATCTGTTCCAACGGCCAGAAGTGGTTGGCGCCGAATACCCAGCCATGCCGGCCTGCCACAATATACAGCGGGATCTCAGTGGCATTAAGGAAGGGGATCTCGGTGTGGATCATCAGGATCAGTTCCCCGTTGTCCCGGTCGAGATCGAGGTGCAGGAAAGAAGTCAGTTTGGTGGCGGCAATGGTGATCGGCACGGGGTTCTGTTCTTCATCGATCTGGTGTCCCTGCAATAATTGTAATAAGGAGACAAAGTCCTGCGGTTTGAGGTCAATCTCGCTTTTAGCCGGCCCCTCACAAATGTCTTCCAGTACAAAAAGGACCGACTCGTCCTTCTGATTGAGGCCAAGGCTCATCATCGGGGGAATATTGCTGAGGGGGATGACCTTCTCGCCGATCACGGCATCGCACCGGATCGGGATGCGCTGATTCAAAACGTCACGACGCCAGCCGCTCTTGAGAGTCAGTCTGATATGGGCGTCAGTGCTGCCGGGAGTGCCGTTGCGGGCGCGTTTGACATAGGCGGCTTCATTGAACTTGGCAATGCGTTCGGCCCGCCGGAGTTCCTCCTGCCGCTTGGCCTCCATCTCCGGATTATTGGCGCGCCGGATCAATTCCAGGCATAAGGCAACCACATGGGAACAGATGATGCCCCGCTCCTTGCTGTCACGACAGGGGCAGTGATTTTCGGCGGAGCCATCATGAAGGATCCGGACCGAGGTTTTGAGGGGCCGGTTGCTCCAGAGGACGGTACCGACGACGAAGGGTTCTTCATAGGCTGCGTCCTGAACCATTCCCCGATCCATCAAAGCCTTGGCATCCTGAAAGACGCGCTGGCCGGCCCAGTTGATCAGGATCTTGTGTGTGATGGGGGCGCGGGTCATAAAGTCTAAAGTCCAGAGTTCAAAGTCCAAAGTTAAGAATTAGTTTGCCAGTTTGCATGCTCATTCTTTTCTTTTCATGCAGAGGGTGGTCCATTCGCCGCGTTGGATGTTTTCTGTGACACTCAGATGTTGGGCTTCGAAGGCGGCCTGGACATCGGCGGCCTGGGGATTGAGAATACCGGAGAGAATGATGCGGGCGTGGGGGGTGGGGAACATGAAGGCCTTAAGAACCTTCGCATTGGCAATCAGCACTGTGGCCAGAATATTGGCGACGACAATGTCACAGGTCCCTTCAAGGCCGGCTTCGGCCACATCACCCGTCATAAACCGGATCTGGTCAGCCACACCATTCAATTCCGCGTTCTCACGCGCGATTCGAACGGCGAGAGGATCATTGTCCAATGCGATCAACCGGGTGTAGCCCAGTTTGGCGGCGGCGATGGTCAGAATGCCGGACCCGCAGCCAAGGTCGGCGAAAGTGGCCCCCGTGTGGGTGTGCGCCAGTTGATCAATCATTTCCAGGCAGCCGCGCGTGGTGCCGTGCTGGCCGGTGCCGAAGCTCATGCCGGGGTCAATTTCAACCACGATATCGCCCCTGGGGGGGTGGCAGGTTTCCCATGATGGCTTGATCCAGATCCTATCCGACACTTTTTCGGTATGGAAGAATTTCTTCCAGGTTTCCGCCCAGTCTTCGACGGGAAGTTCATGGATGAGACAGGTCAGGGTATCCTGGCCTTGATGAGGTTCAAGAAAGGCCTTCATGGCTTCAAGGCGATGGGTCGCTTCGGCAGGAGTGACACAGTAATACTCGATGATGGCCAGGTCACGGTCGGCATCAAACCAGGCCGTGCATTGGTTATCACCGCCTTCGACGGAATAGTCATCATAGAGTTCCGCAAGCCGACTGCTGGTTTCCAACCGTGCAACATGGAGGAGGGGAAAGGCCGGTTTGGAGGGGGGCGGGTTCATAAAATGGGGAGTGCGGAGTGCGGAGTACGGAGTGGGGAATCCAGGATACCGAATTCAGAATTCAGAATCTGGAATTGGGAGTGACTTAGCGTTATTACGACGTTTGTGTTCATTCTGACTCTTGACTACTGGACTCTGAATTCTTTTTTTTTGGAAACCGGCTGTAGGGCTTTGATTGCACGGCACCATCCGGTCCGAGAACGGCGCGGGTTTGTTGGAGGCGGGCCAGAACGTTGTCGGTAGTTTTGAAATGGCATTTGGCCGTATCCAGCAGCACTTTCGGGGAATGTTTTTTGATCAGTTCCACGGCCGCCATCTGCACCATGTCGGAGGCGCCCTTTGGCAATTTGACACCGTACTGTTCTCCGAGACGTTGAATCCCAAGAACAAAGGCTTCCCGGGCCAGAATGGAGGCGGCGGCAACCGCAAGATCTGCTTCGGCGCGGTGCATTTGAACAAGCTCGATCTTTTTACCCTTGTTCATCAATGCCCGTTGAACCTGCTCCTTGCTACCAAACTGATCCGAGATCGCGCGCGGGCAGGTGGGAATCTTCTCAAGCATGTTCTCGATGGCGCGGGCATGACCCCATGCCAGCATGGCGTTGACGCTCCGCATTTTGGCGTAGAGTTGATTGTATTTGCCAGGCCCGATCTGGATCAGAGTAAAGCGGTCCCCGAGCAGTTTGCGGATTTCGCGGGCCAGTTCCAGAATGCGCTTGTCGGTGGAGATCTTCTTGCTGTCCTTGACCCCCAATTCGCGCATTTTCTCGATGATGGGTTGGTCGGTGTAGGCGCTGGCAATGACCATGGGCCCGAAGAAATCGCCCTTTCCGCTCTCATCCACGCCGATATGCGGGGCCAGCGCCTCGGGGTTGAGCACATCTTCATAGCCAACCTGGGCGGACATCAGGACCAGCGGCTCAAGGGTAAAGGTGACGAAATCCTGGGCGCCTTTGCCCTGCACGCAAACCTTGCCTGAAGTATAGAGCACAATCCGGCAATGATCCCCATCGACGGCGATCAGGGAATAGGGGACGGTTGCCCGCTTATAATTGCCCCCTTCGAGGAGCATAATCAGGGCTGCCTGCTGGATCTCAGACAACTCAAATGTGAATGAATTTCGTGGTTCCATAAACATTTAGTTATAGCAGATTTGTTGGTACAGGCAAAAGGAAATTGGGACGGCTGAAATCGGAATGGTGTGCGGAATTTCAATGCGGAAGCCATTCGTTCAGATATAGTACCGACGTGATGTATGTGAATAAAGTATAAGCGAGGTCTGATTTGGATCATGTCATAATAGGTTTCGGGCCGGCGGGGATGTTTGCCGCTCTCGAGCTTCTTGAGCACGGCCAGAAGCCGCTAATCTTTGATCGTGGCAAAAACATCGAAGAACGCGATCTTGATGTTCAGCGATTTATCAGGGAAAGAAAGTTGGATCCTGAGTCCAATATCCAGTTTGGCGAAGGCGGCGCCGGATCCTACTCGGACGGAAAGCTGTTCTCCCGGATTAATAATTCGAGGCATGCCAACAAGGTGTTGGATACGTTCATCAATTTTGGCGCGCCTGACGATATCGGCCGCATCCGCAAGCCCCATCTGGGGACGGATGTCTTGTGCAGGATCGTCCGCAACATCCGGAACCATATCCTTGAACGGGGCGGTGAGATCCATTATTCCTCAAAAATGACGGATATATTCATATCAGAGGGTGCTGTTTCAGGGATTGTGATAAACGGGGAGCGGGAATATCTAACTTCACATCTCTATCTTGCGGTGGGGCATTCGGCACGCGACACCATGGCGATGCTTCAGGGAAAAGGAATTGTGCTTGAGCAGAAACCGGTTTCGGTTGGAGTGCGGATCGAACACCCCGTCGAACTGATCAATCGCATAAGATACGATCAGGATCGCACGGATTTATCCGGCTTGGTGGCGGCCACTTATTCCTTCAATAACACCAATCGAAAAACGGGCAGGGGGGTGTATACCTTCTGCATGTGCCCTGGCGGAGAGATTGTGAATGCGTCCTCTGAAAACGGGCTGCTGGTATTAAACGGCATGAGTTACTCCCGCAGGGCTTCGGCGTTCTCGAATTCAGCTCTTGTGGTGAACTGCCACACGGCTGACTATAAGTCGGCAGATCCGTTGGCGGGTATCGATTTCCAAAGGGGGATCGAGCGTAAGGCGTTTGAAGCGGCGGGCGGGGGATGGAACGCTCCTGCGCAGAATCTGATGGATTTCTTAAACGGGAACGTTTCTGTTTCGTTGAATCAAAACTCATTCAAGATGGGGACAACCGCCGTTGATATGAGGGGGATTTTCCCGGAATTTGTTTGCGAGGAGCTGGTCAGTGCATTTGGCTCATGGAAAGAAGCCTATCCGACATTTGTTTCAGAGCAGGCGATTCTATTGGCTGCGGAAACCAGGACCTCCTCACCTGTGCGCATCAAGCGTGATGAAAACTTTGAATCGGTGAATATGAAAAATCTCTACCCGATAGGCGAAGGCGCCGGTTACGCCGGCGGCATAACGAGTTCGGCAATCGATGCCATCAAGGCCGTCGAGTGTGTGATTCTGGGGCGATAAGAATTTTGAACAGATAATTACTGCGGGTGCGGCGTACTCGCCGCAACCGCCTTTGCGTGCTTCGTGAGCTTCTGTTCAAACTCTTCTTCTTGGCTCCGGTTATGCCGTGAAGGTGTTCCGGAGGAGGATCAGGTTGAGGACAATGACAATGATTGCGATGGTCCAGAGCAGGATTTTACCGCGTGGGGTATTGGCGTGGGAGCCCATGACTTTCGGGGATGAGGTCAAATAGACTTGCAGCACGATGGTAAATGGGAGTTGGATGCTTAGCAGGACCTGGGAGAGGATCAGGGCGGTATAACTGTTGGTGACAAACAGGATGGCCAGAAAGGCACAGCCCAGGGTAATCGCCACGCCGATTTTGGACGTCCGGGTATGAATGTCATAATGCTTGTTGAACATGCCCGCATAGATGGAACTGCCCGCCATTCCCGCCGTAACGCTGGCGGTAAGCCCTGCACAGAGGAGGGCAAAGGCAAAAATCGTGGCGGCCAGGGGGCCGTTATTTCCCAGGATGGGGCGCAGCATGTCCTGCGCCTGTTCCAGCGAAGTCACCACGATATTCGCTTTAAAAAAGGTGGCGGCAGCCAATAGAATCATGGCACTATTGATCATCCAGCCGACAATCATGGAAAACAGGGTGTCAAGCCACTCGTACTTCAAGTGACTTTGAATGGCGCTTTCCCCCTGAATATTCCATTGCCGGCTCTGAATCACTTCGGAGTGAAGAAACAGGTTGTGGGGCATCACGACCGCCCCGAGCACGCCCATCACAATCAGGATGGAGCCGTGGGGGAGGGCAGGTGTGACCCAGCCTTTGGCCGCGGTGACCCAGTCCGTATCAATCAAAAACATTTCCGCGATAAAGGCCAGGCCGATCAGGGAGACAAAGCCGATAATCAACTTCTCAAGTCGCCTGTAGGAGTTCCAGACAAGGAGGGCGAGGGAAACGACGGTCGTGAGGGCGGCTCCGATTTTAAGGGGGAGATGGAACAACATCTGAAGCGCAATGGCCCCTCCCAGAATTTCAGCGAACGCGGTGGCAATGGCGGCAATAACCGCCGACCCCAGCACACTGCGTGACAGCCAGGCGGGTAGATGCTGCGTGGCGGATTCCGCCAGACAGGAGCCTGTGACAATGCCCAGATGGGCGGCATTATGCTGGAGCAGAATCAGCATCACGGTGCTGATTGTGATGACCCAGAGCAGCAGGTAGCCAAACTGGGACCCGGCGGCGACATTCGTGGCCCAGTTCCCGGGATCAATAAATCCAACTGTCACAAGCATGCCTGGCCCAAGAAAACGCAGGGCATTTAGAGCGCCTGAATAGGCTCGCTTTTTTTGCATATGTTCGTGAAGTTGTCTGAGTAAATTCATGGGAGTGGGCACTATATCACATCAGAGCCTGCATTCCAGTCACATCTGACAAAGGGCGACAGAGAGGGGTGCAGGACAAATTCTTTGATACCACTTTTAAAGGATCCTCCTCACTACGGCCACCGAGGCCGGTGGCCCTCCACCAGAAAACTCCCGCTTTTGTGTGTCTTCTGGAGAGCCAGCGGCCTCGCTGGCCGTCTTTGCGCATTTGTATCTAAACGGCGGCAATATTAAAGAATTTGTCAGACACCCTCACAATCTTCCTCATACGAATGAGGTTGACGGGATATTGGTGATTTGGTGGACTGTCCCTCTTGTTGATGGCTTCGTAAGATGTCACTTAAAAGGAGAGCTCAATGCAGATTCAATTGCCGAAATATTCCATGGGTGTTGGGGACCGATTTGCACGGGAAGGGAAAGCGCAATTAGCGGCCCTGCTGCGGGCTCGTAAAAAGGGGATTGAGGTGTCGCCGGTCTGGAACAAATCATTCCGCGAACATTCCATCATCCACACTGAACCACTGAGTGTGCGTCAGGCGGCAGATGCAGCGGTGGCGGCCATGAGGTGGTCATTCCCTTATTTCGTGGATGCGGATCATATCAATTTCAAAACCGTTGACGGGTTCATCGCCACCAGCGATTTCTTCACGCTGGATGTCGCCAGTGCGATTGGCACGGCAGCGGATCCCGTGGCTGTTAAAGCGTTTGTGGAGAAATACAGCAGTTGGTGTGGGGAGTTGCCGGTGGAAGGCCTGGTCGCTCCGCTGGTTATCACGCGAGAGCTTTTGGAGGCGGTGGCCGGGAAATATCTGTTTGCCATCCAGGAGGCCGGGCGTATTTATCGGCGGATCGAGGAGAAAAAAGGAGCCGGACAGTTTGTGACGGAAGTCTCGATGGATGAAACGATGACACCGCAAACGCCTCCCGAGTTGCTGCTGATTCTGGCGGCCATCGCGGATGAGGGCATTCCTGCCCAGACGATTGCGCCACGTTTCTCCGGCCGTTTCAACAAGGGCGTGGACTATGTCGGGGATGTTTCGCAGTTCGCACGGGAATTTGAAGCGGATGTGGCGGTGATCAGGTTGGCCTGTCAACGGTTCCAGCTGCCGGCGAACCTGAAGCTGAGCGTCCATTCTGGAAGTGATAAGTTCAAGATCTATGGACCCATCCGGGGAATCTTGCAGAAAACCGGGGCTGGCATGCACCTGAAGACAGCCGGCACGACCTGGCTTGAAGAGGTAGTGGGGCTGGCGGAGGCGGGGGGCGATGGACTTGCTATCGCCAAGGAAGTCTATACCGCGGCACTGGGCAGGTTCGATGAACTCTGTGGCCCCTATGCCGAAGTTATAAACATTGACCGGAAGGCTCTTCCTTCGGCCGGACAAGTGGCGAAGTGGGATAGCGCCACGTATGTCGCGGCATTGCGCCATGATCAGGCCAATTCCGGCTATAATCCCAATCTCAGGCAGTTGCTGCACGTGGGCTACAAAGTGGCGGCAGAAATGGGTTCACGGTATCTGGATGCCTTGGATACTCACCGGGAAAGTGTGGCGAGGAATGTAGAGGCAAACTTCTATGACCGGCACATCACGCCGTTGTTTCCTTCCGGTAAAAGTTGACAGTCTACAGTTGAATGGCGCTTTCCGCACGACCCACCATTAATCCCTCGTTGGAGGGGTTAGGGGTGGGTTTTTATTTTTGACGGTACCAGGTTTTGACTAAGCGCCGGTGAATCTAAGATTGTATCAGGATGGGTTGTCTCTTATTCTTGCCGTAGTTGAACAGGAGGAATTTCATGAAATACGGTGTTTGTTGTGCCCATTCCTTGACTGCTATTGCCGCGGAAGCGTCTTTCGATTATGCAGAGGGAGCAGTAGGAGGAGTGCTGAAGCCGCGGGAGTCGCGGGAGGCGTTTTTAGATTCACTTAAAGAGGTGCATGGCGCCCAACTGCCGTATCCTGTCCTTAACTGCTTCGTGCCCGGCGATCTTAAGATTACGGGGCCAACGGTCGATGCCCCTGCCCTTGAGAAATATGTGTCGACAACATTTGAAAGGGCAGAACAGGCAGGTGTGGAGGTTATCGTGTTTGGTTCGGGAGGTGCCCGCTGTACCCCGGAGGGATTTGATCCGATTGCCGCTCACATTCAACTTGTCGGATTTTGCCAGATGTTCACTCCAATTGCCAGACGTCACGGCGTGACCGTTGTTGTGGAGCCATTAAACAGCAAGGAATGCAATGTGTTGACCACCGTCCGTGAGTGCGCTGCGCTGGTGCGCGAGGTTGCGCAACCGAATCTGCGTTTGCTGGTCGATGCCTTTCACCTGATGCGTGACAAAGACTCCTGTGAAGACATTATAGCCAATGGTGACCTTCTTTCTCACGTGCACATCGCCACGGAATTGAACCGTCTCGCACCCGGTTCCGAGCCTTGTGATTTTGCTCCTTTTTTCGATGCTCTCATCAAGGCTGGCTACAATGGGCGAATCTCGATAGAAGCGACCATTCAGGATCCCGGGAAGGATATGGCTGTGGCTTTAACGTTGATGAAACGTCTTGAAGAGGCCGCGAGAAGGAAGAATTAAATTGGTAATCACGCCGGTTTTTCAAAAAGCTTCCGCATTAATGCCGGACGGCAGATACTTTCATTGTGGCACCAGGACCTATACCAAGGTCGGATTGTTTGTACTGTTTGCCTGGCTGTTGTGGGGGGACTTCTGTTTCACGATGATGGAAGCAGTGGTGCCGAGCATATTGCCGCTTAAATTCAAGGCGCTGGGATGCTCAAACTGGCTGATGGGACTCGTCCTGACTACCGCACCCGGCGTTTTGAACATGGCGGTGGGGCCTTATGTCAGTTTTAAAAGCGACCGGTACCGGAGTCGCTGGGGGCGCCGCATCCCTTTCATCCTCTGGACCATGCCGTTTCTCTGCGCCAGTCTGGCGTTAATGGGGCTGAGTGATGATCTGTGCGGGATGCTGCAACGACATGCAGCATTTTTGCGACAGTTCACGCCCGCCACCATTACCATTGTCCTGGTTGCGGCTTTTCTGATCATGTTTCAGTTTTTCAACATGTTTGTCGGTTCTGTCTTCTGGTACCTGTTCAATGATGTGGTTCCTGCCCAGTTTCTGGCGCGTTTTATGGGCCTGTTTAAAATGGTCGGTGTGGGCGCCGGAGCGCTTTATAATTTCTTTATTTTCCAGTATGCAGAATCCCACATGCGCGAAATCTTTATCGGAGCCGCGTTGCTGTATTTCCTGGGCTTCGGCCTGGTATGCCTGAAGGTTAAGGAAGGTGAGTACCCGCCGATAGAAGGCGAAAGTGAAGAGGCCGGCAAGGGACTGAAGGGGATCCTTACATTTTTCAGGGAATCCTTTTCACATAAATTTTACTGGTTCAGGTTTCTGGCGACATCCTTTGGTGCCTTTGGCGGCGCCATTGGTGTCTTTGGAATCTTTTTCAACCGCGATATGGGGCTTTCCCTGGCACAGATTGGCAGAATCAACGCCATCAGCGCCATCGCGATGATGGCGGCGATGTACTTCATGGCCATATTCGTGGACCGCTGGCATCCGCTGCGTATCTGTGTTTACGGGGCAGTATTCGGTGTGCTGGGCAACCTGATGTCCCTGGTGTGGATTTTTGTGACCGTGCCGGGAAATTACTTTTTCTGGATGAATCTGGGGAATGTCATGATTGGCACGTTTCTGAGTGCCTTGGTCGGTGTGGCCGGCTTGCCCTGTGAAATGCGGATTTTCCCCAAGTCACGATTTGGGCAGTTCTGCTCGGCGCAAGCCATGATCCGGTCTGTCTTTGTTATGATTTCCGGTATATTGGCTGGAATTTTTATTGATATTGTCAGGAACCTTTGTAATGGCTCTGACTATTCCTACCGTTTCATGTTTATCTGGATATCTTTCTTTTCGATCATCAGCGCGACATTCATGGTGATGACGTATATCGAGTGGCACCGGCTGGGAGGTGACAAGCATTTCCACCCTCCGGCGCCCTGGAGTCCAAAAGGATTTGAGGAAATGCCGATATTGCCGATTGTGGGCCCCCGGACTAAATGGCTGAGCCGTTCGTTTTTGCTCTTTGACGGGATAACAGTGTTGTCAGTGCTGAGTGTGCCGTTCCTGATGTGGTGGATGTATTCACAACAGGAGATGCTTGCATTCAAATGGTTTGGTCTGGCGGTGTTGCCCCTTTGCATTTTGGGCTGGATGTGCTGGCTTTGGGTGAAACAAAAGATCCGACTTGATGTGGCCGCTGCGAAGGCCGGTTCGCTGTTGAGCAACGGCATTCCTCATCATGGCATGCTGATTATCCTTGGTGCTAAATTTCTGCTCGCGGTTGGCGTCTGGGTAGGGCAGGTGCTGGTAACAGTCTACCTGCGTAACGAACGCGGGGCGATTGCTTTCGGTATTGCCAACGGGGCTGTCAACTTTCTGTTGATCGGAGCCTTGTACCTGATGTGCCGAATCGAGCGTGGCTTTTCCACCACAGTTGATGAGTCGTAGAAAATCAGGAATTACTGTGGTATCGTATAAACGATTATTGTATAAAACTTTTTTTTATTAACAAAAGGAAGAACATATGAAAATCAGTCAAGTGGCCGCGCAATTGTATACTCTTCGAGATTATATTAAAACACCCGCCGAAATTGCTTCAGCCCTGAAGAAGGTACGCGCGATTGGTTATGAGGCCGTTCAAGTGTCGGGTATGGGTCCGATTGATGAGACCGAACTCAACCGGATATTAGCTGGCGAGGGCTTGATTTGTTGCGCCACTCATGAGGACAGTAATAAAATCCTCAATCAAACCGAACTGGTGATTGAACGTCTTCAGAAGTTAAACTGCCGCTACACGGCCTATCCCTGGCCTGCCGGCGTCGATTTCAGCACCCTCCAGAATGTGTTGGATTTAGCCGCCAAGCTGGATGCGGCAGGCAAGAAAATGCGTAAGGCGGGGCAGGTGCTGACGTATCATAACCACGCCACGGAACTGGTGTCGGTTGAGGGCAAAACGGCGCTGGAATGGATCTATGAGAAGAGCAACAAGAAGAACCTTCAGGGTGAAATCGACACCTTCTGGATCCAGAACGGTGGAGCTGATCCTGTGGCCTGGTGCAAGAAACTCAGGAAACGCCTGCCTTTGATCCATCTCAAAGATTACACCGTGATCGACAACAAGCCCAGCTTTGCCGCCGTCGGGCATGGCAATCTCAATATGCCGGCTATCGTGCAGGCTGCGGAAAAAGCCGGTTGCGAATGGTTTATCGTGGAACAGGACGACTGTTATGGACGTGATCCCTTCGGAAACCTGGCGCTCAGCTTTAACTACCTCAAGGGCCTGGCTGCACAGGATGTGTCCGGGGTCGCGACCTGAACACGGGAATCATGCGGATATAAAAGTCGACTTAGTCCTTCGGAGGCTTCACCGCAGGATGATCTTCAACCTCCCGTTTCGCCTGCTCGAAACAGTCCGGGCAGAGTCCATGGCTTATCCGGGCCAGGGATTGGTCGCCCAGGTATTGGTCGAGATGCTCCCATGCATGTTCATCCACCCGCATTTTCCGGCAACGTGAGCAGATGATGATCAGCCTCTTGATGATTTGCTTCTGTTGGATATAGGTGTTTCCGACGGTGATGATCGCGATCGTTATCACTCCGATCGTCAGGCCGCATCCCCGGTAAAAACTCGGAAGCTCCGGGCGGACACCAAACCACAACGCAGACAAATCCAGAACTTCGTTCACCCAGATGAGCAGAATCAGCAAAATAAAAGACATCAGTTCCCAGAAGGCAATTAAGAAAAATCCGTCATATTTCAGGCGGGATATTTTATATTTAATGTCGTTGTTTTGCATGCTATTCCCCCCCCATGTCGACTCGAATTGTAATAACTTTTTGATTGTAGACATAACCCGACGATTCAAACAACCCAAATCGCGTAAAATCATGTAAAAATCATTTTCTTCTTGCCGTCAAAGTGGTACTTTTAAGTCGAAGAGGGGTTTGGGTGTCTTCATCGTGAGTGGGGACTTAGGGATATGAATAAGAAGTTTCAGCGACTAGATCACAATGGGGTTTCTCTCTGGCGTAAAGTTGTGAAGCGGAACTTGCATCGGCTAGGTATACGTACAAGGAATCAGCGTCGTTTTCCCCGTTTTGAGTGTACTCTTCCTGTGGAGATTCATTTGGATACGCCGGGGCAGGTATCCATCATTAATGCTGTTGCGCAAAATGTTTCTGCAGGCGGCATGCTTGTCAAATGTTCAGCGGTTCTGGATGCCTTGACGGCTTGTCATGTGTCTTTTCGGATCCCTGACTGGTTTCCCGGTGCGAGTCGTACAAAGGAAGTTATGATGAATGCCCGTGTCCTGCATGCCAACGTTGCGGGCCTGACTTTTGGAATTGCTTTCAACCAGCCTCTGTAGGGTCTGTAATTATCCGCTTGTTACACGCTGCGGTGTGACGTAAAGTAGAGCTGTTTCGATAAACCCATCAATGGAGGCGTAATGAAGACCAAGAGTGAGATTATTGCGGAGTTGGCGGAAGCGTCAGGTGTCGAAAAGAAACAGGCCGCTCAGATGCTTGAGACCCTTGCCAAAATGGCGGTTCGTGATGCCGTGGAAGGTTTTGTCATCCCGGGGCTTGGTAAACTCGTCAAAGTTGAGCGCAAGGCCCGGATGGGGCGTAATCCCGCGACCGGCGAGACGATTCAGATCCCTCCCAAGACCGTTCTGAAGTTCAAGATCGCCAAGGCGGCCAAAGATGCGATTTTGACGGCTGGTTGATCCGTGAGGGCCGGGGGGCAGGCCTCCTAGAAATTCTGATATGCGCAAACAGTCGACTGTGCTGACGGTGTTGAGTTTAATTGTTCTGCTGACAACGTCATCGTTGGCAATTTATTATCGGAATCAGGCCCTTTCCTTTCAACAGCAATACAATGTTGCGAATGAGCGGCTCAAGGGCGTGCCCTTTGTTCCGCGGTTGGAAGTCGAACGCCAGGTCTCCGTATCACAGTTGGTCGTGCCTTTCTCTAATAACCGGGAACCGGCACCGCAGGTCGCCGGCACGGGCTCGCTCCAGTTGATTGAAGGTATAACGCCCCCCCCGCGTGACCCGGAGCCGGATCGGGGGCGCCGTCGCCCTTCGGACTGGATGGATAATCTGCGGACAAATGATCCCCAGCGATATGCGGAATTCCAGCAGCGGCGCCTGGAGTTGCAGCAACGTATGCAGAATGCCTGGACTCAATCGGCCGATTACTTCATGAGCCGGGATACATCGAGGATGACTCCGTCTGACTTGGTGGAATACAATACGATGACAATGCTGCTTAGTCAGGCCGCATCGTTGAACCAGCAACTGCAAAGCGGTTTGCCGCCTGATGAGCGCCAGCAGGTGATGTCGGCCTTGCGGAGCAATATCGTGGCTGTGGTCCCCTTGCTTGAAAACGAGCGCAATCGGGAATACTACGATGCTGCCGTGGCTATGGGGCAAAGCGAGCAGGACGCTGCGACCATGGTTGCGTATATCAACCAAATCGCTTCCAACACCACTCTGCGCACCATTCTGCCAGGCGTCAGAATGGGTGGGGGGGCCAGGCGGTAGGATGGTTGGGATCTGACGTCCGATGACCATGTGATCCATCATGAAGCAAGGTTTCATCATTTATTCAGAAAAATGGACTTTGGGGCATGTTTTGCCATAGTTGTTACAGGGCAGGACGAACCATAAATAATGAGCGGCAAGGGCTAAGAGGAAAAAATCAAGTGAATGAGTTAGCAAAAGAGTTGAAGAGTTTCGTGCCAGGCCACGCTTTCTTTATCGGCATTGATTCAGATGGCTGTGCCTTTGACACGATGGAGATTAAGCAGAAGCAATGCTTTCTGCCTAATAACATCAAGTATTTCGGCCTGGAATCAATTGCCGGGTATGCGAAGGACGCCACGGAGTTCGTCAATCTGTACTCCAAGGAGCGGGGATGCAACCGGTATCCTGCCATTCTTTCTGTTCTGAGTTGGCTTGCCAAAAGGCGGGAAGTTATTGAACTGGGCGCAAAAGTGCCTGACCTCAAGAGTTTGCAGCAATGGGTTCAGGCTGAGTCCCAGCTCAGCAAAAGTGCCCTGCGTCGAGTGGTTGAAAAAACGGGTGACGTTGAATTGCGCAATGTACTGGCTTGGTCGGAGGCCGTGGATGCGACTATTGAGTCTACCGTGAAGGGGGTGCCGCCGTTTCCGTTTGTCCGTGAGTCGTTGGAGAAGGCGTTCCTCAACGCCGACATCATGGTCGTATCGCAGACCCCACTGGAAGCGCTTGAGCGTGAATGGGCGGAACATGGGTTGATCAAGTATGTGCGCGTTATTGCCGGACAGGAGCATGGCACCAAGACCGAGCACATCGCCTTGGCTGCAAACGGCAAATATCCGGCTGATAAAATCATGATGATTGGAGATGCCCAGGGAGATTATCGGGCGGCCATGGAGAATGGCGTCTGCTTCTTTCCCATTGTTCCGGGTAAAGAAAAAGCCTCCTGGCAGCGTTTCCTGAACGAATCCCTCCATAAATTCCTGGCCGGCACCTACAAGGGCCAGTATGAGTCAGCGCTGATCAAAGAATTTGATACCGCATTGCCGGTTACTCCCAGTTGGGGGTAATGCGGTTGTCTGTTTAATAAACAGGAGAGGGGTTGTGAACTTATTACGTTCTGAGCGATTTTGGGTATGGATGTCTGTTCTGGGCATTGTCGTTGCCGCAGCTGTGCGGTTTTATAGCGCCTGGTGCGTTCAGTATATACCCCTGCGCGATTATGGTGTTGTGTTGTTGATGGCTAAGCATATGGCCGAACTGGGGCAATTCCCGGTTTTTTATTCAGGCCAAGCATACATGGGAAGCCTTGAACCGGTGTTAAGTGCTTTGCTGTGCAAGATTTTCGGAACGTCCGAGTATGCCGTCTGCGCCGGGACCGCCCTGTGGTCATGTTCCGTGCCCTTCCTGGTCTATCTGCTGACACGAGACGCGGCGGGTTCGCGAGCTGGCTTCTTTTCAGTGGCCTACCTGATCGTAAGTTCAGACACCTTGCTCCACTTCAGCTCTCAGCCCCGGGGCGGGTATATGACGATGCTGATGTTCGGGTTGCTGACCGTGCTGATGGTAAATCGATTCACTGCGCTGGCCCTCGGGTCAGGGGAAACATCGGTACATCATTTAGTGTGGGCCGGTTTTTTCGCCGGGCTCGGTTGGTGGAATAATCAAATGGTGATTATTTACCTCATGACCGCCTTGGTTGTGGCAGTTCCGGCCATTCGCTATATGTTCCGGCAGGGAGTCATTTTTTGGGCACTGGCGGCATTTCTGCTGGGGAGTCTGCCTTGGTGGTGGTGGAATATTACCAATGATTGGGCTTCGCTCTCGTTCACTCAATCTTTCGGAAAAGGTACTACGCTGGAAGGGCTGGGGTATTTTTTCCAGATACTACCCAGAACTCTGGGGTTGGAGCCGTGGCCTACGGGAATGAACATTGCACGCCTGGTCGGCCTGGTAATACTGGCCGGCGTGTTTGTGCTGGCAGCGGTCCGGACAGCGAAGCAAAAGAGCCCGCGCAGTATTCAGTTTATCACCATGGTTTCGGCGGTTCTGATGGTTGTGTTTATGATGGGTTTTTATTCGCAATCGCATTTCTCCCGCATCAAGGTTACCCGCTACCTGATGCCCCTGATTCCAGCGGCGGCCGTGATGGTAGGAGTTGCTATTGACTGGATTCTCCAGCAACGAAAGTTGGTGGTAGCTGGTTTTCTACTGTTTGTATTGGTTGTGCCCAGAGCCGTAATCCTGATGCCGTCAATGAACGATCATATGGCGGAAAATCGTCATCGCTATGAGGCCACCAAGGAGTTCGCAGACTTTGTTGAAAAAAATACCGGTGGGGTGGTTGTCGGAGATTTCCTGTATTGCTGGGTATCTTTCGCAACGCGTGAGCGGGCGGTCATTGCTGATATGCCTGTGGAGTCGTACGTGCCTTATGCGCGCAAAGCAGCACTTGCGCCGGTTCAGGCGTTTATCAACAACTTTCATGATCTCCGCAGCTTTCTCAAAGCAACCAGAGCGAGTGGGAAGCAGGCGTACGCAGGTGAGTTCCTGGTCGACTATGATTTCCGGGCTCCCTCCAGGGATTGGGCGTATTTGCCGCTGGATCAGATAGTTTCCGTTCTGGAGGAAAAATCAAGACAGGATATCAGGCCACTGGTGGCTGATGGTAATCTCGACACACAGTGGGTGACCATGCTGCGGAAGGATGAGAAGGCGACCCTTGAATGGAGATTTAAAAGACCCGTGAAAACGACTGGTTTGCGGGTTATGGGTTCGGGTACGGAGGGGCTGGGTAGTATTCGCCTGGAAGGGCTGACCGTTGCGGGTGAGTGGGTTACCCTTGTGGAGAATATGCCGCTGACGGGGCATTTCTGGTCAGGGCCCCGGCTATTTTATCAGGGGCTGGATTATTTTCAGGAATGCCGGTTCACTCCCAGGAATACAGGGTTTACCGCCTTACGCCTGACCACATCATTAGAACGCGAATCATGGCTCAGGTTACCGGAAATTGCCATTCTGGAATCTGCCCAGGTTAATCTTCCGGCCTGGTCATTGGAGGCTCCCGATCAATGGATTGCGCCGTTGCGTCGCAACAATGTGCAACGTCTGTATGTACCGCGCTGGATGGCCGAACGTTTACAGCCTGTGCTCTCCTCGTCGATGCATGTCAGGGCCTCCTCGTATATGAGCCAGTCACTTCAAAGTGTTCCGAAAAATGACCCCATGGAAGCGGAACCGCTGCGACTGGATGTCCGGACCGGCCTGATTATTGAGTCGCAGGATGTGCCCCGCACAAGGCAATTACTCTCTACCCAGTCGATTCTGTGGAAAGAGGAAACCCTGCAAAACCAGACACTTTTTGTGATCGAGGCGTTAAATCCGGCCGAAGAGCTCGAGGTGTATGTACCGCTGTATTGGACAGACTGCGGTCTGTTTGCCAGTGACGGCAAGCAGAACCGTATCACCAGGGCGTATGATTTATATCAGCGGGCCAGTGTGGAGAAAAATCCTGACACCCGTTTGAAAATGCTGGAGCGTACGGTCTGGCTTGCGCCTGAATACGTCAGCGCCGTTGATGATTATGTGGCCGCGCTCAGAAAGCAGGGACGTGAAGCAGAGGCAGTTAAGCAGCAAGCCCGCCTGAGCGTGTATGCGCAACCTGCGATAAAGTTGCCCGGTAATTTCGAGGACAAGATTCACTTTGCCGGTGTTAGTATTGAGCCTTCGAACCCAAAACCCGGTGCCCAGATTGCGGTCACCTATTATTGGCAATGCCAGCCCCGTTCAGTGATCGATAAGTGGTCGGTTTTTGTTCATTTTCGCTCAAACGGAAAGATTATTTTCCAGGATGATCATAGTTTGACGCATGACATACCTGTCAGTGAGGCTAAAAACCAGCCTTTCCCGCTTACATTCCGGTCAACCCGATTGGTGAAGATTCCGGAAACGGCGTCGGGGGAAATTGATTTTTGCATCGGTCTGGTCAATCCATTAACCCTTAAGCAAGCATCCTTGTCATCGCCGCATAAAATGCGGAGAACCAGCATTGTGATGCCTGCGGCTTTCAAAATCATCAGGTTAAATGAAGCGGAGCGTCCGCTTTAGAACGTCCGCCTCATCGCCCTGCGCAGCTTATAGAGCATGATGCCCCAGAGGTAGACAAAGAAGCCCAATTCACCGCTGCTCATTTTCAGACGGAAAATATGGGTGTAGCCCTTAAAGCCACGATAGATGAGGTTATATAGGATATTGTTAGGCCACTTGATCAGGCGGCGTGACAGCGGGATCAGGGCCGGGAACTCAATGCAAAGCGCAAAGAACTTGTGCAGGTTTTCAAACTGGCGCTTGGTTTCACCCTTATTGATGGGAGACTCGACCTGATAGGACGCATGCTGCTTGTGGGTCGCATCCAGATAGCCCTTTTTGACGCAATAATGCCACAGCTCGGTGCGGGGATAGGGCTGAAAGATGGAGGCCCAGGCATAAGATGGCTTGACCCGGGCGTTGACCGCAATGGTCTCATAGGCGTTCTCAACCGTTTCGTCCGGCAAGCCGACCATATTCTGGGTCATGATGGAAATACCGTATTTATGGAACAGGTCCGCCGCCTCAATGATTTTGGCATTTGTCATCTCGCGTTTGAGCACGATTTTCCTGAGCTCTTCATTGCCGCTCTCAATACCCATGGCGATGGTTACGCAATTGGCTAATTTCAGCGACTTGACCACGTCTTCATTGACGAGGTTGGCCCGGACATAGCAGATCATGGGCAGGCCCACCCGTTTGCTGTAGACTTCGGCAAACTCCTTGAGCCAGACCCGGTTCATGATGAAAAGATCGTCATGGAAATAAACAATTTTCAGGGGGTAGTGCTTGCGGACATCCTCCAGCTCCTGAATAACATTCTCCACACTGCGGAGCCGGCAATATTGCGTCTCATTGGCCTCTTCACGATACATCTTCTTCAGTTTATGGTTGAAGCAGTAGGCGCAGTCATAGGGGCAGCCGCGGCCGGCCAGGAAGTGCTTTACGCTGCTATGGGCATAGGCATAGTACTTCAGGAACGAGGCCCGGTCAGGGAAGGGCAGCGAATCCAGGGAGTGATTCAGGGGCATGATCTGGTTCTTGATCACTTCGCCGTTCTTCTTTACCCAGAGGTTGGGCAGCATGGAGTAATCTTCCCCCGCCTGAAGTTTGTTCAGCAAGGCCACGATGGCATCGTCGCCTTCGCCGCGGCAGATAATATCCACCTCTGGTTCCTCAATAATTTCCGGGAAAAATGTGGGATGCGGCCCCCCCAGGATGGAGATGAATTTCGCATGCTTGCGGAGGCGGCGGATGAGTTCCAGATAATAAGGCTCTGAGCCGCTGGTGACGGAAAAGCCGATCACATCAGGCTTGTATTCCCTGACAGCCTTGAAAAGGTTGGACTCCAAATTTGTCAGGAACAGGTCTGACTCATGGCCATGCTTTTTGACATTGGCAATCAGACACATGATCCCCATGGGGTCGGTGATATCAAGCGAGGCCGTTTTATAGACAAATAAGCACTTCATTGGTATAAGCCCGTGTAAGCGTTGAATGTAATCCGTACAAAAAGCGTCGGCAATATATTCTGTCATGGCGGCGGCAACAAGTTAAATGAATGGGAAGCAGGTTGAATGAATAGAATCACGGTACTTCACCTGTGTGAACATTTCGGCGATAAACAGGTGTCCTTCCACGGGGTGTCACGACTGTTTGAGTTGTGGATCCCTGCCTTCGACACTACCCGCTTCCGGGTGCTGTTGTGCAGCCGGAAAGGACCCTGTGAACTGGCGGATCGGCGGCTGCGGGCGGCCGGCATCGAACCGTTTTACCTCGGGTATGGCAAAATGGATCCCCGGAACCTGTTCAAGTTGATCGGGCTGATGCGGCAGATGGATGTGGATATCCTGCATGTTCACGGTTATGGCGCTTCCACCTGGGGCCGGATCGCGGGGCTTCTGCTCCGTAAGCCGGTCATTGTTCATGAACATTGCAACTACGGAACGGTGCCACTCTTTCAGCGTCCGGTGGAGTGGCTGTTAGGCCATTTTACCCGCTATGCCTATGCGGTGTCCGAATCCACCCGCACCTTTACGGTGGCGAAACGGCACATTCCTGCGGCCATCGTGGAAACACTCTATAGCGGGATTCCCCTGGAGCAGATCCACAAGGTTGATCCGGAATGGGTGCGGTCGTTCCGGGCCGAACAGGGTCGGAAACCTGCCGACAAAATTCTCGGTGTGGTGGGGCGGCTGGAAAGTCATAAAGGCCATCTGGATGCCTTCAAGGCGTTGCAGGGGATATTGAACAAGCGGCCCGATGTCTATTTGTGGGTTCTGGGGAATGGCCGTTATGAAGAGGTCTTGAGGGATTGGGTCAAGGAGCACGGACTGACTGACCGGATTACCTTCCTCGGCTACCGTAATGATGTGGTCAAGGTGATTCAGTGTTTTGACATTCAGCTTTTCCCGAGTCATCAGGAAGGCACGCCCAGTACTTTGTTTGAAGGGATGGCGGTGGGGAATGCCTGTGTGGCGTCCACGGCGGATGGCCAGGGCGAGATTCTGACACACGAAAAGGATGCCCTGCTTTTTGCGCCCGGCGATGTGGAGGCACTAGCCCGGCATACCCTGCGCCTGCTGGATGATCCAGGCCTGATGAAACAACTACGTCAACATGCCTCGACCCGCATCCTGGATTTCGACATGAAACGTTGCCTTGATAAGCTGGAGCGGAAGTACGAGGAAGTGGTGTAAGCCAGTAGGCAGTAGGCAGTGGGCAGTTAGCAGTAGGCAGGTGGCTTAACCGGCTACTGGCGCCCTCACCTCATCTTCGAAATCTGCCGGTTGGCGAGGAGAAAATCGAGGCGGGCGAAAATGAAATGGGAGAAGCGCTCGATAAGTTTTTCCCAATAGCCCCGGGCTTGCGCCCAGGTGGAGGGATTGATTTTCTGGCAGTGTGGCAGATAGTCCCGGAAGATTTCGCGTGCCTCCTGCGCCAGATGCCCGTCATCGATCCTGATCAGTAATTCGTAGTTGATCTTCAAACTCCTTGTGTCCAGATTCGCGGAGCCGATGTACACCGCGTTATCGGCAATGATCAGTTTTGTGTGAAGGATTTGGGCCTGATATTCGTAAATACTCACCCCGGCTTTCAGGAGGCGACTATAAAGGGCGCGTCCGGCATAACGGGACATGGCGACATCTGTTTTGCCCGCCGTGATGATCTGCACATCCCGCCCATGATGCACAGCCCTGATCAGGAGGTTGCGAATCCGCCGGGTGGGGAGAAAGTAGGCGGAGATGATCCGGATGGAACTGGCATGCTGGAGATCCCTGAGTAATGTGAACTTGATGGTATTGTCCAGGTCGCCAGGGCCGCTGGCTAGAAGCGATGGAAGTGGCTTTCCATTGTTGCGATGCAGAAAACGGGGGCGCCTTAAACGCAGGCGGGGAAGGTGTCTATGTCTGAATTGGGCAACATGGAACATTCGTTCAAATGAAGCGGCCAGATCACGAACTACCGGACCGTTGAGGCGCAATCCCAGATCCCGCCAGCCATGAGTCACTCCATCGCCCGTCTCGCTGGCGGAAATGTTGAAGCCGCTGACGAATCCCGCCTTGTTATCGCAGACAAGCAGTTTCCTGTGATTGCGGAAGGCAAAACGGCTATACGAGAGGGGATTGAAAAAGGCGACTTCTCCCCCCGCGGTCGTAACCGCAGTCCAGTAGTTGGCGGGAAGATCCATGGAGCCGAAGGCATCGAGCAGGACCTTGACCCGTACGCCTCGTCGCAGGGCTGTCAGGAGTGCATCATGAATATCGTCCCCCGGATAGCCGGCGTCAAAGATATAGGTTTCCAGGAAGACGGACTCTTGGGCCTTTCCGATTTCCGAAAGCAGCGCGCGATAGAAAGCGTCGCCAGTCTGATACCACTGGAAGGGAGTGCTCATAGCTCCAGCATCTGACTGAGAGTCAGTAGAAAATCACGGTTGTCGGCATTGAGATAGTGCATCTCGCCACCCATGCGATTAAAGGTTTTGCAAAAACGAAGGTAGTAGGCCGGATGATCCTTGGGTGGTTCGCCATTTTTCTGCCAGTCCCAGGTGGATTCCGCAAGGTCAACAACGACAATATAATGCTGATCGATGGCGCGACCTGACTGCAGGGCAAGGTTTTGAGACATGGACAATGCCTTCTCGAAAATCATGGGAGACATGACGGCTGAACCTATGGATAGGTATACTCCGCCTTGGATCTGGCTGACGGAGTGGGTGAACGACATAAAATCCCTGAGGGCCGTACGGCCAATAGCTGCCCCATGATTCATGGGATGGTTGTAGATGATGTCGTGTCCGATCATGGGATGGCCGGTAAAAGGGATCCCCAGGCGATAGGCCGCCGCCTGGGCACTGTAGGTCTTGAAGGGATGCGGCACCGCTATGCGGCCGGGGTTCAGGTTGAACGTCCGGATTGCCCCCAGCAAATCTGCTGCTGCCGCCATCCTGTCTGCCTCAATGCCCTTACCCTTGATTTCTTCGATCAACAACTTTTCCGTCGGAATGGTCAACCCCTCACTCTCAATCATCTTTCCTACCGATTCGCCATAACCGAGGCCCTCATAGGCTCCGATGATGATGGCAAGGTTGATGTAGAAGCCGGTTTCCTGCCAGATGCCGAATTCGCCGCGGGCGACATTGGTTTGGACGTCCTCACTGCTCTGGCCGAGATAGGCAAATTCCCAGTCATGAATAATGCCAGCCCCGTTGGTCGCCAGATGGGTGATCCACCCTTTCTCCATCAGATTGATTAATACGGGCGCCAGTCCGTTTTTGATGGTATGGGCGCCGAAAGCCATGATCACGGGTTTCCCCGCCTGATGGGCTGTCTGTATCCTGGCCACGGTTTCATTCATCAGCTGCACGGCAGGCCCGGTCAGTGGGGTGGGGCGCTGATCCGGTTTGACATGATCCTTCTCAATGGCAAGCATATTGGGGCGCTGTGCCAGCGATTTGATGATCAGTTTACTGCGATCAAATTGTGGATAAGGCATCGAGAGCATCTCCTGATTGATATCAGGAATGTAAGACAAGCTTGCCGGACGGTCAACTTTCTTGCTTCAAGACGAATATACTGCGTTTTTCGCGAATTTCGTAGTAATTTAAATTTTAGTTGGATTACCGTCCTTCGATGGCGGCGGCGATCATGGCGAAATAGTGTTCCTGGGGGATATACTCAGGAACACTGTTGCCAGTCCCCAATGCATATCCGCCACGATCAGCGCTTCGCTCCAGCATGGCTTTGGCCCGCCGGTAAACGGCCTCGGGTTCGGCCCGGATCACAAAATCCACATCGAGTCCGCCAAGGATGGCGATCCGCCGCCCATACTGCTCGTAGGCCTCCTCCACCGGCTGAATGGTATCCTCGAAGGAATGTTTGGCGTCATAACCAATATCGTCAATAATGTCATCCATCAGTGTCGTAAGATTTCCACAAGAATGCATGATGGCTGGCTTGCCGGCCGCATGGGCCGCGGCGGCTATCTTTTTGTGCCAGGGCACTACGTAGAGCCGCATGTCGTCCGGCGATAGCATGGGCTGAGTCTTGAAGCCCCAGTCGTCATTGCCGATAATTGCGCCAACGGCCTCATGTTGCAGAATGATCTGGTAATACTTGAGCAGACGCGCACCCACCGCGTCAAAGATTTCCCGCGCCAACTCCGGATCATCCGCAAGCAGGTAACACATGGCATCGAAGCCCACCAGCCGGATGACATTCTCCAGAACCCCGCATGGCCCCTGGGAAATGATTTTCATGCCCGGCGGCAATACGGCGGCGGCCTGTTCCAGAATGCTGAAATTGGCTTTCCCCGGATCCGGCCACTTATAGAATTCAAAACTGGCACGATCCGTAACGAGCGCCCCTTCATTTAACGAGATCGTTGAACTCTGGTGCAACTCCCCGGTGTGAAACCCGAAATCCGAGGCGTAAACCATCGCATAGTCATACCCGGCATTGCGGAAGGCTTTCACGATGAGGGGATTATCGCTCGGGTAGGATGTATCGGTAATCCCTGCCAAGCGACGGTGCAGGGGGGGATTCAGGAAAAATTCGAACAAGGTCGGCCGGTCCGGTCTCTCCCGCCTCAACACTTTCAATACATTTTCAAAATTCGGTTCTGCTTTGACCGGGCCCGGCCACCATTGCTTTGTTGTCATTGAGTGCGTCCTTTCGTGTGTTACTGGATTGCAATCCTACCTCTATCGCTCTATAAAGTCATTGGATGGATCGATAAACATGTGTCCCAATCGCCAAAACAGTAAAGTTCATCGTTCTGAGAATTCCATGCCCGGAAGCGGGGGTGGATCTGAACTTATCCCCATCATAAGCCCTTATGTAAGGCATTGCGGTCATGAGCAGCGCGGGAGTTGGCTGATCGAGTCGCGCAAATTGCTGGATTATCTTATCGTTTATATCGCCAGTGGGAATGGACGGTTCGAAGTGGCCGGAGTTACCACAGAAGCCGGTCCTGGGGATGTGTTCTGGATCCCGCCGGATACCCCTCATATGATGGAGGGATATCCCCCCTCAATGGAGCTGGCTTACGCGCATTTTGATGTTGTCTATCAACCGGGGAAAAGCCATTGGGACTTTTCAATTCCCGGAGGCATGCTTGATCTCGCGGAGTTGAGCGCGTTAATGCATGAACCGGTGTGCGAACCACGGGTGGCCAGGCTTTGCGGGCGTTTACACAGTTATACGAATGAGCGGGTTGGTCATCTGCTTAAGGATGTGTGTGCCGAGGCGGTCCGCGCACAGCCCTGTGGGGCATTGCGTATGTCAGGCATGATGACGGAAATGATCGCGGAAATTCTGCGGGGACAGGCGGGCTTGACCTCCGGCAATTCAGCTCATATACCCGTTTTGGAGCGCGCTGCCAATTTCCTGCATCAGCACTGTCGTGATCCGCTCTCGATTGAACGTATTGCCCGGCAGCACGGCTTGTCACCCGCTCATTTCCGCCAGCTTTTCCACAAGCATTATGGCGTGTCGCCGCGCACTTATCTGCGTCAGTCACGCATTGGAAAAGCTTGCAGACTGATGATGGGGTCATCGCAGACCTTGTCCGAAATCGCCATCGCCGTGGGATTTGAATCCGTTCATAGCTTCTCAAAAGCCTTTCATGCAGAGGAAGGCCTTGCCCCCAGCGAATACCGTCGTGCCGGGCAGGCCTACACCAGGGTGAGTGGCCGCAACACTCCCTATTCGTACTAATGACGTGTTTAGATGTGAGACTCATAGACCTGCAGTCCAGTGTATAATAGGAGGATGATCCAAGCAAACGATCTACTACATCATCCGATATATCTATCTCATACGAATGAGGTTGACTGGTTGCCGGGAATCTGATGTACTCTTTTCAGCTTTCTGAAAAAAGAGAGCAGAATAGAAGGATGCCGCAATTAAAAACGGAACCCCGCGCATGTTGAACGGCGCGCTTGCGAACTTCGACCGGGCTTGCGTACTGATATGGTTTTGAGATGAGGTGCTGTAGCGCGACAGAGTGGATAATGGAGGTACGAACATTATGAATGATCGTGTGAAATTGGACGTCATGATTGTGGGTGGAGGGATGATCACGAATGATCTGATTCTTCCTTCTATCTACCATTTACAGCGGTTGGGAGTAGTTGGACGGATCCAGGTGTGTGCGTTGAACAGCGCCCCCCTTAAGGCGCTCAAGGAGAGTCGTGAACTCAAGGAAGCTTTCCCGGGGCAGGATTTTGAAGCATTCCCGGCCCTGTCCGAGCCGCCGGACAAGATGTTTCCTGCGCTCTTCAAGGATAAGTTGGTCGCGCTCCCGCCTCGTCAGGCGGTGATTGTGGCTGTCCCCGACCAATTTCATTATCAGATGGTCAAGGAGTCGCTTGAACATGATCAGCATGTGCTCTGCGTGAAGCCGCTGGTGTTGTCCTATGTGCAGGCGGTGGAGATTGAGAAGCTGGCCCTTGAGAAGGGATTGTTTGTGGGGGTTGAGTATCACAAGCGGTTTGATGCCCGTTCCCTGATGGCCAAGCGTCAGTATGCGCTGGGACATTTCGGCGAGTTCAAAATGGGTGAAGCCAAGCTGTATGAACCCTACTACTACCGGCATTCCAACTTCCAGAATTGGTTTACCTGCGACAAGACGGACCCCTTTGTCTATGTGGGCTGCCATTATGTCGACCTGGTCTATTTTATCACCGGACTCAAACCGGTCGCGGTATCCGTGTCCGGAGTCAAAGGCCGGTTCCCTAACGGCAAAGAGGGCTATATGTGGGCTAACGGGAGGGTCCGCTACGAGAACGGCGCCCTCTTAACGGTGAGCGATGGGTTGGGCTATCCTGATGACGCGGCGGGTAGTAATGATCAGGGACTGCTCATGTATTGCGAGGGCAAGGACCGGACGGGCATGATCCAGCATAATGATCAGGATCGCGGAGTCCGGCATAGTTACCTTGAGAATATTGGTTGTGCAGGCACAAGGTACAACTATGTCAGTCCGGATTTCTACCGTCTGGTGCCGTGGGAGGGGGCCGGATATAAGCCGGTCGGGTACGGTTATGCTTCGGTGGCAGCCAGCCTCGAGACCATGGTCAGGATCGAAAATGAGACACGTGGCCTTGCGGAAGGACTCGCCTTGCCGAAACGGCGTGAGATGATTCATGAGGTTGATCAGGCTGGTCTTCTGGCCACGCCGGCCAACAGTTATATCAACGAACTTGTCGTGGAGGCGGCGCGGATGTCGATTCTCACCGATGGGGAGTGGATCAATATTATTTATGGTAATCAACCGCATGTAGAAGCAAGAAGGAAATAAGTATGGCTGAATATAATCTGACTCCCGTTGTTGTTCCGCACGTAAAGACAAAGTTCCGTGCGATTTGCACTGCCATTCCGGTGCCGGAATCGTTGCCGATCTTCGAGTCCTTGCGCCTTGCCGAACCACGTTCTATGGCCGGCCAGCCCCCGATTGTCTGGCATAAGGCCGAAGGCTCCACCATTTCTGACCGCTGGGGGAACAGGTGGATTGACTGGTCGTCCGGTGTCTTGATCACCAACGCCGGGCACGGGCATCCAGCCATTCGTGAGGCGATACGTGAAGCATTGGAGCGTCCGTTGCTGGCGACCTACGTGTTCCCGCATGAAGGGCGTGCCACATTGGTTAAGATGCTCTGTGAGCTGTTGCCGGATCCGCAGAATTATCTGGCCTTTCTGCTCAGCACGGGGAGCGAAGCCACGGAGAACTGCATCAAACTATCCAAGACCTATGCCCTCGAGAAGCACGGTCCCGGCAAAAAGTATTTTGTCTCCTTCAACAATGCCTTTCATGGCCGCACGATGGGGGCGCAGTTGGCGGGTGGCATGGCTAAACTGAAAACCTGGATTGGCACACCTGATCCTTCATTTGTGCAGGTGCCCTTTCCGGATGGGTATAAGAATGAGGATGTCTCTTTTGATCTTTTCTTGAAGACGTTGCAGGAGAAGGGGATCAGCCCGAAAGAGATCGCCGGAGTCATGGTGGAGAGTTATCAGGGTATCGGTCCTGACTTCCTGCCGGTTGAGTATGCTCAGAAGCTTGAAGCCTTCTGCCGTGAATACGATATCGTGCTTACGATGGATGAAGTTCAGGCCGGTTTTGGGCGGACTGGCCGGATGTTCTGCTTCGAGCATTATGGGATCAAGCCGGATCTGATTGCCTGCGGCAAGGGGATTTCCTCCTCGCTGCCCATATCGGCGGTGATTGGGCGCAAGGATATCATGTCCATCTATCCTCCGGGATCCATGACATCCACCCATTCGGCTTCGCCGCTGGCCGTGGCCGCGGCCATTGCCAATCTGAAGGTGCTTAAGGCTGAGAAGTTGGTTGAGCGGGCGGAACGCCTGGGCGCCTGGTTTATACCGGAACTGCGCCGGATTCAGGGAAGGTATCCGGCCGTGTTGGGGTGCTGTCAGGGCAAGGGGTTGGTCGCCGGCATACAAGCCGTCAAGGCGGGAACCAAAACGCCGGATCCGGCCTTGGCGCTCAAGATCAACCTCGCTTGCTTGTATCGTGGGCTGATGATGTTTGCGCCTGTGGGGATTGCAGGGGAGTGTATCAAGATTGCCCCCCCGCTCAGCATTGATGAGGATGCTCTGCGTGAGTCTCTGGCGGTGTTTGAGGAGGCGGTTGACGCTGTGATGAAAAAAGGTCATGAGTGACATGCTTATGAACAAAATCGTGCCGGATGGCTGGATTGACCTTCAGGTCAACGGGTTTGTGGGGGTGGATTTTTCCGCCCCCGGTTTGACCGTGGCGGATATTCGTCGCGTCACAGAGGTTTTGGTCCGGCGGGGAACCGCTGCATATTGTCCCACGGTAGTGACGTCGGCTATGGAGCGGTATGAGGAGAATCTTCCCGTTCTGGTGGCCGCCATGGAGGAGCCGGACCTGAATCCGCACCTGCTGGGGATTCATCTGGAGGGGCCTTTTCTTTCGCTCGAAGGCAGGGGCGCCCATCAGGCAGCACTGTTACGGAAACCAGATGTGCAACTTCTGGACCATTGGCTCACTCTCGCCAAGGGACACATCTCATTATTGACGCTGGCGCCGGAGGTGGAAGGGGCCGAGGCTCTGATCAGGCATGCTGTCGCCCGTGGCGTGATGGTTCTTTTGGGACACCATGTTGCGGATGGAGCGAGCATTGACCGGGCTGTTCGTGCTGGTGCCCGAGGCTGCACGCATCTGGGTAATGGAATCCCCAATATCCTGCCGAGACATCCCAATCCGATCTGGAGCCAATTGGCTGATGACCGGTTGATCGCGATGTTGATCACGGATGGACATCACCTTCCTGTCGAGTTTGTCCGGAGTGTTTTGCGCGTCAAGGGGCTTGACCGGTGTATTGTCACCAGCGATGCGGCACCGATTGCTGGGCTTCCACCGGGGCGTTATACCTGGATGGGGACAGAATTGGTCAGTGAGCCCCTGGGACGGATAGGACTGGCAAACACTGACGTTCTGGCCGGGTCCTCGGCGACCATGGCCGATTGTGTGGCTTGGTTGCGGTCGTGGAGCCAACTGGATGAACAGGATCTAAGAAAGCTTTGCCGGGAAAACCCGCTGCGGCTTCTGGGAAAATATTGAGATTTCACTTTCCCCATTACTTGTAACACCGATACCCGGCGCCCCTCCACCGCCGGCCTTAGAACCTGGATTACAGGCATTTGATCAATAAACTGCGTGTTTCGCAACATGTCAAGATTCTGGCAAAACTGCGGGAGATTTGTCACGATGAATCTCTTTCTAGCTTGAAAGTGTAAAGGGCTTATAGCGTACGGCTATCATAGGCCCAATGCAGCAGGGCTTGGCGTTGGCGGGGACGACAACTCATGTCTCCCACAAGGGGCGAGGGAATGACTAATGCTCCCTCTCCCTTCGGTGGAGAGGGGTGGGGTAATGGTGGCTTTCCATTTTCACTTGAGAGAGGGGTATTGGCATTACCCTTTAAGCTTCAGCGCAATGCGGGCGACATGCGCACCCTGGAAGCGGGCTCCCGCCAGTTCATTCTCGCTCGGCATCCGTTCACCCTGACCACCCGTGATGGTAGACGCGCCATAGGGACTGCAGCCGGTTACTTCGGCAAATCCCAACTGTCCGGCAAACGCATAAGGTAGTCCCACCACTACCATACCCTGGTGCAACAGGGTGACGTGGAAGCTGAGGATTGTTGATTCCTGCCCCCCATGCTGGCTGGCTGAACTCGTGAAGACACTACCCGGCTTGCCGATCAGAGCTCCTTTCATCCAGAGTCCACCGGACGCATCCAGGAACTGGCGCATCTGCCCGCACATGCTTCCAAAACGGGTCGGTGCACCAAAAATGATGGCATCCGCAGCCGCCAGATCATCCACCGAGGCCACGGGGATATGAGCCATCTTTTTCTGGGCTTCAATCGCTCCCATCTTTCCTAACACTTCATCCGACAGTGTTTCCGGTACCCGTTTGATGACCGCCTTGCAGCCAGAAACTTCCCTGACCCCTTCCGCCACAGCTTCAGCCATCTTGTAGATATGTCCATACAGACTGTATTCAACAATTAAGACGTTACACATAATTACTGACTCCTGTTTATTCGAGAATTTAAAGATCAGAGTTTCCTTACATTTACGCTGTTATGACTTTACCACAGTCGGGCCTGAAGCAAATGCGGAAATATTCAAGATAATGTGCATCGGGTGCATGGTAGCCTCCGCAAACGCTGTTCAAGCGTCAAAGGCATGCCGCCTGAAGTTGTCAAATGCCTTGACGAGGCAATCGCCATTCTCACGACCCGCCAGCAGCTTGCGTCCGTCAACTTCGCCTCCCTGCAGGTTGGGCGTATTTCATAACTCATCCTTCATCCTTTTTCCTGTTTGGGCTTGAAAGCCACCCCACAGCTCCCTATCATCTGCCCCGTTCTTCTCATACCCCCGTAGCTCAGCTGGATAGAGCATCGGATTTCTAAACAGGAAAGGCTGTTTTTTAGCTACCCCAAGCAAAGCATTGCCAGTCAATGTTTTCAGGGGTTTCGTTGATTTCGCCTTAAATGATGCCCCTCTCTCATTCTGGGCTATTCTGGGTAGTTCTGGGTCGAGTTGATGTCCCAAAATGTCCCAAAAAATAAGCATAGGACTTCGCATCGGACGGATTCAACACCGCCTCATCTCAGCGCGCTGGGAACCGGCGATCAAACCGCTACGCTACGCCTCGTCATGGAACCTGCTGAAAAAGGCCAGGTTCCACGCTGAGGCTACGCTTCGCGGCCTTCGGTCTCTCTATTGACACCCTATTGACCAAAGGCGCTTCAAAGGGCCGTTCGGATCGCCGCTTATTGTTCCAACTTTCACCCATGAAGCGTCCGCTTAGCGCTCGCGACCCCAGCGGAT
>Ga0194056_10000086_pt1 | contig 39484 bp, 30 predicted proteins | sample SepL4413m_MetaG_FD_155458 | JGI IMG/M metagenome (GOLD analysis project Ga0194056, IMG submission 155458) | Anoxic zone freshwater microbial communities from boreal shield lake in IISD Experimental Lakes Area, Ontario, Canada - Sep2016-L442-13m | ecosystem: Environmental > Aquatic > Freshwater... | reverse complement strand
GGAACATGCGGTCCAATGCCTTCGTGGCCGCCATGTGGTGGGCCTCGGGGCAGACGCCGCAGATGCGAGCCGTGAGGTTTGGCATATCTTCCGCCTGGCGGCCGACGCAGAACTTCTCAAAGCCACGAAGCTCCGGGATCTGTACGTAAGCGTTAGCCACGTCGCCCTGCTCGTCGAGGAAAATGTCGATTTTTCCGTGGCCTTCCAGCCGCGTGATGGGGTCGATGCTTATGCGTTTCATGGGGATAGTTGGCTGTTAGGAGGCGAAATTGAAAATTGCAAATTGAAAATTGAAAATTGAAAATTGAAAATTGCAAATTGAAAATTGCAAATTGCAAATTTCAGATACGTGATTTGGATCCCTGCTTCCAATTTTCAATTCGCAATTTTCAATTTTCAATTTTTTCTATTTCTTTCCGTTTCCCGCCGTTGCCTTGTTACTGCGTCGCAGCAGGCTGCCGGCGAGGCTGAATCGATAGAATGTGCCGACGGGATCGGGGATGCCTTCGGCGATGATGCGGTCGATTTCCTCTTCGTTATTTGAATCAATGACCGAGGCCACGGCGCTCATCAACCGCGCACCGTAATCATCCACGCCCTCGTTCGGACCGTGGCAGCCGATGCAAGGTGAGTTTACCGCAGGACACAAGGCCCCGCAACCGGCCCGGGTGGCGATGCCGCAGCACATCAGACCTTGTTCCAGTAGGCAGGTCTCTTCGTCGGGAATGATCTCCCAGGTGCGGTAGAACTTTTTGATCTTCTTTTCGTTCCGCTTCCGCTTGCACTCTTCGCAAACGGTCGTATTGACGCCGAGGGTTGATCCTTTCCGCGGCAGCTTGCCTTCCACAATGGCCGTGATCGCCTTCCAGATATTATCAGCCTCCGGCGGGCAGCCGGGCAGGAAATAATCGACATCGACCGTCTGGGCTAGCGTCATCAGTGTGTCGTAGAACACCGGTAGATAGAGCGTGCCTTCCGGCACTTTCGTTTCGTGCTGCGGATAAATGTTTTGCGGATTTTCCGGCGCGGTGGCCGAACCCTGATGATAAACCGTCTCAAAGATCGACTTGCGGTCGTTGAGGTTACCCAGCCCGGGAATGCAGCCTTCCGAGGCGCACGAGCCGAAGGCCACCAGCACCTTGGACTTTTGGCGGAGCAGACGAGCCATGTATTCCTGCTCGCTGTTGCGGATACCGCCGTTGAAAAGGCAGACGTCGATCTCGCCGTCGGCCATCTTCTCGATGTCGCGGACCTTGCCGTCGGCGATACAGGGGCAAAAGACCAAGTCGAAGGCGGCGTCGACGTCGAGAATTTTGGCGTCGATCTGCAAAATGGAAATCTCGCAACCGCCGCACGACGCAGCCCAGTAGATGGCCAGCTTGCCCTTGGCAGCTTTCTTTTCAACAGTGACTTGACTCATGATAACATCTCCAAGGGAAATCCCGGATATTAGATCTTAGTGCTTAGGTCTTAGGTCTTAGTTCTTAGACCTAAGTTCTAAACCACTTCCAACGCCTCTTCGTGTTCTTTGAGGAGCGTTTCCAGGGCCTCTTCGCGCTGGCCGTTTTCGGTCCAATTGCCAGGCCATTTCAGCGGACCGAGCTTGCGAACATCGGCCACCAATAGATCGATGGCTTCCGCCAGTTGCTGCCCTTCGGCCGCGGAGGCCCAGACCAGCCGGACGCGATCAGGCTCGACGCCCATGGCCCGCAGCGTGTGCTTGAGGATCGAGTAGCGCCGCATGGCCTTATAGTTCTGTTCGATGTAATGACATTCCCCCGGATGACAGCCGGCGATGAGCACGCCATCGGCCCCGGAGGCCAGGGCTTTCATCACAAAGCTGGGATCCACCCGGCCGCTGCACATCACGCGGAGGACGCGGACGTTCGGCGAGTACTTAATGCGGGCCGTGCCGGCTAGGTCCGCCGCGCGGTACGAGCACCAGTTGCAGCAGAAGCCGACGATTTTGGGTTCAAAGTTTTCGTTGACCATGGGAATAGTTGTCGGTTGTCGGTTGTCAGTTGTCAGTACTCAGTACTGAGTACTCAGTAGATTAGTCCGTTGTATTACCTACCGTGTACTGGGCACTCTGTACTGGGTACTTCATTCATCCGGCTGCGACGGTTACAAGTTCCTTCTCCGTTGCGGCCCCGTTTCCATGGGCGTCCCAGAGGACGCCTTCAATCTCGGCAAAAATCTGTTCGTTGTTGTAGTGTGCTCCGGAAATCACGCCGGCAGGACAAGCCGCCACGCACGTGCCACAGCCCTTGCACAGGGCGGTAATCACATGGCTCACGTTCTTCTCCTCATCATAATCGATGGCATTGTACGGACACATCGTATTGCATATCCGACAGCCGGAGCACTCTTCTTCGTTGATTGAAGCGACGATCGGCTCGATCATCACCTGCCCCTTGGTGATCATGCCGGCCACGCGAGCGGCAGCCGCGGCACCCTGGGCCACCGAGGCGGGAATGTCCTTCGGCCCCTGGCAGACGCCGGCAACGAATATGCCGTCGGTCATTGTGGCCACCGGGTCGAGCTTGGGGTGCCGCTCCGTATACCAGCCGGCCATGCTGCACGAAATACCGCACTTCAGGCCGATTTCCTTGGCGTCGGCCTGCGGTTCCAAACCGCCCATCAGGATCACCATATCCACCGGAATCCGCCGCTGCCGACCCATCAGCGTGTCTTCCACCTGTACGATCAGCCGGCCGGCCTCGTCGGGCAGGCGGGCCGCGTCGGTCACTTCGGCCACCTTGCCGCGGACAAAGTGCATCCCTTCTTCCAGCAACCGCTGATAGAACTCTTCGTAATCCTTCTGCGGCGCACGCACGTCAATGTAGAACGAGTAGACCTCGGCCTGCGTCTTCTCGAGCACGAGGTGGCCAAACTTCATGGCCGCCATGCAGCAGACGTTCGAGCAGTAGGTGTTCGTTGTTGTGTCGCGGCTGCCGACGCAGTGGATAATGGCCACGCTCTTCGGCTCGGTCTTGCCGTCGCGGAGCACGATTTTGCCGTTCGTTGGTCCCGACGCATTGCAGAGCCGCTCGAATTCCATGTTCGTATAGACGTTGGCCAGTCGTCCGAAACCGTACTGCGGGATTCGTTTGCAATCGAAAGGCTTCCAGCCCGTGGCCATGATGATGTTGCCGACCTCGACCTCAATGATCTCGTCCTTTTGGGTGTAGTCGATGGCGTTGGTGGGGCATACCTTGGAGCAGACCTGGCACTTGCCGCGAGTGAAGTAGGTGCAGTTGGCCGTATCGAGCACGGGAATCCTCGGTACTGCCTGCGGAAACGGCATGTAGATTGCCTTCCGCGTGGCCATGCCCACCTCGAAGACGTCATCGACCACTTTCCGCGGGCACTTTTCCACGCAGACGCCGCAGCCCGTGCAGTCGGCGGCGGTGACCATGCGAGCCTTCTGGCGGATCTTGACCTTGAAGTTGCCCACCGACCCGCTCACCTCTTCGAGTTCGGAGTAGGTGTACATCGTGACCTTGTCGTGCTGGCCGACTTCGGACATTTTGGGAGTGAGGATGCAGGCCGAGCAGTCGAGTGTGGGGAAGGTCTTGTCGAACTGAGCCATGTGCCCACCGATCGAAGGCTCGCGCTCAACTAGATAGACTGGGTAGCCGGCGTCGGCCAGTTCCAGCGTGGCTTGCAGGCCGGCGATGCCGCCGCCAATCACGAGCGTGGCCGGGTTGACTTTCACATACATCCGTTCCAACGGCCGCTGGTGCCGCACGCGCCCTGCCGCCGCGGCCACGAGGGCCTTGGCCTTCTCCGTGGCTGCAACCTTATCGACATGCACCCAGGAGCAGTGCTCGCGGATGTTGGTCATCTGGAGCAAGTAGGGATTGAGACCGGCGTTCTCGCAGGCCCGGCGGAAGGTCTTCTCGTGCAGGTGTGGCGAGCAGGCGGCCACGACGATGCGCGTCAGCCCTTCCTTCTTGATGTCCTCTTCGATCAGGCTTTGGCCGAGCGAAGAGCACATGAACTTGTAGTCGCGGGAGATGGCCACGTCTTGGACGTTCTTGCCCGCCCAGCGAGCGACCTCTTCCACGTCAACCGTGCCAGCGATGTTGCTGCCGCAATGACAGACGTAAATACCGATTTTTTCAGACATCGTTGTGTTCCTGTACGCACCTGTAGGGTGGGACCAGCTTGCGAGTCCCACCTATGTCGCTCCCAATGAGTTCGCCTGTACTCAGTACTCTGTATTTATTTTCTCACACCGCTGCTGCCGCCAGCTTTCCATTCAATTTTGCCGTCAACACGGGCATGGCGGCGACCAACTCTTTGCCAAAACCAAGCTTTTTCGGGTCCAGACCGAAAGCAATGCCGAGGATCTGCGTGAAGTAGAGGATCGGCAGGTTGAATTGCGTGTTAAAGTGGCCGTTCACTCGGGCTTGGTAGCCGTCCATGTTCAACTGGCACATGGGGCACATGCAGAGGATCATGTCGGCATGGTAATCCTGGGCACTTTGCAGCAACCGGCGGATAAGCTCGAATGCCTGCGGTTCGCTGATCTGCGTCATGTGCCCGCCGCAGCAGTGGGCCTTGACCGGGTAATCGACCACTTCAGCCCCCAGCCACTTCAGGAGGTTGTCCATCATCATTGGATATTCAGTGCTATCGCAACCCTTGATCGGGCGGACGACCTGGCAACCGTAATACGGGGCAACTCGCAGCCCGGTCAGCGGTCGCACGACCTTATCTCGCACGGCCCGCTCGCCGATGTCGTCATGGATCACGTCGAGCATGTGGCGGACAACAACTCGGCCGGGATCATAGTGCAAACCGCCGGCGGCCAGACATTGGTTGATCTTCGCGCCCATTTCCGGAAAATCGGACATTAGCCGGTCGGTCTTCTTCAGGTTCAAGTAACAGGCCGCACAAGGGGCGACAAGCTGCTTGATCTGCGGATCGACCAAGGCCAAATTCCGGGCGATAACGGCACAGGCCGTCAACTCGTCCTGGCTGAAGTATTCCGTCGCACCACAGCAGTTCCAATCGTCGATCTCCTGGAGCTTAATATCCAGCAGGTCGGCCACTTCTCGGACCGAATGGTCGTAAGCGGCCGCGTTGATTTCCAACGAACATCCGGGGTAGTAGGCGTATCGCATGGTGGAAGGAGTTAGGAGTTAGGAGTTAGGAGTTAGGAGTTAGGAGTTAGGAGTTGGGAGTTAGGAGCTAGGAGGCACGGGTTAGGAGGTCAGGAGTTTCCAAATTCTAACTTCTAACTCCTACCTTCTAACTCCTTCTCCTAACTCCTTTCCTCACTAAGTTCTTTTGCTTTCCGAATAATCGCTTGCAACTGTCCGAGGTTTTTGATTTTGGTGGGCGTCAGGGCCATACGGCCGCGCTTGAACATGGCGAAGCCCATGGGGCCCATCTTCAATGCCTGCAATGGCCGGTTCAGCAGGTGGTAGCTGGTGGCCAAGCCCAACTCGAAGCTCCGTCCATATTTGTCGACAAAGTCCGTAAAGGCCTTGGCCAAGGCGGGTGCGTCGGTGTCGTGGTAAAGCCGCTGGGCAATCGACATCCGCTTGAGCGTGTACATGATGTCGGTGATGGGGACTTCTTGCGGGCAGCGGGTCGTGCAAAAGTAGCACGAGACGCAGGCCCACATCGTATTGGCTGAAAGCACTCGCTCGCGCTCACCGGCGTTAATCAGGGCGAAAATTGTACGCGGTGTATGTTCCATATCCGCGCCGCTGGGGCACGAGCCGCCGCAACTGCCGCATTGCAGGCAATGCAACAGCCGCTCCCCACCGGGGGTGGCTTCAATTACCTGCGTGAGGAAGGAATCCTTTTTTCGGACGGTATGTGTGGTCATGGTAAGCTCCGCTGCGGAGTGTATCGGCTTATGAACCCATTTCTCATTTCGGAACAAGTTTGACCCATCTCTCAGCAATCAGCGTTCCAATCCGCTGAAAAGTCAGAAGATTCGTCGTAATGAGTTTGGCTTTAAGGATTTACACTTATGCCGCCCAATCGGGTTTCGTTATGTCACACGGACTGGCCCACGGAATATCGTCGCGACATCTCGCGGAATTCCGCGAAATCGAAATCATTCGTATTCCGGGCTCTTCCGGTTTTTAGGTGCAGAAGTAGGGTGGGGAGAGTGAAACGAGCCCCCACCAAAAGCGGACCGCAACAGAATTGGTGGGGCTCGCTGCGCTCTCCCCACCCTACGGCGAGCCAGCAATGACAGCAGTTGGCAAGGTTATGATCAAGGCCTCGGTGGTCTCTCTAGTGCCACCGTTGTAGCCGGTCTCTGACCGAGCCATCCGGTCGACCGGATGTCTTACGAAGACGTTCGGTTGCGCAGTCGGTTTTGCAGATTGGTGGTCAGCGATTCAAGCTGGGCAAGGTCCAATGCTCGTAGCTCCTGCTCCTCACTGACAGGCGTACAGAGTATTGCCTGAAGCGTTCGGATCAATTTGATCTCGCCTTCGATCTTGCCTTCGATCTTGCCTTCGATCTTGCCTTCAATCTTGCCTTCAATCTTGCCTTCGATCTTGCCCTCACGCACACCCTCACGATGGGAGGCGTTCATGGCCCATTGTTGGTCTCGAATCGCTTTTTCGCGTGCGTCGTACATCACTTTGTCCTCGGTTACTTGCGCTATATTAACGATCGTTTGCGTCGCTTGCCGGATCGCTTGCTGGGGAAACAATTTCAACAGTGCGTCGGCTTCGTACTCGTGGGCATGAAGAAACCAAAATAGCCAGCAATCGAGCATATCGACCGTTTTCAGGTCCGCCTCTCCTAAAAACTGATCAGGGCAATGCGATTCTCCACGGTTCCGAACGTCCGCTTGAACGCAAAATCATTCGTGGGGCGAATTCCAAGCGGCATAATGGTTCCCGGAAGAAAGAAGACGCAGTTCAAGTTTCGAGTTTCGAGCCAGACAGGTGCGGAATGGTCGTTAACGCCCTCACCCACTGCCCCTCTCCCAGAAGGGAGAGGGGAGTTTTCGGGGATAGCCTTTATTTTTCAACGGGGATTCGAGCCGGCCTTGGCCTGTTCGAGAAGCTGCTTGGCGCGATTGCCGGAGTTGCCGTTGATGCCGGAATCGACTACCTTCTGCATCGCTTCGGCAACGACTTTGGGTTCAGCACCAACGACCTTACCGGCGATTTTCACCGCAGCGTCGGCCGCCGCATCCTTCAACGTCGGATCACCCAGGTAGGAAACCGCGAGTTGCAGCGTTGCCACCGAGGGAATCCGGGTGAGGATGTCTAGGGCAATCTGCTTCTCCTCGTTTCGCTTGGCAACTTCCATCGCCGTGCGGAACATGGCGAGCCGGACTTCGGCGGGCAGGATGAGCTGTCGAGCAATGCGGATATAACCGCGCATCGCCCGGATCTTGTACTTGTCGTCGCCGGCCGTCTTGGCCATGTCCAACAGGGCTGGGCTGGCATCCGCGCTCATCCATTCGCCCAGCGCACGGCTGGCAACGTCTTGGATTTCCGGGCTGGCGTCCTTGCCCGCCGCCGCTACGGCCTGGAGGGCCTTCTCGCCGCCCATCGCGCCAAGGGCACTCAGGAGGCGGCATTTGGCGGCGATATCGGCCTGCGACAGGGCCAATGATAGTTTCTCCGCACAGGCTTCCCGATCCGGCATGCGGATGCAGGCGGCGCGCAGCGCGTCCCCGGCCGCCTTGGCATCCTGCGGATCCTGCGGTTTAACGGCTCGCTGGATCAAGACCGGAATATCTTGCAATCCGACGATGGACCCCAGTGCGGCAAGGGTCGCGGCACGAACTCGCCCATCGGAGTCTTCCACGGCCTTCAGCAGGATCGGAAGGGCCGCCTCGATGCGTCGCTGCCCGACAACCGCAATGAGAATCGTGCGGATTTCTCCCTCCGCTTTTTGCAAGCGCGTCACCAGATCGGCATCCACTTCCTTGCTGGGTAGGCCCGCCAGCGCAGTGACTGCCGTTTGCGACAGTTCCGCATCCGCGTTCATCGCCGCATCGATCAGCACCGGGACGCAAGAAGCATCCCCCTGGCGTTGGAGCACGCGGATGGCCGCGGTCCGCACGTTGTTCGGGCCGCTCTTGGCTGCTTCCAGCACTGCGGGCGACATCGTGGCGTCGCCGCGATCCGCCAAGGCAAAGATCAAGAGTACCTGCCGGTCCGGCGTTGCTTTGCCCAGTTCGGCCACCAACGCCTCGGTCACCTGAGGCCCTGGAAGCTCGCGGGCCACGCGTAAGCCGATGCCGAAGAGCGCCTTGTCGGTCGACTTCAATTGCTCGGCCAACAGCGGGACTCCGTCCGCCTGCCGGGCGAGAATCGCCCCACGGATCGCTTCGAGGATTCGCTGCTTTGGCAAGTCAGCGTTACGAAGGAGGTCGTAGAGTTTCATGGCCTCGGCCCGCTTTCCTTCGGCCAGATATTTTTCCGCACACAGCACGCAGCCCTGGGCGACCGCCGAGCGGACCGCCGCCGGTGAGCCGGCCAGGAATGATTCAAGCGTCTTGGCTGCCGAATCACCGCCGATGCGTCCCAACGCCACGGCCGCGGCGGATGCCACTTCGGCGTCGGCATCATTCAGCAGCTTCGCCAAGGCGTCCGTCGCTTTTGCATCGTGACGGACGCCGATGGAATTGATCACGCCCACCAGCAACCGGCCCTGCACTTTGCCCATGGCCTCGCGGAGTGCTTCGTCCGCGGCCTGGTCGGGAATCACCTCCAAAGCGATTCTCGCCCACGAAGCAAGATCCTTGTCGGTCAGGAGTGCCGCGAGTGCTGGGACCGCGTTCTTCGTGCCGTAAACGGCCAATAGCTTGCAGGGAATGGCCTTATTCTGCGGGGGCACGTTCGATTGGAGTATCCCAATCAGCTTTTGCTCCTGATCGCTGGCTGAGTTCTTGTTGTCAGCCGCGGTCGTACGGTCGGCCATCGCAGAGACCACGGCCGTAATGAGGGTGAAGTAAATAGCAGCATGTCGTCGGATCGTCATTTTGAAGTTTCCTTTTTATTTGTTTGTAAATGGGTACTACGACCGCCACGGCTCCCTCAGTGCTTCCGACCGCAAACGGTTGGCCTCCTCGTCGCCAAGAAAAACATTTTGCTTTGGATCGTAACTGAGCTTGCGTTTCAAGAACATGGAGATGTTGGCGGCGTGGCAGGCAATATGCGAGTGACAGGCTGCGTCGGCGTTGGCCCGCGGCCGCCCGCGTGACTTCACGCAGTTGAGGAAATCGCGGATATGGAAGGTGGCCGGAAAGCCGCCGATCTCCGCAACTTTCCTGCCGGCGAGCAATCCCGGCGAACTCAGTACCAGCTTGCCGCTGTCGCCCGCCTCCACCCAGCCCGTGTCTCCCTCAAACCGCACCGGACATGAGCCGAGCGGCAGCCAACCGTCCTTGCGAATGACCAGCTCGACGCCGCTGGCGTAACGGGCAACGGATTTGCCTCGCTCATACGGGTTGTATTCCACCGGGGCGGTGTCGTCGGCATCGGCGGCCCACTGACAAAGATCAACGCAGTGCGAACCCCATTCCAGGACGCCGCCGCCTACCATTCCCCCGCCCTTCTCGAATTCGCCGCCTGCGAGGAATTTCCGATTGAACGGCCGCTGAGCCGCTGGGCCGAGATAGAGATCCCAGTCCAAGTCCTGTTTGGCCGGCTCGGGCTGGGCCGGTGCCCAGCCGCTCGATTCGATGGCCATTCCCCACGCAGTTGGGTGGGCGTGAACCGATTGAAGCTTGCCGAGCTTTCCGCGGCGGGCCAACTCGACGGCGAAGAGGAAATGGGGAATGCTTCGCCGTTGCGTGCCCGCCTGGAACACGCGTCCGGTGCGGCGGAAAGTATCGGCTAGTGACAGGCTCTGCGCAATGGTCTTTGTGCAGGGCTTCTCGCAATAGACGTCCTTGCCGGCATTGGCCGCCAGGATCGAAGCCGTTGCGTGCCAGTTCGGCCCCGTGGCGATCAGCACCGCATCGATATCGGTGCGAGCCAGCAACTCGCGGAGGTCGCGATACGTGGCACAGTCTTTGTTGCCGTATTTGGCATCGGCCATATTTTTGACGGCACTGCGGCGCCCAGCTTTCACGTCGCAAATGGCCACAAACCTTACGTCCGGCTCCTGCAAAAAACAGCCCAGATCGTAGGAACCACGGTTGCCGATACCGATGGCGCCCAGCACAATTTTCTCGCTAGGGGCCACCGCGCCCTCCTTGCCTAGCACGGCTGCGGGAATGATTTGCGGTAGCAGGCACACTGCACCGGCTGCGGCGGAACGGCTCAAAAACTGTCGCCGAGAGAGATTCGTGGTCTTGCCCGACATAAGGGTTCTCCTTTGGGATTACTGAGGCGGGAATGCGGGGGTGGGTTGATGACTTGCGGGAATCTGCCTAGCAGATATTCCACCATACTAACCTATCGCAAGCGAGATGTCAAAAGGACTGAACAGGTGTCAATGCCTACACGAGCTAAGGATCGGCGCAGAAATAAGTGCCGTGTTTTGCGCATTCGGGCCTCGATCATAACCTTGCCAACTGCCGTCACCGCTAGCTCGACGTAGGGTGGGTGAAGCATCGAACGGTGCGTTACGCGAACAGATCTGGAACAGCGGTAAGTGCTGTCAGCGTCTCGACTTCGTGCGCAACCCACCATTTCCCGGCCGGTTCGCTCCACGCACCCTACGGCCTGCCGTCACTGCTAGCAGTTGGCAAGGTTATGATCAAGGCCGCGCATTCGCTGAGCGGGGGCAGACGGCACACGGAGTGTGCCTGCTACTTTTCTTGCGTCGGCCCTGCCATGCCTATTTGGTCGGAGACCGGCCACGACAGGGAGATTCCGAACAGGGAGATTCCGGATCGCAGGCATTGGAACCGCAAGCACACTTGCTTCGCCCTGCCGTCACGCGACGCAATCGCACGACCATATAAACGGTGGCTGCCGCGACGAGTAGCAGCACGAGGATATTTTCGATCGTCGGTATCATGATATGCCTATAACCGTAACCATGTCCCCAACTGGTAAGTAACCAGAGCACCAATATACGCCAAGCCGGTCATGTAGGTGAATGCAAAGACCGGCCACCGCCAACTGTTCGTCTCCCGCCGGATCACGGCCAGCGTCGCCGCGCATTGCGCGCATAATGCGAAAAAGACCATCAACGACAGTGCCACGGGGAGCGTGAACACCGGACGATCCGTGCCGTCCCAAACAGCTTGTTGCAGGCGTGACCCCAACACCCCGCTGCCTTCATCCGATTTGGCGTCGAATTTTCTGCCCAGTCCATAGACGACGCCCAAGGTGGCAACAACGACTTCCCTCGCCGGAAACGAGGCGATTACAGCACAGCCGATCCGCCAGTCCCAGCCCAAGGGACGAACGACCGGCTCGATCGTTTTGCCCATTACGCCGAGCAGGCTGTGTTGCTGATACTTGGCCGCGATCTGATTGTCCAACTCGGTCAATATCTTTTGGTTTTCGGCCCGATGCGGACTATCTTCAGGGGTTGACTTCATCTCGGCCTCCAGCTTCTCCTTCTGTTGCACCTCCTGTTGGACGACGCGGGGATTGTGCGGATAGTAAGCGGCAGCCCAAACCACGATGGAAATAGCCATGATCAACGATCCGGCCGTGCGTAGGAAGACCCATGCCCGCTCAAATACGCGCATCACCACGGTTCTCGGCGAAGGCCACTTGTAGCTCGGCATCTCCATCACGAAGGGCGGCGTCGCGCCGCGAAGGATCGTCCGCTTCAGCACCAGGGCCACCAGCACCGCGGCAACGATTCCCAATACGTAGAGCGAGGCGAGCGTAAGCCCCTGCAAACCGACCATGCCGCCGAGATACATCGTCCTGGGGACAAAGGCCGCAATCAGCAGGGCATAGACGGGCAACCGAGCCGAGCAGGTCAACAGAGGGGCGACAAGTATTGTTGTCAGCCGGTCGCGCTCGTTGTCGATCACCCGCGCGGCCATGATGCCCGGCACGGCGCAGGCGAACGACGACAGCATTGGAATGAACGACCGGCCGCTCAGGCCCGCGCGGACCATCACGCGATCCATCAGAAAGGCGGCCCTGGCCATGTAGCCGCAATCTTCCAGCAGGGCGATGAAGGTAAACAGAATCAGAATTTGCGGCAGGAATTGCACAACTCCGCCCACCCCGCCGATCAAGCCGACGGCCAGCAGGCTCCGCAATGCGCCTTCCGGCATGAGGGCTTCGACGGATCCCCCCAGCCAATCGAAGCCCGCGCCGATCGTGTCCATCAGCGGTCGCGCCCAGACGAAGACCGATTGGAAGACCATGAGCATCACCACCACGAAGACAATCAGCCCCCAGACACGATGCGTGAGCACTCGGTCGATACGGTCGGTGGCCGTGACGGCGAAGGTTTTTGGCGAGGACACCACTCCTTGCAGCATCGAGCGTGCCCAAGCATAGCGAACGGTTGTTTCCACGGCCGGAATCGGGCAGCCCCCAGCCTCGACGCGCTGGCGGGCCGACCGCAGCAAGTCGAGAAACGGCTCGTCGGCATTGGGTAGAAACGTATTCTGAAAATACCCACTGGTATCCAGGAGCAATCGCCGCACCAGTGCCGGCGGAAAAAGCCGAGCAGACTCTTCGGCAAGCGGAAACGGCCCACTCCCCCCCCCTGTGGAGGAGGGGAGCTTTTCGGACCGTCTCTCACGGGTTGCCACGTGGCAGTCTTGGGTGGCCAAGAGAAATTGCAGTTCACGGACTTCTTTTTCAAACCCATCGGGAAAGAGCGATGCATCGGCCCGTGGCCCGTGACCGGCGGCCTCGATCAGGGCCGCCTTCAGTTCGGCTAGACCTTGGCCGCGATTGGCCTGGATGGGGACCACGGCAATGCCGAGACGTCGCTGCAGATGGCGCAGTTCTAGCTTGATGCCTCGACTCGCGGCCACGTCGAGCATGTTCACAGCCACGACGGTAGGCAGCCCCAATTCCAAGACCTGGCTGACAAGGTAGAGATGCCGCTCAAGGTTTGAGCCATCGACGATACAGAGTACGACGTCGACATTCCCGATGTCGGATCGGCGTTGCAAGAGCACTTCGACGGCGACCATTTCGTCGCGCGATCGGGCCGCGAGACTGTAAAGCCCCGGCAGATCGATCAGTTGAAACCGTCGCCCCTCATGCTCCATGTGCCCGGTCTTCTTTTCGACCGTGACGCCCGGATAGTTGCCGACGTGTTGATGGATTCCCACCATCGCACCGAAGAGCGTTGACTTACCCGTGTTCGGATTGCCGATCAAGGCAACCGTCAACGTCGCATCCTCGCGGGTGGTCGGCATGTTTTGAAAAGGTAAATCGTCAATCGGCCCAAGGAATTGGTATGACGGAAATGCTCAAACCGTTATTGGCGCGAAAACAGATTTTATTGCCAGCCATGCGAATAATGCAAGGATTTCCTGGGCGGAACATCTCGACACAAGTTCCACCCAGCAAACCAAACTCCTCTAAACGATGGATATGGTCCGGGTGGCCATGAATTCGACTGATCCGCGCCCTTTGGCCGGTTCGCAACTGGTTGAGCGGAATAGGGTGATTATGCATAGTTGGATTGGCCGATCTCGCCAGGGGTGAATTATAAAAGTTTACGTCGGAAAAATCAAGCGTAGAACGGATTTAGGTCCAATCCTACGCTAGATAGTGAAGCCATGGCCCCCACGTCTGTCTGCATAAAGCCATCTCCACCATCGGATTGCCAAGAGGAATGATCGCACCCCCGGAATGGAGAACTTTGGCGAAAAAGTTTTTGACAACGGAAGCTGTTGAGTACACAATAGAATGAGATCCTGCTGCCCTCCTAGTTTTAACAACCAAATCTTCTCGTCCACTTTTACCGTTCTCTCACTGATTCCATGGCTGACGTACATCAAGGTGACGATTTATGAACGGCGACGATGCTTTTGATCCAGAGTTCTGCAAGGGGGATATCCTGGAGTTGGGAACAACCACTCCGCGAATCGTCTTGCATCGTCTGGCGGCGGTCCGTCGGGCAAAAAAAATGCCGCGCCGAGTGCTGGCCCAGCGGCTTGGCATCACGGTGCAGGAACTTAGGATGAAGGAGGAATCGGCCGACCTCTCGATCAGCACCCTCTGTCATTGGGCCTCCGTGCTGGATGTGCCCATTACGGAACTTGTCGTCGAGCCGGGGGAGTGCTCGGCCCCGACCCGTCTGGCCCGGGTGCAGGCGGCGCGCCTGATGCATGTGGCGGCCAAACTCCGCGATCGGGCGCGGCGTCGTAGCATCCAGCGACTGGCACAAACTTTCGTTGAGCAGTTGGCCGAGATACTTCCCGCCCTGGAGCAGCTTGCCCAAAAGAACCATTGTCGTCCCAATCGGCAGCCGTCGACCAGTATTCCGCCACTGTCAGAGAACGTCTTCATGCTTCCGCGCGATTGCTCATGAACTTCGCCTCATGTTCGGCGAGGCAGAAATGCGAGAGAGCCGAGGTATGATCGATGAGAATCCTAAGAGGCATGCGAGCGTTGGGCAACCTACGATCAAGCCCGGCCTTGATCAACCTTGCCAACTGCTAGCAGTGACGGCAGGCCGTAGGGTGCGTGGAGCGAACCGCCTCGGGAAATGTGGGTTGCGCACGAAGTCGCGACGCTGACAGCACTTACCGCTGTTCCAGATCCGTTCGCGTAACGCACCGTTCGATGCTTCACCCACCCTACGGCTCAATCATGGCTTCCACCGACGTAGGTTCGGTGGGGAGCGGGGCTCCTACGGCTCGATCAGGTAGGCTTGGCCGTCGAGGTTGAGCATCACGGCTTCATCCATGGCTAGGTATTGCGACATGGAGCGGCCATAGCGGTTGGCCAGGGCAAAATAGTCTTTGCTGAACTGCTTGACCTTACGGGCGTTCTGCTGCTGCGTCGGCGTCACCTGGGAATCAACCCACTGGTTCTGGCGTCGATAGAAGGTGCGATTGCCGATATTGCGAACGGACGCCTGGGCTTGGTCGGCCTCTGCCTGAACCTCACCGCCGTAGGACAATTCGCCGGCCGCCTGGGCTGCTGCGGCGACCGGAGCAGTTGCTGGCCCGGCTGCGACACCGGCCGCAACTCGACCGCCATATCCGCCTGAGCCATTGCCTTGATGCGACTCGGCTGGCTTTGCGGCCGGGGCGGCCTGGGCAAAACGGCCAAAGCCGCTCGATTCCGATTTCTTTTCGGCAACCTGCGGACTGTTGGAATAGTCGTTGGCAGCCGAGTAATTCCTGGCGTTTTGGAAATCGCCCTTCATTGCCCGTTGTGCGGTTCCTGCCGCGCCGCCCGTTTGAGCCAACGCTTCCAATCGCCGGTTGGCTCGGTCAAAGTTCGAGGTAACATTGTGGATGTTGGTCGTCTCATCGGCCATGAACGACGTGTAGGGCGTGAGGATGCCGTGCCGCGTGGCCAGTTCAACCAATTCCTTCACCAGTTCGTCGTTCTTGCCCTTGAGGTCGATCTGGTCGAGGATCTCGCCCACGCGGCGGACAGCCCAAAGCTTTTCGACAAAGGCGAGCGACTCGTCGCTGCTTTGCTCGACGAACGTGGCGGGGAAGTCGAACTTCTCCTCCTTGTCGCCGATCCGGCCCGTCAAGACTACCTTGGCGGCACCGGCCTTCTTATAACGCCCCACGATGACCAACTGATCGCCGGCAAACAAATCGCCTGCCTCACGCGGGTAAACGCGGCTGATCGGCGAGCCTTCTTCCGTCTTGACCGTATCGAAGTCGTAACGCATCTTCATGCCGGTTAGCACGGGTGACTCGATGCGGTTGTAGAGCTTGGCGACGTGTTCTTCAATGTTCTCGTCAGGCCGCACGTACTCGCTCTGGCCGAAATTCTCGCGGACAAGTTTATCGAGGAAACGGGCGTTTAGATCATAGCCCACGCCGAAACAGAAGACCCGGGCGTGGATCTTGTTGAACTCCTTCGAGTTGGCCACGATCCGCATTTCGTTGCTCTCGCCCACGGTCGGCAGACCATCGGTCAGGAAGACCACGTAGCTGGGCCGTCCGGCATCGTTGAGTTGCGCCAGCGAGACCCGCAGCGCCTCGTTGATGTTCGTGCTGCCGCCCGCATAAAGCCCTTCGGCAAAGCCAAGGGCCTCGCGGCGGGTTTTGTCGTTATAGCGTTGCAGTTCCGGCCGGAACGATTCGACTTCGCTGTCGAACGCGATGACGTTGAACAAATCGCCCTCGCGGAGGTTGTTCAACACATGCTTCAGGGCCGCCCGAACCTGCTCGATCTTCTGCCCGCTCATACTGCCCGATCGATCCATCACCAATAACACCGTTTTCTTCGGCCGCTCACTGCCGGCCTTGATCTCCGGGCTGGCCAGCAAAAGAAAGAAACCGTCCTGATTCTTGTCCGGCCGGTAGGTCAATACCCGCATGCTCACCTTGCCGCGGCCGATGTCGTAAAGCAGGCGGAAATCGGAGGAGGGAACCTGGTCCTTCGCCGTGTAGCTGACTACGGCATGGCGGTCGTCGGGCCGCTTGATCTCGACGGCATGTGTCGGGCTGTAAATGTTCTTGATGTCCTCCTGGCTTTCCACCGAGATACGGAAGTTGATCTTCTCAACCGGGTGCGACGTGTACTTGGCCGTGCTCAAGGGGAAGAGAAAATCGGTCATTCCTTCCTGTTTGCGGCAAAGCTGAACATAACGGAGCGAAACCGTCCGCTTGGCACCTGGCGGCACTGGGAAGACGCTCGTCTTGAACATCCCCGTGCCAACCCACTCCAGCAAGGCTGGGTCTCGGTTCTTTCGCACGATCTCTTCGTAGGCACGGCGTGCGTCTTCCGCACTAAGCAACCTGGCCGGCATTTCCTTGCCGTCAACCAGCAGGGTCATCTGATCGATCGCCCCATCGTAGGGCAAGGGAAAAATAAAGGAAACTTCCATTTGTCGGCTGCCCGTATTCACAAAGGACTGGGAAACCTGCACTTTGGCCACCTGGTCAATCACTCGGGCATCGACCTCCAGGGTGTCGATCTTGTAGGAGACCGGGGACGGCTCCGGTTGGGGGATAGGGTGAGGAATGGGGTGCGGCCAGGGATGGGGCGGCCAGATGATGATCGGCCGTGGAAGGCGGACGTGCTCCGCCGGATCGATTACCACCAGCAATCCTTGGGCTTGCGCAAGCACCGGAACCAGAAACACAACAACGGCAATCCACCGGCCTAACCTAGCAAACATGGCAAATCTCCTTTTTGTAGAACGGAATTCATTCCGTTACAGTAACTGTTGTCCAACGGAATGAATTCCGTTTTACGAACGCTCCCCTTGTACAAGTAGTTGGACGCTGCTGCCCGCCAAAGAGTTCCCGCAATATCCAACGAATCGTAATTCCGACTTCAAGTAGTCTCCGGACCCCGCCACGGCGAGGTAACCGTCCGGTGACGAAATTATTGTAGCAAGATTTTGCTCTCGCATAATCGCTTTACGTGCTCCTGCACGCTAACTGGGTATCGTGCAAGAATGCGCGGAAAATCTGCATCGCGCAGTCGCGCGAGATTCCGGAAAGTGACCAGGGCCTCCGGCGAGGTCGCCTGCCGCCGTGAAAGATAGACATAATCGCAAAGCGATTGTGCCGGAGGAGCAATCGCCCCTTCGGACACTGGAAAGTACACTTTGCTCCGTACACCTACAAAGACGAGGTGCCCGGCCGGCGTGACGCGATCCCGCGTCCGGTGGTTCTGCCGATCCGTAAAGCAGGTGATGGTGACGGGTGCCTGGGTCACTAATTGGTGCCCATAAAGCGCATAGTGACCGGTGATGTAAGCATGTGAATCCATGGCAGGGACCAAAACTTGCGGCGATACTGCACCTGGCAGGCCGTACAGGCCGTGAGCATACTTCGCGAGCATCTCTTGGTTCCGAAGCCTCGTCAGTTCAACATTCAATGCGGCCCGGGAAGTGCCAGCCACGTTTGCCAGTTCCGTCACGGTGAACAGAACTTTTCCATGCCTGTCTCGCTGTTCCTCGAAGAATTTTCGCCAGGCATTGGCTTTCACGACGAGAACTCCTTGGACTTCGTCAAGGTGTCGCGGAGCAGACGCATCACGGAGTCCCAAAGCATTGCGGCCCCCCCCGCTGCGCGGAGGTTGGCAGCCACTACGGGGGCAACCTGCTCGCCAAGGAGCCGCTCGATCTCCCGCACATGGACGGCCCGATTCGATTCAAACCTGCCGAGACTCTCGAAGGCGTCCGTAAGTGGCAAAGCAAATTTTCTCAATTTGCGTGACAATCGCGTGGGGGCATCGGGCTGTAGGGCGTCCTGAAACAGGAAAACGTCCAGGATGTCCCGTACTCGACAAAATCGCGTGTTGAGGAAAGCGAGTATCTTGCTCTCGATCATGTCGGCATCGGACACGGTCAGGAACACGGTGCCTGCGATCGTGCGAACCATCGGCGCATCAAGGCGGACGATACTCGTGATCTCAATTGGGATCTCGACCCGGCTTCCAGGCTGAGTAACGCGGTAAAACGCCGTCTCGACAATTCGTACTGCTGGAGATTCTACCTCAGGACCGGCGGCAGGCCGTATGTCACCATCATAACCGAGTTGCCGCTTGACCTCCGGCAAAAGTCTGCTGCGAAGAACATCGACGATCTCCACCTGCTTCCGATGGAGATCGCCTTCCCAGTGGTAGTCGATATCGGTCGATACCCGGGCACTCGCGTTAAGCAGCCGATACCGAAATCCGCCAATCAGGAAGAGCTGATGGCCAACCGGGTGGGTAGCGATGATCGTGGCGGCGAGCGTCTGGATGCGTTCAACAATTGTCGAAATATCGGTTTCCATGTATCAAATATAACATAATTGTTATATTTGGCAAGCCGTGATGCGGCGGCAACTCCACAGGGCCGCGATCATAACCTTGCCAATTGCTAGCGGTGACAGCAGTGACGGCAACCCGTAGGGTGCGTGAAGCGAACCAACACCCGGGAAATGGTGCGTTGCGCACGGACTCAATACTTCGAGAACGTCTACCCTGAAATAGACCGGTTCGCGTAACGCACCATTTCGCGGGCATCCGTGCTCCACGCACCCTACGTCGAGCTAGCAGTGACAGCAGTTGGCAAGGTTATAATCGAGGCAACTCCACAGCACTACTCTGGACAAATTCAGCGGTTGAGTTCCCAAAAGGCCGAAGAACCTACATCACGCGATCCATCGCCGCTGCCACCTTGCGGCACAAGGTCATGAGGTCCGCGAATTGACTAAAGGTTAGGGATTGATAGCCGTCGCTCAAGGCGGTTTCCGGATCGGGATGGACCTCAACGATCAGGCCATCAGCCCCGGCGGCCACGGAGGCGGCGGCCATCCGTGCAACAAGTGCCGTGTGGCCGGTGCCGTGACTGGGATCAACCACCACGGGCAGGTGCGTGCGGTCGTGCAAGTAGGGCACCGAGGCCAAGGTGAGCGAAAACCGCGTGTGCGACTCGAAGGTACGGATGCCTCGTTCGCAAAGCATCACATTGGGATTGCCGGCGTTGAGGACATATTCGGCCGCCAGCAATAGCTCGTCGAGACTGGCGCTAGGCCCGCGCTTCAATAAGATCGGCTTGCCTTCGGCCCCCACGGCCTCCAGCAGACGATAGTTTTGCATGTTGCGGGCACCAATTTGTAGGACGTCGGCATAGCGGGCCACGAGTTTTACGTCGTTCTCCGACACGACCTCAGTTACCACGGCCAAGCCGGTTTCCGCACGGGCGGTGGCGAGAATTTTTAGGCCGTCTTCCTTGAGACCCTGGAAGCTGTAAGGACTGGTGCGCGGCTTAAAAGCACCGCCGCGGAGGGCCGTTGCCCCGGCCGCCTTCACGGCCCGGGCGGTGCTGAGAGTTTGCTCCTCATTCTCAACAGAGCAGGGGCCGGCAATCATGCCGACGTGGGCATTGCCAACCGTGAGACTGCCAACCCGGATCACGGTTGACTCGGCCTTGACCTCGCGGCTGGCAACCTTGTAAGGAGCGAGAATGGGAACGACTTCGGCCACGCCGGGACCGCTTTCCAGTGACTGACGATGCTCGTCTCGCTTCTCTCCAATGGCCGCGATCACGGTCCGCTCGGTGCCAAAAATCGGATGGGCCTTCAGGCCGAGGGCTTCGACGCGCTCGATGATGTGCTGGATTTCTTCACGGCTTGCGCCTTTTTTCATGACGACAATCATGGGTGGGATCCTTGAATTGATGGTTAAGGAACCCTGTATTGTCGCACGTGGCCGGGAAAATGCAAGAACTATCGATTGATTTGCCGGCGGCCACGCTCGATTATCCTCGATTATCGATCGATTCACGGCTGGCCGGCCGCCTGGGTGCTGCCTGCGTGGTAGAATATCAGGAGAATTGCAAAGTCCACTTCGTAGAACCGAGATGATTGAAGTTCAAGGGTTAACCAAGTATTATGCCGACCTCCGTCGCGGCCGATTTGTCGCGTTGGATGGGCTAAGTTTTCATGCGCTACCCGGCCAAGTCTACGGTCTGCTCGGCCCCAATGGAGCGGGAAAAACGACCGCGCTCCGGATCCTTAGTACGGTATTGCGGCCGAGCAACGGCACGGCCAGGGTCAACGGCTACGATGTGGTCCTGCAACCGTCGCAGGTCCGCCGCCAGATTGGCTTCATGTCGGCCAATACGGGCATTTACGACCGCATGACCGCCTGGGAGATGGTTGAGTATTTTGGCCGCCTCCACGGCCTGCCGCAGGCCGAGTTGACTCAGCGCATGGAATCGCTCTTCGACAAATTCAAAATGAACGACATCCGCGACGTGCTGGGGGCGAAGATGTCGACGGGGATGCGTCAGAAGGTGTCGATCGCCCGGGCCATCGTGCATGACCCGCCGGTGCTGATCTTCGACGAGGCCACGGCAGGGCTTGATGTGCTGGTGGCGCGGGCGTTGCTTCACCGCGTGGCCGAGTTGCGGCAAAACGGCAAGTGCATCATCTTTTCCACCCATATCATGCGCGAGGCCGAAAAACTCTGTGATCGCTTGGCGATCATGCACCGCGGAAAAATCCTGGCCGAGGGCACGCTGGAGGAGCTTCGCCAAGAGCATGGCGAGAACGATCTGGAGGAAATTTTCTTCCAACTGATTTCCAGGTACGAACAATCGCGCTCGCCAACCGCCGAGCATGACTTGGTTTGATCGGGCAACCATGAATTTTACGAACGTCAGACTCATTCTCGCCCGCGAAGTTCGCGACCAGATGCGCGACCGACGGACGTTGTTCATGATCTTCGTGCTGCCGATCCTGCTCTATCCGCTGCTGGGAACGGCCTACTTTCAGATGGTCCAGTTCCAGACCCAGAACTCGATGACGGTGTTGGTCGTCGGGAGCGGGCAACTGGCCTCCACTTCAACGCCGCTGATCGAAGACGCCGCCTTCTCGCCACAACTGTTTTTTGACGGTTCCCGCGGTACCGAATTGCTGAAGCTGGAATTGGCACCCGAGGGGCCACCTTCCGGCAGCGACACCGCCGGCGATTGGGCGGCCGAAGCGAATCGGTTGGTGCAAACCAAAAAATTCGACGCGGCCCTGGTTTTTCCGCCCGATTTCGCCAAGCGGGTGGAGGCTTATCGCAAGGCCATCCACGTGGCCGCCAGTAGACCGCCCTCACCCCCTGCCTCCCTCTCGGGGGGGGGTGGGAGTAGCGTGGAGATTCCCCGACCGAAGATCATTTACACGACGGCGAACGAACGATCGCTGATGGCATGCAACCGGCTGACGGCGGTTCTGGATCGCTGGACGGAGCATGTCGGCAAGACGAATCTCATAGCGGGCGGCATGCCTGCCCAGGCGGTGCGCCCCTTCGAGGTTGACCATTCAAATCTGGCCGGCGAATCGGCGAACAAATCGGCAAACCTATGGTCTCGGATGTTGCCCGTGATGTTGTTGCTGTGGGCGATGACCGGCGCGTTCTACCCGGCGGTTGACCTGTGTGCCGGCGAGAAGGAGCGCGGCACACTGGAAACCTTGTTGAGTAGCCCTGCCGAGCGCAGCGAAATTGTACTCGGCAAACTGTTGACGGTCATGGCCTTCAGCATGGTCACTTCGGCCTTGAACCTGGTAAGCGTGGGGGTGACCGGTTGTTTGATCTTCCGCCAGATGCAAGATTTTGGTGGACCGCCGGCATGGGCGGTGCTGTGGCTGTCGCTGGCCCTGGTCCCGGTGTCGGCCTTGTTCAGCGCGCTCTGTCTGGCCCTGGCCTCGTTCGCCCGCAGCACGAAAGAAGGCCAGTATTACCTCATGCCACTGCTGATGTTGTCGTTGCCGATGGCCGTGTTGCCGATGAGTCCGGGGGTGGAACTGAACCTGGGCAACAGCTTGATTCCAATTTCCGGCTTGGTGCTGCTGCTGAAGACCTTGTTGGAAGGCTCCTACATGCAGGCATTGCAGTTCCTGCCGGTCGTGTTGGCCGTGACGACGGTCGCCTGCTGGATGGCCATCCGCTGGGCGGTGGAGCAGTTCAACAAAGAGTCGGTGATCTTCCGTGAGAGCGAGCGGTTTGCCGTCGGCCTCTGGATGCGGCACCTGATGCGCGACCGCGATCCGACGCCTTCGGCTGCCGAAGGGCTATTCTGCGGCATCCTGATTCTGGTCCTGAGTTTTGTCTTTCGCTCTTCGATAGCACCGCCTACAGGTTTTGACGGCTTCGCCCGCGTGACCGTGGTATTGCAATTGGCCGCGATCTTGACGCCTGCGTTGGTAATGGCGGTGATTCTGACGAGCAGTCCGCGGCAGACACTTCTGCTGCGGCTACCGCGATGGAAGATGATTCCCGCAGCCGCCGTGCTGGCGCTGGCCATGCACCCGTTCATCCTTGCGCTGAACTCCTTGGTCATGCATCTTTACCCAATCGCACCCGAGATGAAACGGCTCATTGACGACTTGCAGACGAAGTTTGCCTCGGCCGACCTGGGGTTGCTGATCCTCTGCGTGGCCGCGGTGCCGGCGGTCTGTGAAGAACTGGCTTTTCGCGGTTTCATCCTTTCCGGATGCCGCAATCTGGGCAACAACTGGCGAGCGATCCTCGTCAGCGCGATCCTGTTCGGTGCCGCGCATGGTCTCCTCCAGCAATCGATCAACGCTTGCGTTCTGGGCATCGTATTGGGCTATCTGGCCGTAAGGAGCGGGAGCCTGCTGCCCGGCGTGGCCTTTCATTTCCTGCACAATGCGATGACCGTCCTCATTGCGAAAATCACTCCCGAACTGATCGACCGCTTCCCCCTCCTCGGCTTTCTTGTGCAACCCAGCGGTGAAGGCCCGGCCTATCAGTGGCCTGTTTACCTCTTTGGCGGCGTAACCAGTCTCGCCTTGCTAGGCTGGTTCACCTGGTTCCCAGAGGCGCGAAGTCCCGAGGACGTTTTGCAGAAAGTCTTCGAGCAATCAACCGAGGATTCGTTGAGCGATGCAGAAGCCGCAAGGGGTTAACCACGAAAACCACGAAAACCACGAAAACCAAGAAATACACGAAAAGGGGTATCCGGTTTGCTCAGGTTCCCGTTTGCATCCTGATCAAGACAAGCGAATCAATGATCGGTGGATCCGATGCTCAGGGGCATTTATGCCCCTTTTCCGCGAAGCGGTACTAGGCCCGTGCTTTAGCACGGGTTACGCGACCCGAAACCTCCCATTCCCCCCGCATCCCGACCGCCGTAGGCGGTCGGGATGCGGGGGTGGTCGATCACGGTCATCTCAGAACCCGTGCTAAAGCACGGGCCTAATACCGGCTGCGCCGGGAATGACCATAAATGGCCATGAAGACGCTTGGCCGGCCAAAAGATGTGGGCAAGGACAGAATGGCCGTAATCGTCAGTTTGAAACGAAAACTACTTGCGACAGTTATTGATTCGCCGGTCCTTATGCGCAGGCTAACGGAAATTTCCTGGCCGAATACCTTTCAGCAATGCTTCTGAAACACTCCTACCCTTTGGACACCCACCTAAGTGAACCGGATACCCCTTTACACGAAAACCACGAAAGGAAAAGAGATGGATCGCAAACGTATCGTCATTGAATCCTCTGTTGCGGTCCGCTTTTGGTGGGCCTCGTTTCACTCTCCCCACCCTACTTCTGCACCTAAAACCGGAAGAGCCTTTAATTCTCATTGTCTTCTTTCGTGTTTTTCGTGTTTTTCGTGGTAACTCTCTTATGCCCTTCGCCCAAATCGCCTCGCCGCGGAGCCTGCGTGCCCGCTGGGTCTTTCCCGTGGCTGGGCCACCTTTGCACGATGCCGCGGTGACTATTTCCCGAGGCCGGATTGTTGCCGTCGGCAACCCGCCGGACGACGTGCCGATCGAAGACCTGGGCCAAGTGGCCCTTGTGCCGGGCCTGATCAACGCGCATACGCATCTGGAATTCAGTGATCTGGCCAGTCCCATCGGCCGTCCGGGCATCGAGCTTGTCGAATGGCTCGGCAGGGTGATCGAGCATCGTGCCCACGCGCCGGCACGGAACCGCTTGTCCATTGAACAGGGCTTGCGGGAGAGCGTCGGTCACGGCGTTACCACGATCGGCGAGATCGCACAACCAGGCGGGACCGGGGATGCCTACCGCGCGTCGCCCTGCAATGGCACGCTTTTCCTGGAACTGATTGCCCCAAGGGTCGATCGCATAGGGACCGCGTTGAAAGCCGCCGAGAAGCACATCCTTGACGTCGGACCGTGGCAGGCAGTAGGGTGGGCCGAGCTTGGGCGAGTCCCACCAGCAAGCCACTGGCAGCCGGGCTTAGGTCCGCACGCTCCGTACACGGTCCATCCCGAACTGCTTGCCCGGGCCGTGGATCTTACCATCGAGCATAAAATACCGCTGGCCATGCACTTGGCGGAATCGCGTGAAGAGATCGATTTCCTCCGTAATGGCCGCGGACCGTTTCGCGATTTGTTGGAATCGCGAGGTGCCTGGGATCCGTCTGCTCGGCCGCACGGCTCACGGCCGCTGGATGAGCTTCGCGTACTCTCGCGTACTCATCGGGCGTTGGTCGTTCACGGCAACTATCTCGATGACGAAGAGATCGATTTCCTCGGTCGGCAGCGGCCCAGGATGGCCGTGGTTTACTGCCCGCGAACCCATGCCTGGTTCGGCCACGCCCGTTATCCCCTGGAGATGCTATTGACCGCCGGCGCGATCGTGGCCCTGGGCACCGACAGCCGGGCCTCTTCGCCCGACCACAGTCTTTTGGCCGAGATGCGGCACATCGCCCGCGAGTTTCCCACCATGAGCCGCGCGACGATCCTGGAACTCGGCACGCGTGGCGGGGCGAGGGCCTTGGGTCTTGACTCTCAAGTCGGTACGCTGGAGCCGGGTAAGTGGGCTAACATGGCGGTCATTGCATTGCCGGAAGACGCCGCCGCCAACCCGCACGAACTACTCCTGGATGCCGCCGGCGCGGTCGTCGCAACCTGGGTCCGTGGGAACCGTGTGGCCTAGAAGATCCCTCAATACACGCTCTCAGGCAGAGCGAAAAAAACTCTTGCAATTTTCCTGTAGGATGGGCTTTGGCCCGTCAAGATTTGGCGTAGACGGGCTAAAGCCCATCCTACAATTATCAATTCGCACTAAACTAGGGCCAAACTGTAGTTCAATCTCTTTTAACAGGGCACGACGCGCCCCCGTAGGATGGACTTCCAAGTCCGTCCACGAAAAACCAAGGACGGACTTGGAAGTCCATCCTACAAAAGCCTGCAAAGGCGGGCTAAAGCCCATCCTACGACAAAGTTATCGCTCTGCCTTAGGCCGCACGGCGCGGCGAAACGGGCCGCGTGGCAGGTGTCGGTTTCGACACGGCAACGGAACGCTCGCGTTCACCGGACTTCTGCCCGACGATGACCCTACTCTCGGCCTCGCCCGTGGCAACACGCGACAAATTCTGCCTGCGCTGAATTTCGCCCAGGATTTCCCTTTGCAGCCCATTAAGATCAACCACGGAAAGAGCGGACAAACGCTTGAGGATGTTCATGTCTTGATTCCGAAATGATTTACGAAATAGTTCTGGTTTGTATGTACGATTAGGCAGCGCGATGCTTTAGAGGCGGGTCATGCTTCGCGGTGCTACCGGCTTTAGCGGTAGGTTCCCGCTTGATGGCCAGAAGGATCGCCCGGCTGTCCTTGGAAGACTGAATGCGAGACCACCCGACATATCCACCAATGGCAAGCGAAACGACGAGTCCGCTGCCGGCCAGGATCTCAACCCACGTTCGTTCCGAAAGGCTTGACGTCCAGGAAGGCAAAAGGGAGCCACCCGCTGCCCGGTACTTTGAACTCCTGGCGAAAGCTGCCGCCTGCCGCGCGGCCTCCGCTTTTTCCAGGTCGTGCTTGGATCGCACGGCCTGGGGATCAAGCTCGCTCACGTAGGATTGTGCGGAGCGGCTGCTCACCGATTCCTCGGCAGTGCTCTTGCTCAGGCCGGGATCCGGCAGGGCGTAGAGACCGTCGGCTGAGCCACGGTTACTTTGTTGCGCAAAACCATGGCTGGTGATGGCCAGTGCCGAAATCGCCAGCAAAACAAAAGGGACTTTCCTGGTACTGGTTGCACAACTAGGTTTTGGCGGTCGTTTTTTCCCCTGTTTTCTGGTCGTGAAACCAGTTCTCGGATTGCATATCACGGTAACCTCAATTCTTCGTGGAACTTGGTGCAAAAAATTCTTGGTGTAAAACTCTTCACAGCGAATGGTTCTTGGTAACGTCGTCAGCGGATCAGGCAACCCAGCGGGCGGATCGCCGCATGGCATGGTTTCGGCCAGCCCAGAAGACCTCTTCGGTCTCGGGATCGTTGTCATTGGGCGGCTCGGGCGGCTTATCGTCGGACGGTGCATTGAAACGGCGATAGGCCTCCAAGGAGATAATCACCGACTCGTCGTGGGGATGGGAGTCTTCGAGGATTTTCATGATTTTTTTCCGGCATTTTTCTAAAGGGTCGTTCAAGTTGTAGGTATTTACCAAAGGTGCCGTCACGCAGCATAGCGCTTGGGCAGTTTCTTGCCAAAACCGGTCGCGCGAACCGGCGCGGCTGTGCTTCCGTTGCAGTGGCGGTAGCCCTGCTCCCGCTCGAGAGCACGGCGGCGGGCCGAATCGGAAGCTTCGCCGAAGATCTCGTCGCGGCGTTGCAATTCCATGTCAATCGCATCGCTCAAGGTGTAGATATCGGCGTCGGCCAGTTTCTGAAGTTGTTCGAGAATCGAATTCATGGTTGCTTTCTCCTTCTTTTCGCCGGCATCCACCGGCAGAACTAGGGGTACAACTTGTTTCCTAAACAGATTCGTGGTGCTGTTACCTCGGCTGCAATTAGTTTTTGAAACAAGTTCTCGGTGATGGATCTCTTAAGCGGCTTTGCGCACTGAACTTTGACGTCGCAGCGGTTCCCGATGCGCCGGTGGAGGCATGGAGGCGAAAAACTCCTCCCATTGCCTGTTGCTCAACGGGCCTAGCAAAAGCCAGGCCCCTTGCGTCCGCACGAACAGTTCCAGGCCCTCATGCATTCTTTCCGTATATACCGCAACGCGCCGAGAACCAAGCCTCGCGATCGACTGTGAGAACAGTTCGATCGCCTGGGCGTGGTCGTCGCTGGCGTCGATCAGCACCCTATCGGCACCGTTCAACGACCGGCGAATCTCCAGGGCCGACCGGCCAAAGACCAACTCGACCCCGCAGTCCTCGCGTTGGTTGGCCCAAAGGGCCACCTGACGCGACAAAGACTCGGTTGGATAACCTACTGCGATACTATGCACGACGGTCTTGATGATGTTCATGTCCGACCTACTCCTCCGTGGCGAAGCGCAATTCCTGCATCCCTCAGGCATCGGCCTGAAAGACGACATTCTCTTTAAGCAAACAGTGTGCCAACCTTTCCCGTTACGGCAAGTGGGGGTTCAAACTCAAGCCCACTCAAGGGTTAGGATCCAAGAACCGAAAAACAATCGAAAACGAAGAGAAGAGAAGAGCCGCAAAGCGCGACTCCGCTCTGGTCGCAACTTGCGACCATGCCTACGCCAACGGCGTTGCGTCCCCTAGCCCAGGGTTGGTCGCGCAGCGGCTACCCTGGGAAACGGTATCCACGAAACCTTCTACGCCAACGGCGTTGTGTCCCATTTTTGGAGCCGGCCTTTTATCAGGGAAGGGGACACAACCCCTTCGGGGTAGGGCCTCGTTTATTCCTATACCCAGGGTAGCCGCTGCGCGGCAACCCTGGGCTAGAGGACGGAATCCCGTTGGGATACCGAGATCGGCTCTTCCGGTTTTAGGTGCAGAAGTAGGGTGGGGAGAGTGAAGCGAGCCCCACCAAAAGTGGACCGCAACAGAATTGGTGGGGCTCGCTGCGCTCTCCCCACCCTACAATTATTCGCATTCCGCAGCTAGAACCGGAAGAGCCCCGAGATCCCATCTTGAGTTACGAAGGTTTAACCCAGGTTGTGCAACCTGAGCTTGCGGGACAGAGTTGCCCGATGAACCTGAAGCATGCGAGCCGCCTTTCGCTGGTTGAAATCGGAATGCTCCATGGCATGAGTGATCGCCTGGCGTTCGGCCTGCTTCAGCGTCAATTGACCTGCCGGGCCGGCAGCACTCGCCTGGCTCGACTCGCCCATCAACATGTCCAGGAGAGTTTCCGGAGTCAGGCCGGTGACGTAAAGTCGCTCGACCCAGGCAGACAGTTCACGAATGTTGCCTAGCCATGCGTAGCTTGTCAGAATCGCACGCACTTGCGACGATAATACCATCGGCGAACGGTGATATCGATCGGCGGCCACCAGCAGAAAATGGTCCAGAAGCGGAGAAATATCCTCCGGCCGCTCTCGCAATGCGGGGAGGTGGATCCGCACGATGTTCAAACGGTGATAGAGATCTCGGCGGAATGTTCCCAGACGGACCATCTCTGCCAAGTTCTGGTTCGAGCCGGCCAGAAATCGCGTATCGACCTTCACGGGAATAGGTCTGCCTACGGGCATCACCTCGTGCTCTTGAAGAACGCGGAGCAGTTTGGACTGCAAAGAAAGTGGAATCTCGCATATTTCATCGAGGAAGACCGTTCCACCTTCGGCCGTCTGGAAGATGCCAAGCATCGTTTGCTCGGCACCTGTGAACGCTCCACGAACATGGCCAAAGAACTGGCTTTCAAAAAGACTCTCGCTGACACCCGCACAATTGACCGGAATAAACGGCCGCTCAGATCGTTTACTCTTGGCATAAAGGCGTCGGGCAATCAATTCCTTCCCCGTACCGCTTTCACCCTCAATCAGTACGCAGCAGTCGGTAGCCGCCACTTGGTCCGCAAGCTGCAATACATCACGAATCGCTCGAGAAACACCCACAATTATGGGCACACCAGTAGCCGTGACTTTGAGCGTATTCATAATGTGCCTGGTGGAAACTTAAACCGAAAAAACCGATCATCGGGGTTCATCGCATCATGCAATCCACCCGATCGAACTATGTTTTCAGGAAAGAACCCGAACGCTGCCTCCTTTATGCTGCCAGTGCTTCCTGCAAAGTCACGCTTGGTGACTACGATCTCTAACACCACTAGATTCAGCATAATCATTCTGTCCGTTTTGTCAAGGATTATGAAGGAGAAACTGTGCGATTTTTTTGGATTGTAGCACTTCGATACAGATAGGCACACCAAAAGCGGGGATATTCCACCATGGGAGGGGTTGCTTTCCTCGGTCAGTCGATCCAACCCCCGCCCATAACCTCATCACCTTGATAGCAAACCGCGGCCTGTCCGGGGGCAACACCGTAGCAGGGTTCCAGGAATTCGACGCGGAATCGATCGCCCGGCAATATCTCCACGAGGGCCCCAACGGCAGCACTGCGGTAGCGAATCTTCACCTGGCATTCAAAACGCGGCTCCGGCGGAAAAAACCAGTTCGCTCCGCGTGCGAAAAGCTCATGCCGGGCAAGATCGTCCTTGGTGCCGACAACCACTTCACGGCTCATAGGGTCGATTCGCACGATATAGCGGGGTTCTCCAAACGCGACCCCCAGGCCTTTCCGTTGCCCGATCGTGAACTTTTCAATCCCCGCGTGCCGCCCCACCACTCGGCCATCCGTGGTAACAATCGCACCGGAAGTATCTAGTGGCGAACGATTTTGGCGAACGAATCGGGCGTGGTCCTGGTCGGGAACGAAGCAAATCTCCTGACTATCGGGTTTTTCGGCCACCTGATGCAGGCCGAGGCGGTCGGCAATCCGGCGTATTTCCTCCTTCTGGTAATCGCCCACGGGAAATTGCAGCCGGGCTAGAACCTCGGGCCGGATTCCCCAGAGTACGTAGGACTGATCCTTGGATGGATCAAGCCCCCGGCAGAGTGCGAGGCGGCCGCCGGGTGTTTGGACCAGTCGAGCATAGTGACCCGTGGCGATTTGGTTCGCGCCGATGCTATCGGCGTAGTCAACCAGCTTGCCGAATTTCAGCCACGTATTGCAGACGATGCACGGGTTGGGTGTCCGCCCGGACGTGTATTCGGAAATAAAGTACTGGATAATGCGGCCGAATTCCTGCTCGAAATTGATCGCGTAGAAGGGGATTTCCAGTTGCTCGGCGACACGTCGGGCATCGGCCGCGTCGCTTGCGCTACAGCACCCCTGCTTCCGCGGGGCATCGGAGGTCGAGCAGGTTGCCGCCTCTTCGTGGCCATGGCGCATGAACAGCCCGATCACCTCATGACCGGCCTGGCGGAGCAACCAAGCGGCCACGCTGCTATCGACACCACCGGACATAGCGAGAATTAGGCGTGACATACGTTCATTTTTGCAGGCTTCGGCAAGATGAGCAACTGGGTTTGCGCTCGAAAATCCCTACAATCTGCAAGATTACGAGGACGATAAACTATCGATTCTCGACATCAAGGCCGTCGATCAGTCAGGAATAGAAAAGAAAATTTACCGCAAAAGAACGCAGAGAGCGCAAAAGAATAGATCCTCTCTTTTGCGCTCCTTTGTGCTCTCTCGCGGTGAATTCTAATCAATTCTTTCGACAGAAAAATGAAGGGACAGAAAAATTGGAAGATCGGACCAAGCTATTGCGATAACCTCATCTTTCCTAGGTTGCTGGAAACTGGTACAATCCTCGCTTCGCAGTGGCATTTTCTCTCAGGAATCAACCATGGAACGTGAACTCCTCGATCGGGCCGACGATATCCAGAAGCGGATCCTCCAGCTAAGGGACTCTCTTTGACTTCGCTGGAAAAAAAACGCAGATCGCCACGATCGAAGACCAGATGGGCCAGAGTGATTTCTGGAATTATCGCGAGAAGGCCCAGGAGGTTGTTGGCCGGCTCAAGGGACTGAAGTCCCTCGTCAAGCCATTGGAAGATGCAATCCGCGCTTCGGACGACGTGGCCGCCATGATTGAAATGGCCGAGGAAGACGAAGGCCTAGCCGCCGAAGTTCCCGGCGAAATCGAGCGACTGGAAAAGGCCATTGATGACCTGGAGACTAAGTCGCTTCTGAGCAGTCCGTTGGACCCAAGCCCAGCACTCTTGACGATCAACGCCCGCGACGGCGGCACGGATGCCAACGATTGGGCCGAGATGCTCCTGCGGATGTATCTGGCTTGGGCCAAGGATCACGATTACGACACCGAGCTCCTCGATCGCCAGGAAAACGAGGAAGCCGGCATCAACAGCGCCACGATCGCCGTTCGCGGGCCGATGGCCTACGGTTATCTGAAAGGCGAGGCCGGCATCCACCGGCTCGTGCGGATCAGTCCTTTCAACTCCGAAGGAAAGCGGCAAACGAGCTTTGCCGCCGTCGATGTTTCACCGGAAGTATTCGACGAGATCAAAATCGAAATTCGCGACGAGGATCTGGAGGAGAAGGCCATTCGCTCCAGCGGCCCCGGCGGGCAACACGTCAACAAGACCTCCAGCGCCATACAGTTGAGGCACCTTCCTACCGGCATCTTGATCTGCTGCCAAGCCGAGCGGAGCCAGCATAAAAATCGGGCGATGGCCTTGAAGATGCTTCGCGCCCGGCTCGCGCGGATCGAGGAAGAAAAACGCGAGGTCGAGCAGGCGGCCAAGTATACCTCAATGCCCAAGGTCGGCTTCGGCTCCCAGATCCGCAGCTACTTCCTTCATCCCGATCAACGCGTGAAGGACTCGCGCACGGGCTACTACATGGGCAACTTCCGCGCCGTGCTCGACGGGAACATCCAAGGCTTCCTCGACGCCTACCTGCGCTATCGCGTTAAAGGCGTAACGTACGGCAGCTTGAAGGATGATGACTAAGAGCTCATCTTCCGCCGGCGGCACATCGCGCAAGCGGAGCTTCGGCGCGCAGCGGGCGATTCGGCTGGTAATAGGTCGCTCGGCAGTGGCTTTGGGGAGCAAAACGCGGGCCAAGATCCAGAAGAGATTCGGAGGAGCCGACCAGCAGGTAGCCGTCAGGAGTCAGACGCTCGGAGAGACGAAGAAATAAATCGCGACGCCGGGGAACATCGAAGTAGATCGCAACATTCCTACAAAAGATGATGTCAAAGGGGCCAATGCCAAGAAAAGGCTGATGCAGGTTTCGCTTCTGAAACTGGACCATCGCTCGGATCGAGTCTTTAATCTTCCAGCCGCCTTGTTGCTCAACAAAGTACTTTGTCAGGAGTTGTGGTTTCATTCCTCGCTGGATTTCGTGCTTGGCATACCACCCCTGACTGGCAACTTTGATCGCTGCATCGGAGATGTCCGTAGCCAGGATATGAATGTCCCAGGACAAAACATCGGGAATCGTCTCGCAGAGCATCATGGCCGTGCTGTACGCTTCCTGGCCGGTGCTGCTTGCGGCCGACCAGATGCGTATGCGTTTGGGAAAGGCCGTCTTCGCCTTGCTGTCGAGCAATTCGGGAATGGCCTTATACTGTAACGCGGCAAACGGAGATTCATCGCGGAAAAACAGCGTCTCTTGCGTGGTGATGGCGTCGATGATTTGGTTCTGGAGAACTTGATTGTGGGTAAGCCGGGCTTTCTGACACAGATCTCGGTACGAGGCGCAACCGCTCGCCTTGGCCAATTCGCCAAGCCGGCTTTCGATCAAATAACCTTTCGTGTCGTCCAAAATGACGCCGCAAAGCTCATCGACAAGCTTGGCCACAAAGGTAATATCTTCCTTGGTTACCTGCATGCGCGAGTACCCTTCTCGACGAGGCGCGTGATTTCCAAAGCAATATGGTCGAGCGACGCCACGACATCCGCAATGCCTTGTTCAATTGGCTCGCGAGGCATCCCAAACACGACACAACTAGCTTCATCTTGTGCAACGATTGCGCCGCCGCTCTGGTGGATCAGACGGCAGCCCGCGGAGCCGTCGTTCCCCATGCCCGTCATGATCACGCCCACCGAACGGGCACCGTAGACCGTGGCGACGGAGCGAAAAAGGTAGTCCACCGAGGGCTTGCAACTGTTTTCCGGTGGATCGTCGGTGATCCGGACATGGACGCGATCCGCCTCGCGATAGACCCGCATCTGTTTTCCGCCGGGGGCAATCAGTGCCACTCCCGGCAATGCCTGCTGCCCATCGGATGCCTCAAAAACACGCACTTTGCAACGAGTGTTGAGGTCGTCCGCCAGGGATTTCGTGAATACCGGCGGCATGTGCTGGACAATCAAGATGGGGACGGGAAAATTTCCGCTGAACCGAGGAAGCATTTCGGTAAGTGCTTTGGGGCCCCCCGTGGAAATCCCAATCGCCACCACATCCGGCTGCGCGAAAGGGGTCGATCGCGGTGAATTGGTGTTCGGTGCGGAATGCGAATAATTGGGTGGGACGAGCGCAGCAAGCCCCGCCAATTCCGTTTTGGCCCGTTTTTGGTCGGGAATCCCAGGGCTGGACGGTGTCGCTTGGCCGCGCAAGACGCGCCGGACAGATTGCCTCCGTGCGTAGGCGGCCAACTTGGGCGCGAGATCCCGCCGAAGTTGCTCCGCGCTCTCCTGGAACGAGTTTCCCGTCGGCTTGAGGGCAAAATCGAACGCTCCCAGTTCGAGGGCCGCCAAGGTGGTTTGTGCCCCCTGGGCGGTGAAGGCACTGAGCATGATGGCACCCACGCTGGATCCGACGGATTTGAGGCGGCGAAGCACTTCTAAACCATCCATCTCCGGCATTTCAACGTCCAGCAGGAGAATGTCGGGGGAAGTCTGTTCCAGCTTTTGCAAGGCGATCTTTCCATTGGGCGCAGTTCCAACGACCTGGACATTCGGGAGACTCCCCAGGACATCACTGACGATCTTGCGATAGGTTACCGTGTCGTCCACCACGAGGACACGAAGCGGCTCGTCCATGTTACAGTATTATCCGTGGCCAAAAAAGGTTCAAGGTACAAGGTTCAAGGTACAAGGTTCAAGGTACAAGGTTCAAGGTTCAAGGAAAATGCCATCTTCACTGCCTTTCATTGTTCCTTGAACCTTGTTCCTTGGATCATTTTCTAAACAGCCCACCACCTACACCTTGAACTGTCCCACCAGACCTTGGAGTTGTTCGGCCACCGAGGAAAGTTCGCGACCGGTCGTTTGGGTCTGCGCGGCGCCCTGGGCCGACTGCCTGGCCGCCTGGTCCACTCCGACGATGTTTCGCGTGATTTCATGCGTCGCCGTGGCCGACTCGGCCACGCCGCGAGACACCATCTGGGCCGCGGTTGACGACTGCACCATGTTCCGGGCGATCTCCTTGGTCGTGATGCTCTGCTCTTCGACCGCGGAAGCGATCATCCGCGAGAGTTCATTGACTTGCTTGACAACGTCGCTGATGTCGCTGATCGACTTGACGGCGCGACCCGAGGAACCTTGGATACCTTTGATCCGTTTGCGGATATCTTCCGTGGCCGAAGCCGTTTGTTTTGCCAGTTCCTTGACCTCCGTGGCGACCACGGCAAAACCTTTGCCCGCATCGCCGGCCCGTGCCGCCTCGATGGTGGCGTTCAAGGCGAGCAGATTGGTTTGCTCGGCGATATCCTGGATGACTTCGATGACCTTGCCGATCTCGTCGGCCGCTCCGCCCAATTCGCCGATCTGCGAGTTGCTGGTGCTGACCAGTTGTGCCGCGTTGTCGGCCACGCCAGCCGCACGCTCCGCGCTCTTGGACACCTCGCTAATGCTGGAGGTCAACTCCTCAATGGCGGAGGCCACCACCTTGATATTGGTCGACATCTGCTCGGTGGCAGCGGCCATTCCGCCCATATTGGTCGACATCTGCTCGGCGGCGGCCGCGACTTGCGCCGACTGGTTGGTGGTCTCTTCGGCACCACTGGCCAGTTGCGTGGCGGTCGCCGAAAGCTCCGTGGCCGACGAGGCCACGGTCTGTGTGTTGCGCATCATGCCCTTGAGCAACTCACGGGTGTTTCCCACCATGGTGTGGAAAGCGCGTGCCAGGTCTCCCATCTCGTCGCCACGCTTGCGAAGCACCTCCGGCACCTCCTTGGAAAAATCCCCCTGGGCAAGCAGACCGGTGAATCCGACGCAGTCCTTGATCGGGCGGGTGATATTCCAGCTTACCACAATACCCAGCGCAAGAGCCAGAATGAAACTTGTGATTGTGCCGGCAATGATTACAAGGTTTCCTCGGACAGCATTCTGCTTTGAGCGTGTGGCTGTTTCGTCGGACTCCTTTACGCGGTACTGGATCAGCCCTTCAAGTATTTCCCGCAAATTGCGTTCAAAAGGAAGACATGAATTCATTGAGTGGAGGAGTAGCGACCCGGGAATAGCGCGAATGCGATTGGTCCGCTTTTCCAACTCCTGTGAGAGCGACTCCAAGGCAGCGACAGAAGCGAGATCGGCACTGTGTAATTGATTGGCAAGGCTAGCCAAGCCTGCGGCATTACGCGTCTTCATGCCTTTCAGCGCGGCATGATACTTCTCAATCACTTCCCCGTAAATCTTTTCTGTTTTTTCGATCGAATCGACCTTGAATCCGATTAGCGGGGCAAGATTCTTGAGGGTAGCTAGGTTCAAGCGGATGCTGTCGTCACGGGCTTCGATTGCGGCCAAGTACTTGGTGTAGTCGCTCGGATTATCACCGCGCAGCACGAGATTGCTCCATGCCTGAGATTGCTTCGCGAGTTCGAGCAAGCCGTTGCGGGCCTCGCTTTTCATGTCGAGACAATTGTGGAAGTAGTCTCCCGGGTTCGGTTCCAGTGGGGAGACACATTCCACAAGTATTTTCTCGTACTCACCGGCGATGGTGAAGTATTTGTCGTTGGTCTGTCGCCACTGGTCCGAAGTAGCCAGAAAAGCATTCCAAACGGTCTCTTCGTCGGAAGTCAATTTAAGCGACGCGTACTTCTTGCACGCGGCGTCGTAAGCCGCCTGGGCTTTGCTCGCGTTGTCGATCATCTTTCGATATTCGGCCAGGTCGATATTCGGATTCAATAGCGCGCGACGTGCCGCCTTGAACCGTTCGGCGCTCGTCTCGATCTCGGAAAGATGCTGCACGCTCGGAACGATCGTGTTAACGACATTATTAAGGTCGGAATGCAGGAGTGAGAGGCTCCACCAGCCAGCAGCACCCACGAAGCACGCAATCATCGCAACAGTCGTAAATCCTGCGATCAGCTTGGTCTTCAAACTTAAATTGGTAAAGAGACTCATTTTTGTTTTTCTTTCTAAGAAATAATCCAATTGAAACCAAGTTGTTCCCATTTTCGGGATAGGGAAATGAACGGAAAGCCACGATGCGTGTTCCCCTCCCCCTTTTATCTTCCTGTCATCCGTTTTCTGTCTTCTTCTCTTATCTGTGTTTTTTACACCTTGAATTGTCCTACCAGACCTTGAAGTTGTTCGGCTACCGTGGAGAGTTCGCGACTGGTCGTTTGGGTTTGCGCGGCGCCCTGGGCCGACTGTCTGGCCGCCTGGTCCACTCCCACGATGTTTCGCGTGATCTCCTGCGTCGCCGTGGCCGACTCGGCCACGCCGCGAGACACCATCTGGGCAGCGTTTGACGACTGCACCATGTTCCGGGCGATCTCCTTGGTCGTGATGCTCTGCTCTTCGACTACGGAAGCGATCATTCGCGAGAGTTCATTGACCTGCTTGACCACATCGCTGATGTCGCCGATCGACTTGACGGCGCGACCCGAGGAACCTTGAATCCCTTTGATCCGCTTGCGGATATCTTCCGTGGCACTGGCCGTTTGCTTCGCCAGTTCCTTGACCTCGGTGGCGACCACGGCAAAACCTTTGCCCGCATCGCCGGCCCGTGCCGCCTCGATGGTGGCGTTCAAGGCGAGCAGATTGGTTTGCTCGGCGATATCCTGGATGACTTCGATGACCTTGCCGATCTCGTCGGCCGCTCCGCCCAATTCGCCGATCTGCGAGTTGCTGGTGCTGACCAGTTGTGCCGCGTTGTCGGCCACGCCGGCCGCGCGCTCCGCGCTCTTGGACACCTCGCTGATGCTGGAGGTCAACTCCTCAATGGCGGAAGCCACCACCTTGATATTGGTCGACATCTGCTCGGTTGCGGCGGCCATTCCGCCCATATTGGTTGACATCTGCTCGGCGGCTGCCGCAACTTGCGCCGACTGGTTGGTGGTCTCTTCGGCACCGCTGGCCAGTTGCGTGGCGGTCGCTGAGAGTTCCGTGGCCGACGAGGCCACGGTGCTGATGTTGCCGGCGATGTGTCCGATGATGCCTTGCAGTTTCTCGATGAACTGGTTGAAATACTGGGCCATCTCACCAATCTCATCTTGACTGGTCACCGTGAGCCGCTTGGTCAGGTCGCCTTCGCCTTCGGAAATGTCCTTGAGCATATTGGTCGTGCGTCGGATGGCACCGATAATTCCGCCCGCTAACACAGCCGACAAGACTCCCGCCAGCAAAACTGCCAGCGCAAGTCCGCCACCAAGGGCCCACAGGTCTCGGACAGCCTCTGCCTGAATTATTTTTGCCTTCGCAGCCACGGACTCCACTTCGCATTCCGCAATGATACCGATATCGTCCACCTGTTTGGTAATCGTGGAAAAGAAGGTGGCTGGATCAAGACCAAACTGTCCCTTACTCGCCTTGGCCAGAACGATTCGGAACACGCGGTTGACCTCCCGCCACACTTCACTTTCCATCTTCGTGGCGATCTGAGCGCACGCAGCTTCGTCAAGCGACAGTGCCGGAGAGGTGAGGTTGCACTCCACGCTGGCCTTCAGCTTGGCAATCTTCAGGACCATATCCTCGTCGATTGGTTTTGCCGCGGTAAGGACCCCGGAGATGGTTGCTCGCATCTGCCCCGCGTACTCCTTGGCGTTTTCAAGTAGGATGACATTGACGAATCGCTTGCCGATCCCTTTGGTCGTCTTGCCCTCCACGGCGAGCTTCTCGATGTCCAGTAGCCTCGCGATGAGGTTTGTGTATTGTTGAAATGATTCGGCTGACGAGCAATGTCCGTTGACGGCGGTCCGCACTTGCTGAAGTTGATTGATCGCTGAATACTCAGAATCTTTGCGGTGCGATTTGATCGCAGCGGTTTGCATTAGCTCGCTGGCAGACTGCACCGCCCCGTCCGTCTCGGCCTGTTGAGCGTCCAGATCGGTTCTTCCCGACCCGCCGTTGAGGTACATTAATGACCGCCCTCGCTCCCGTTGCAGATGGTTTACGGCTGCCGAAACGGTGCGCAGCAGGTGGACATTTTGTCGCATGACGCCCGCAGTCTCATATTCCTCAAAGCGAGAGAACAGGAGGAATGCTGACAAGACAAGCAGAAGCACAAGCGGCAACCCCATGAGGATGAGCAATTTGGATCGGATGGAAAGTCGCTTGTATAAATGGGGCATCGTTAATCGCATGAGAGTATCCTAATGTTTAAGGTACAAGGTACAAGGTTTAAGGTTCAATGTACAAGGTACAATGAAAATGCCATCCTCGCTGCTTTTCATTGTTCCTTGAACCTTGTTCCTTGGATCATTTTCTTATCCGTTTTTCGTCCGTGTTTCCTACACTTTGAACTGTCCCACCAGACCTTGGAGTTGCTCAGCTACCGAGGAGAGTTCGCGACCGGTGGTTTGGGTCTGCGCGGCGCCCTGGGCCGACTGCCTGGCCGCCTGGTCCACTCCGACGATGTTTCGCGTGATCTCATGCGTCGCCGTGGCCGATTCGGCCACACCGCGAGACACCATCTGGGCCGCGGTTGAGGACTGCACCATGTTCCGGGCGATCTCCTTGGTCGTGATGCTCTGCTCTTCAACCGCGGAAGCGATCATTCGCGAGAGCTCATTGACCTGCTTGACCACATCACTGATGTCGCCGATCGACTTGACGGTGCGACCCGCGGAACCTTGAATGCCTTTGATCCGCTTGCGGATATCTTCCGTGGCACTGGCGGTTTGCTTCGCCAGTTCCTTGACCTCGGTGGCGACCACGGCAAAACCCTTCCCCGCATCGCCGGCCCGTGCCGCCTCGATGGTGGCGTTCAATGCCAGTAGGTTGGTTTGCTCGGCGATATCCTGGATGACTTCGATGACCTTGCCGATCTCGTCGGCCGCTCCGCCCAATTCGCCGATCTGCGAGT
>Ga0194056_10000085_pt1 | contig 39764 bp, 37 predicted proteins | sample SepL4413m_MetaG_FD_155458 | JGI IMG/M metagenome (GOLD analysis project Ga0194056, IMG submission 155458) | Anoxic zone freshwater microbial communities from boreal shield lake in IISD Experimental Lakes Area, Ontario, Canada - Sep2016-L442-13m | ecosystem: Environmental > Aquatic > Freshwater... | reverse complement strand
CTACATGGGCGAGGAACCCATCCATCGTAAGTACCACCATGATCAACTGACTTTTGGTATGCTCTATGCCTTTACGGAAAACTTCACCCTGCCTTTTTCGCATGATGAAGTGGTGCATGGAAAAGGTTCATTACTTAACAGAATGCCGGGGGATGAATGGCAGCGCTTTGCTAATTTACGACTGTTATACACCTTTATGTTTACCTATCCGGGTAAAAAACTGTTGTTTATGGGCTGTGAGTTTGGACAGGGTACAGAATGGAATGCCAATAAAGATTTGGATTGGTATGTGCTGGATTACCCTCATCACCAAGGCGTTCAAACCTTGGTTAAAGATCTTAATCACTTGTACAAAACCCATCCGGCTTTATTTAGTCATGATTTTGATCATCATGGTTTTGAATGGATTGATTGTCATGACGTTGAGCAGTCCATTATCAGTTACCGTCGTAAAAATACCCTGGAAGAGTTAATTATCGTGCTTAATTTCACGCCTGTTCCAAGGGAAAATTATCGACTCGGCGTACCTGAAGCCGGTACTTATAGTGAAATTTTTAATTCAGATTCCACTTATTACGATGGCAGCAACATGGGTAATGTTGCCGTAACATCAGAGCCGGTGCCGTGGATGAATCATCCGCATTCCATTAACCTTAGTTTGCCACCTTTGGGCGCTTTGATTTTAAAACTATAAGTTAGGGGAAAGGTTATAAGGTGCAAGGTTAAAGGTGCAAGGTTAAAGGCTAAAGGCTAAGAGTGATTACCTTGTACCTCCTTGCCCTTGTACCTTGTACCTTGTACCTTGTACCTTGTACCTTGTGCCTTGTGCCTTGTATCGTGTACCTTGTAACTTGTATCGTGTACCTTGTACCTTGTACCTTACACCTGCTCTTAAATCATCTATGAAAAAAATTCTTTTTGTTACCAGCGAAGCTCACCCTCTGATTAAAACCGGAGGTCTTGCTGATGTTTGTGGCAGTTTGCCTAAAGCATTGGCTGAATTGTCTAACGACATAAAACTGATTATCCCTAATTATCAAGCCTTAAAAACCACTGAAAATGTCCGTTTTCTTTGCTCTGTACGGGTTGATAACCGGAACATTAATATCCTTGAAACCCGTATGCCGGATAGTAATGTCATCGTCTGGCTGATTGATTATCCGGCGTATTACAATTATCCGGGCAATCCTTATGTCGATGAAAAAGGCGAGCCGTGGCCCAATAATGCCGAACGCTTTGGCTTGTTTTGTCGCATTGCCGTAGAAGCGGCTATGGATAGAATTAATCAGGACTGGAAGCCGGACGTTGTTCACTGTAACGATTGGCAAAGTGGTTTGGTTCCCGCCTTTTTATCACTGGAACACGACCGGCCATCGACCGTGTTCACTATACATAACATGGCCTATCAAGGTTTATTCCCTGCCGGCACTGCGGCCTTATTAAACTTGCCAAGCCAATTATGGCATCTAGCCGGCTTGGAGTTTCATGAAATGCTGTCTTTTATCAAAGGCGGACTGATTTATGCCGATCACATCACCACCGTGAGTCCGACTTATGCCCTGGAAATTCAAACACCTGAATTTGGTTATGGTCTTGAAGGACTGCTCGATCATCGCAAAGAATATTTAGGCGGCATCCTTAACGGTATTGATCTCGATCAATGGAATTCTGGAACAGACCCCTTGATTGCCCAGCCTTATACCACCACAACACTCTATAAAAAGCACTTTAACAAGTCTGCGCTACAGTCCCGATTTGCACTTCCGGTTAATGATCGTATTCCCCTCTTTGGACTCATTAGTCGACTGGTGGAGCAAAAAGGTATTGATCTGATTTTGGAATGTCTTCCCGAGATGGTTAACCTGAACATGCAATTTGTATTGCTGGGCAATGGCGATAAAGGCTTTGAAAAACAGCTACAAAAACTGGCGCTTGAATACCCGGACAAAATAGCCATATTGATTGGTTATGATGAAGCATTGGCTCATCTTATTGAAGCGGGGGCGGATATTTTCTTGATGCCCTCACGATTTGAACCCTGCGGTTTAAATCAAATGTACAGCCAACGTTACGGCACTATTCCCATCGTCAGAAAAACCGGCGGCTTGGCAGATACCGTGACGGATACCTTGCCGGAAACATTGGCCAACTACACAGCAAGCGGCATTGTGTTTAACGAAGCCAGTTCAGGCGCTTTACTGGAAGCGATTAAACGCACCCTGATTTTATACAACCTCCCTGAAACCTGGAAGAAAATGCAACTTAATGCCATGAAAAAAGATTTTTCCTGGAAGCACAGTGCCGAGCAGTATCTGGCGTTATACGAAAGCCTTTAATTAAAAACATGCCTATTTTATAACACCCTCGATAGAGGTTGGTTTCGATAATAGAACACGGATGACACTGATTATACGGATTTCAACGGATTTTATTTTTGGTTGAAAATACCTTAGGGATGTACATGAAATAACTGAGGCATCTTGCTCCCTCTCCCTCCGGGAGAGGGCTGGGGTGAGGGATATAAAGAGTCAAGTTATTTCATGTACGTTCCTTAGGTAACTCGCAATAAATAACCACGCTCCCGTGTCACGCAACGCTGGAGCGTGGGAACCAAGCTCACACTTATCCGTGTCTATCTGTCAAATCCGTGGCATCGGTGTTCTATTTTTTAACGGCTGAATAGTTATAGCATTTTAGAGAGGGAGTCGTCAGATGAATGAAATCCAACTGCTGTATGTTGAAAATGTAATATCCCGAAAAAAAAGGGTTCTTCAACAGACGCTGTGTTTTTTTATGCAGGTAGAAAACCTAAGCCCTGACAAGACCATCGATGTTATCTGGGCGGGCGAAGACGGTGTGTGGCACACGCTACCGGCAACCTGGCACAGCAACCTGAACCATGATAAAGAATACTGGCGAGCCGAGACAACCGTTGGTTTTGCCGCCGATAAATCGCTTCCGGGTAATATTGAATTTGCCTTGCGTTATCAAACTTGGGGTAATGAATATTGGGATAACAATCATGGCCTGAATTATTCCAGCCAGGCAGACTCCGGCATTAAAGTCGTCTCCACGCAGCCGGTTCTGAATATCGGCTTTGACACCCAACTGCATGACAAGCAAAAGTTTGTGCTGATTACCGCAGCGGTCAACCAGTCTGTACAGGCCGAAACCGTCACGGTGCATTGGACAACCGACAACTGGAAAAACACCCGGCAAACACCCTGTCATTTTAAACGCAACTATTGGGATGAAACCTCGGGCAGCAATGCCAGAAATCCAAACCAATACGGCACGCAACTTTGGAAAGTATTACTCAACATAGATAACGCGTTTAAATTTCAATACACCATCAGCTGTGAAGGCAGCGACCAGGTTTTTTGGGACAACAACCAAGGCAACAATTTCTCGCTGAGCCATGAACCACTCAAAGTGATGATTTTAAATCTACACTGCTATCAGGAAGACAATCAAGACCATAAGTTTTCACAAATAGCCAAGGCGATTAACGAGCTGGATACTGATATTGTCTGTCTTCAGGAAGTGGCTGAACTGTGGAACGATGGCAACGGTGACTGGAATAGCAATTCGGCCAACATCATTAATGAGCGCCTTAAGCACCCGTTTCATCTTTACACCGATTGGTCCCATAAGGGTTTTGATAAATACCGCGAAGGCGTTGCCATCCTGAGTCGATACCCGCTGTTAAAACAGGATTCAAGGTATGTTTCAAACAGCCATAGTGCCGACAGCATTCATTCCAGAAAAGTGGTTATGGCACAAGTGCATATACATTATCTGGGCTTGATCAATTTTTTTTCGGCCCATCTAAGTTGGTGGGATGACGGCTTTTCGGAGCAGTTTAATACCCTGGTTAACTGGGCTGCCGATAACCAAACCGACGATGTCACTGGCACCCTGCTGTGTGGTGATTTTAATATCACGGCAGGCACCGAAGGTTATAATTTGGTAGTGAATGGCCATGAATATGAAGACCAGTTTTTAGCCATCAACGACCATGACGCCTTTGAGAAAATCTTTAAAGTCAATGATCCCCACTGGCAAGATTACCTTGCCGATGATTATCGTATTGACTATATTTTTATGAACAAGACCAGTGACCTACAAATCACCTCAGGAAAGGTATTATTTACTGAACAAGATTATGGTCGGGTTTCAGATCACTGTGGTTATTTTATGACTTTTGAACCCAAGTAAATTTGTCGTATTAAGCGCCTGCCAAACGACCTAAAAGCATCCAAAAAAATGCACAACAACAATATAATCTTAAACTTATACAAGGACATAATATGCCTCTAGCAGAGCACTATGCCATGCCCGTTCATGGACATTTAGGTGGCTATTTTCAAAGAGCCAATGATTTAAATGAAAAATTTGATGTCCGCTGGGGAAAAATAGAATTTGATGTATTCTTTGGCATTCAGGCCAATGTAAAAGTTATTCTTAAAGTGTATCGTGATCACGGTGTCTGCGAAAAATATATTGTAGATACCGATGCCTTTGACGTTCAATGGGATCGCCACAAACGCAGTACACGCGACTTTTATATACTGCCGTTTTCCAATGACTTTGGTGCGATTAGCTGCGTCAAATTTTCTTTCATTGTGCATCTGAATGAATACTCTATCCCTTCGCAAAATGACTACATTTTCATGGATAGCCAGCAAGCGCAGGATGGCCACCCGCAGAATCGAAAGATCACCGGTGAATGGGCCACACCTAATACCTATCGAACTTATGAATTAAATGCCGCCGAATTACAGAGTGACGCTGATTGGTATAATCATCATTTTGAATCCTTAAACCTGATTCCCAAGTTTACCAAAGGCGACCTATACCACCCTTATCACCCCAAACGTTTTATCCATGATCATATCAATAAGGTGATTCACAGCAAGTGGGAAAATCCTGGTCGACTGTGTACCATCAAAGTCAGTGTTGACTGCATTGATGACAGGGATTTTATTGACCATTTGATTCATGCCAGTCATCAGGGTGTCCTGGTTCAGTGTATTGTGGACTGGCGCAAAATGACCCTAACCCACAGCCATAACTATGCCCGACTAAAGCGTGCCCGGGTTGAACTGGTCGGCGTCTTTTGCACCCCCCAGCATCATCTCATTGAAGTTGAGCCGGATATGCACACCAAATTTGTTATTTTTAACGATGAGGATTGCATACTGGGTTCATTTAATATCACCTTCGATCGCTGGTGGGCTAACTGGGAATCGGGGATGACTTTTCATTCCAAGGGTGTCTGTCGCTTGCTGGACAATATATTTCAGAGTCAACGCGGCGGGGTCAATCAAAAATACGGCATTAATCCCTTAAGCCATTTTAATCTGCTTTATACCTTCGGCAGACAGATGATGCTCAACGGCAAACCTTACCGGCCGCATCACGCCATCCTGGCTGAAATTCACCACGCACGGCATTCCATCAAGCTGTGTTTGTTTTTAATGGGTGACCTGTTGGGAGATCATCATGACAGCGTCGTCGATGCCTTGATACACGCCCGGAACCGAGGCGTTTATGTGCATGTTCTTTTTAACGGACATTTAGCCCGGCAAGGCAAAATTGGTGTAGCGCGACCGATGGCGGACGAACTTAACCGCCCCTTGTTACCCGCCGTGCAACGCCTAAAAGATGCCGGTATTCCGGTAGGTTTGGTCTATGGACAAGATGATCATACCGTCCCTTACTCACCGATTCATTCCAAATATTGTATTATCGACGACTCCATCGTCATCGAAGGCAGCTTTAACTGGTACAACACCTCCGTTTTTTCTCACGATCTGCTGGTCGTCGTTAATAATTATCAGGTAGCACAACCCTACCTCTATGAGTTTGAACAAATACAACGATCATTCAGGGTTTATTATTAACGTTGGCTTCGATCATAGAACACGGATGACACCGATGATACGGATTTCAACGGATTTGCCTATGAAAATGGTGCGCGATCGATGCGCACCCCATACACATCAACTTAAAGATATTCATTCACCACGAAGACACGAAGTTCACGAAGTTCACGAAGTTCACGAAGAAAAACAAAAGCAAAATCTTCGTGCTCTTCGTGTCTTCGTGGTGAAATGTCTTAACTTGATACCTATGATGGTGCGCGATGCGCACACTACTACTATTTTCATGAGATTAAAAACCTTTCTTATCCGTGCCTATCCGTCAAATCCGTGTCATCAGTGTTCTATTTTTTAATGGTAATGCCAAAATTTTTAGTTTTTTCAATTTATAAATAATTCTGTCATGATTAACGTGTTATAAATTACTGTGTTTTGAGTGCGCCATCAATATCAGATACTAACTAAAAGCTTATGGATACCGTTAACTACAGTTTTGATCCAACTTATGGATACACGCTTAACCAGTTGCTTGCGGTAAAAACGCCGAAAGAACCGAAGGATTTTGACTGCTTTTGGCAGCAGCGCTATCAAAAAGCCTTAACTATTGACCCGCAACCCCACACAAAAATTATCAACGAAGATAAGTTGGGGTGGCGTTTATTTGAGATAAGTTACACCTCTACCGATAACTGCCCTATTCGAGGCTGGTTATCGGTGCCGACTTCCGGGGTCATTAAACGTGGCTTTATTATCGGGCACGGCTATGGGGGACGTGATGCGCCTGATTATCACTTGCCCTTTAAAGATGCTGCTTTATTGTTTCCCTGTTTTCGGGGTCTGTCGCTTAGCGCCCAACCGACTATTTCTTCCGAGCCTTATTGGCATGTACTACACAATATTAACCAGAAAGATCACTATATTCTGGGGGGTTGTGTTGATGACTTATGGCTGGCAGTCAGTACGATGCTGTCCCTGTTTCCTCAGCTAAGCGGACATTTGGGCTATCTGGGCATCAGTTTTGGTGGCGGTATTGGCGCGTTGGCGCTGGCGTGGGAATCGCGTATCAGTAAAGGCCACCTCAATGTACCCACCTTTGGTCATCACCCGTTACGCTTAAAACTGGCCACCATCGGCAGCGCAAAAAGCGTACAAGAATATTATAAATACCACAAAAAACAAACACTCTCCGTTTTGCGCTATTACGACGCCGCCTTGGCAGCAAAGCGCATTACCCAACCCATGCATTGTGCTTGTGCAACATTTGATCCCTGTGTCGCCCCCCCCGGACAGTTTGCAATCTACAACGCATTACCCCATGAAAAGCAACTGTTTATCCTGGAGGCAGGGCATCACAACTACCCGGCACAAACACAGCAAGAGTACGAACTTCTTAATCAACTGGATGCTTTTTTTGCATCACTTAGCGAACACCCAACACCCCCTAAACACAGGAGACATCAATGAATCGTGAGTATCACAAATGGTGGAGCGATCGACTGCAGCGCGATATGGAATTACTGGTGTTTGGTCATGCCGGTGCCAAGGTGTTGGTTTTTCCTTCTCGCTTGGGACGATTTTATGAGTATGAAAAATTAGGATTAGTCCACGCTTTAAAGCACAAAATAGAACAAGGCTGGCTACAGCTCTATTGTATCGATAGTATCGATGCTGAAAGTTTTTACTGTGACTGGGCACATCCTCATGGACGTATCCAGCGCCATATAGACTATGAAGAATACATTCTAAACGAAGTATTACCTTTTATGGACGGCAAAAATCAACATGAATGTGTCATTTCCCATGGTTTAAGTCTGGGTGCCTTTCATGCCACCAACATTGCATTTCGTTACCCCCAGTTTTTTAAAAAGCTGGTTGCCTTCTCGGGTCGTTATGATCTTACCCTGAATGTAGAGTTTTTTAATGATCTATTCGATGGTTTTTATAATGAAGATATTTATTTTCATACCCCCAGCCATTTCTTACCCAACCTGGACTGTTCCTGGCGCTTAAACAAACTAAAGGAAATGGATATTACCCTGGTCATTGGCAAAGAAGATCCTTTTTTACCCAATAATGAACACTTAAGCTCAATATTGTGGCAAAAAGACATCCATCACCAACTCTTGCTTTGGGACGACAGAGCGCATAGTGGCTATTATTGGCGGCGCATGGCCGCACTTTATATTTAATTTTTTTTGAGATAGCCGAGCTACCAAGAACCTTACTTGAATAATATTAACACGGGGCAGACGCTGCAGGTTTTATAAACCTGCAACGTCTAACTTCGGTAGACCGGATTTATTTATCTGCCCCGTTTTAAATTGATAACTCTTTTTATAAACTAAAAAGACTGTTAATCTTAAAAAAATCAAGCACCTTCCTTGTCACTCATTCCCGGATAGACTAGTCTTTATTGGTATTCACACCTCGTTATTTTTCATATAGAAAAGCATCTAAGGCAACAGCTTAAAACACTGCTCTTAGTAATCCATACTGAAGGAAATATACCATGTTAAAAAAAGCTACCGTCCTTATTCCAGTTCTATTAATAGCCACATTAAGCGGCTGCGCCTCAACTTTTCGTTTCTTCAAAACTCAATCCTACCTCAATACCGATCTGATAGAAGCGAGTTATGACGCGACCGATGAAATTAAAAACGAGCTTGTCAAAAAAATACCCAAAGATTCGCTGATTATAGTTAGCACACTACTTAATGTTAAAAAGAATCCCAACGAGACCTCATCATTCGGCCGCATAATTTCAGGTCAGATCGCTACGTCTTTGCATAATTCAGGCTATCAAATCATCGCCCTTGATCTGCCTATTGATCTTTTTATGATGGAAGAAGACGGCGAATTAAAACTGTCTGATGAAGACAAGGCTACACTTAGAAAATATAACGCCGCCGTTATGGTAGGTGGCGTATACGCACCAGGAAAGCAAAATGCCTACGTGTCTCTGCGTGCTGTCGATAGATTTACCAAGCATGTTATCGCATCAACGGATTTTTCTGTAGCACTTGGACCTGATGTAAAAAATCTGCTAAAAACCAAAGATGCCGGATCAAGCGTTATACCCAATGGTTCACCGGGCGCTATTCCTGAACCTGTTTTAGAAAATGCAGCCCCGGACATAAAAGATACCGCTCCTGCTCCCGAACCCATGTCCGCCGTAGATAACTTCCCTGCCCAAATGCAATAAATACCCGCCAACAAACTTATGCGGGTATACGTTAAAAAAGCCAAGTAAGTTCTGGCACATCTTTTCGTACTCTACATTTTCGCGTTGGAACGCACGAACGGCATTGAGAAAATCTCTCGATATTTTGATTTTGACCGTTAAATGTTGGGCAACGAAAAGATGCTGTCCAAACCTAAAGCGTGGCACTTTTGACGATGAGCAACCGATAACAAATTATCGCGCTTTGATACACAGCGATACAATTCAGTTATAGATTATTATTACTTTTTAACGTAATATCGAACGATAATAAGCTATCCATTTAATGCGCGACGATTTTACAGAGACCATCCCTTCATCTGTCCCGATTTAAGTGGGCAGCTCTCCAGAGCCAATATTAACGTGGCATCGATAAACTACTCTGATTACCCGCGAAATTGCCGCCCCCACCAATGCCTTGGATGATATGATGGAAACAGCCATCGTTCCGCAAATTGCGCTGCTTGAAGACATTATCCGACAAATCATCAAAGAGCCTGTTGATAAAGTGGTTGTCCAGCGTTGTCTGCCGAGTATTTTGGGTCAGTGCCTTATGTTTAAACACTCACGCTCGATCATTGACCGTCTGTATCCTGATTTGACTACGGATGCAGCGGCCATACAAGCCAGCGCGGAACATATAACACAATTTTCTCTGGCCGCCCTGAGCCGGCTTACCTTACCCTACAAAAAGAGCAAACCACACCATGAATCATATCGCCTTAAAAATGCTGATGGGCGATACCGGTAAATATATCGGTATTGTTATGGGACTGACGTTTGCCTCGTTAATCATGACCCAGCAGCCCGCCATTTTTTTGGGCATCATGTCACGCACTTACAGCTTTGTAACGGATGTCGGCTTGCCTGATATCTGGGTCATTGATCCGAAAGTACAATTTGTTGATGACATCAAGCCTATGCAGGATACGGAACTTTATCGGGTACGGGGTATTTCCGGTGTGGAATGGGCAATGCCGCTGTATAAGGGACTGCTAAAAGCACGTCTTACCGATGGCACTTTTCAAACCTGTAATGTGGTGGGTCTGGATGATGCGACTTTAATCGGTGGTCCACCGGTCATGCTGGAAGGAAAAATTGATGATTTGCGTCGCAGCGATAGCGTTATCGTTGATATTGACGGAGCCAGCGAAAAACTGGGAAAGCCTGCACTCATACCCGGCGGCAAACCCGTTCCACTCAAAATAGGCGATAGCTTGGAGTTAAATGACCGGCGTGCGATTGTTGTCGGCATTGCCAAAGTCACGCGCACCTTTCAATCCCAACCGGTCATCTACACCACCTATTCCCGCGCCAAAAGTTACGCGCCCAAGGAGCGTAAGCTGTTGTCGTTTGTTTTGGTAAAAGCCAAAAAAGGCCAAGACCTTGTCGAATTGACGCGCCGCATCCGTGATTCAACCGGCCTGGCCGCTTATACACAGGCAGATTTTAAAACCCTAACCTACGAATATTTTATGCACAATACCGGCATTCCGATTAATTTCGGTACGTCAGTTCTGTTGGGATTTATTGTCGGAGCGGCTATTGCCGGCCAGACTTTTTATAATTTCACGTTGGGAAATATAATGCAATTCGGCGTCCTAAAAGCCATGGGCACCAGCAACTGGATTTTGCTGCGCATGATTTTATTACAAGCAGTTCTGGTCGGCAGCATCGGTTATGGTTTAGGCGTAGGTCTAACTGCATTGTTTGGTTTCGCCATGCGCCATACCATTCTGGCTTTCAAATTCCCCTGGCAACTGTTGCTGTTCAGCGGTGCGGGAATCAGTCTGATCTGCGCCTTTGCCGCCATTATCAGCATAATCAGAGTGATTCGACTGGAACCTGCCATTGTGTTTAAAGGATAAATCATGAACCTAGCCGTGCGCTGCCAAAATGTGGTCAAGGTTTATGATACCGGAGGGCAAAAAGTAACCGCGCTTAACGGTATCAATCTGGACATTATTGCCGGCCAACTGATGATGCTGGTCGGCCCCTCCGGTTGCGGCAAGACCACTCTTATTTCAGTGATCGCCGGTATTCTTGATCAGGATGAAGGGCTTTGTGAATTGTTCGGCGAAAATTTATTGGCGATGCGCAGCAAGGACAAATTAAATTTCAGGGCAAAAAACATCGGCTTTGTGTTTCAGGCGTTTAATCTGTTGCCTTCACTCAATGCCGCAGAAAATGTATCCATTCCGCTTATTATTAATGGCATGAAACGCGCCGAAGCCGAGCGTAAAGCCATAACGCTACTGGAACAAGTAGGCTTGGGTGCGCGATGGAAATCCTTGCCGTCACAACTTTCCGGCGGACAGCAGCAACGTGTCGCCATTGCCCGCGCCTTGGTGCATAACCCACGACTTGTCGTCTGTGATGAACCCACCAGCGCACTGGATCATGAAACCGGACGCAATGTCATGAAATTACTCAAAGACGTTGCTTTACACAAAGACCGTACTTTAGTCATTGTGACCCATGACGCGCGTATTTTTGACTTCGCAGACCGCATTGCCGAAATGGACGACGGGCATATTGTTGAGGTGAAAGGTTATGCAAGGTGAAAGGGAGCAAGGTTAAAGGCGAAAGGTGAAAGGTGAAAGGCGAAAGGCGAAAGGCGAAAGGCGAAAGGCGAAAGGTGAAAGGTGAAAACAATATGCCCTTTGCCCTTTACTTTGAACCTTTACTTTGAACCTTTGCCTTGCACCTTTGCCCTTTACCTTTTGCCCTTTACCTTTTGCCTTTTACCTTTCGCCCTTAGCCTTGAACCTTACACTTTGAACTTTGCATCTTGCACACCTTGAAACTTTAACCTTAAATATGCAAATCAAATACACCCTCCCCTTACTGGCAATCGTTGGATTTGCGTTTGCCGCTTACACGGTAATCCGCAGCAACCAACCGACACCGATTGCAATACCGTTTACAGAACCGGCTTCGGCTCCCTTTAAAGCGTTTATTGCCGGTGCTGGCATTATCGAAGCGCAAAGCCAAAATATCGCTATTGGCACGCCTTTGCCTGGAATTGTTAAAACCGTAACGGTTAAGGTGGGTGATCAAGTTAAGGCGGATACGCCGCTTTTTTATCTGGATGAACGCGATACCCGGGCAACCTTGGCGATAAAGCTGGCAGACCTTGCCAAAGCCAAAGCCGACGTTACTATCGCAAAAGCGACTTACAGTGATGCAAAATCCTTAAGTGATTTAGCTGAAGCGGTTACCGACCGACGTGCCATTAGCGCAGAAGAACTGCTTAGACGACGCAACGCCATGCTAATCACCCAAGCCAGACTGGAAAGCGCCTTGGCTTTAGTGCAGCAAGCCCAAGCCAGCCTGGCCGATACTGAAACCACGTTAAGCCGACTCATCGTTCGCGCTCCGGTAGCCGGTGAAGTGTTACAAGTCAATATTCGACCCGGTGAATTTGCCCAAGCCGGATTTTTAAGTGTCCCGTTACTGGTGCTGGGCAATTTGGATAAGCTGCATGTTCGGGTTGATATAGACGAAAATGATGCCTGGCGGTTCGACAAAAACAGCAAGGCAGTGGCTTTTCTGCGCGGCAATCGAAACTTCAAAGTCGACCTAAACCTGGCTTATGTAGAACCTTATGTTGTCCCTAAAAAATCCTTGACCGGCGACAGTAACGAACGGGTTGATACCCGTGTATTACAAGCACTTTACCGCTTTGACCGAAAGCTGCTACCCATTTATGTGGGTCAACAGATGGACGTATTTATTGAAGCGCAAGACTACTCGCCCAACCAGGATTCAGCACAGCCCCCGAACGCTAAAGGGCCGGCTTTATGAAACGTCGTACCCTCGCGTTATCTTTAAGCCTGTTGGCGTCGGCCTGTACCGTAGGGCCTGACTACAAACGCCCTGAGCTAGCCACTCCCAAACAATGGACTGAGGCAACCCAAGACCCGCATCCTGAAGCAAAGGGTAGTCATAAAGAATTGCTGCCACCGGAACAATGGTGGAAAAGCTTCAATGATCCCATTCTCAACCGGCTCATCACCGATGCCATTGCTGCCAACTTGGATTTAAAGCAAGCTTTGGTGCGGGTTAAAGAGGCACGCGCCCAACGCTGGGTCACCATTACCGCCGGTTTGCCCGCTATAACCGGAAAAAGTAATCTCAGTCGACGCTTCAACAATTCAAACGCGACCTCTCAAACAGGCGGCGCACCGGCTACCAGTGGCGGCTCTGGTATCGGTAATCAACTCATCAACATTTTTCAATCGGGCTTTGATGCACAATGGGAACTGGATTTCTTTGGTGGCGTAAGACGTGCCATAGAAGCCGCTGATGCTCATGTTGACAGCGAGATTGAAAATAGCCGAAATGTCCTGATTACCCTGCTGGGTGAAGTGGCCAGTAACTACATCCAGTTACGCACCAACCAACAACTAATCGCCATCACGCGTGATAATTTATATTCTCAACAGGAAACGGCGGAGCTAACTCAAATACGCCAAAAAGCCGGTTTTGCAAGTATGTTGGAAGTGGCGCAAGCCCAATCCCAGGTTGCGACTACCGAGGCGTTTATGCCCGTGTATCAAACCGTTGTTAACCAATCCATCCATTCGCTCAGCGTATTACTGGGTCGCGAACCCAACGCACTTGCCGCTCGGCTTGATAATCCAGGCTCAATTCCGGCAATGCCTGCGATAGCCATAGCCGTGCTCCCCTCTGAACTGTTATTACGCAGACCCGATATTCGTTATGCCGAACGAAAAATTGCCGAGGCAAACGCCAATGTGGGCGTTGCCACTGCCGAACTCTATCCCAGAGTCAACCTGTCAGCATTTTTAGGGCTGCAAAATACAACCATCACCGACATTACCCCCTTGGGTAAATCGTGGTCTGCCGCCTCATCATTAACCTTGCCCATTTTAAATTGGGGACGCATAAACGCCAATATCAAAAGCAAAAATGCCCAATTTGACCTGGCTTTCCTCGCCTATCAGGCCACGGTTTTAAATGCCTTTAAAGAAGTCGAAGATGCACTGGTTGCCTATAGCAATGAACAACACCGTCACCAATCGCTTGCACAAGCCGTAGCCGCAAGCCGGTTGGCCGTTGAAATGGCTGATGAACGCTATAGTAACGGTTTAACGATGTTTCTGGATGTACTCCAAACCCAGCAGGCGCTTTTTCAAACACAACGCAATCTGGTCGATAGTGAAGCCCAACTGTCCACCGATCTGGTTGCCCTATACAAAGCCTTGGGCGGCGGCTGGCAAACTCAAGACCTCGTCAATGATACTGGGCAACAATATCCGGGCGAATGGTTCGACAAGGCTCTCCTGAGCAGAGACGAGGGGCTCACCAAGAACGTAAAATGATGCTTTCCTGTCGAAGGGCAATTAATGCTTGTTATGGCTGACTTTCCTTACTCAATATAAAAATTAAGCACCAAAAACGGCGTAGGCCGGAATAAGGCTTTTCAAGCGCAAGCGAGAATAAGCGCTTCCGGCACACTGTACTTATTCCGGCCCATATGCATCAACTTAAAGATATTACAGACCACGAAGACACGAAGTTCACGAAGAAAAGCCAAAGAAAAATCTTCGTGTTCTTCGTGTCTTCGTGTCTTCGTGGTGAAATGTCTTAAGTTGATGTCTATGTGGGTGGCCTTAATTTCGGCCTACGCCCATTGCTTGTTATAGCTGTCTTACCAAAATCAAGCATTAAAAACTTGAAGATTGAGTTAAAAGTCTTTTCAGGCAATTAGTTTGTGTTCAAGCTGATACAAAGGATTTATCATGTATCAAAACGCCGCTTCGCCCAAGGCGAGAAAGCCGCCCACATTAACAAACCCTAGCCTCTGCAAATTGACCAAAAAAAACCGTCATCCACAAACCAGTCCAACCCGGTCGTTATCCCTCCGTGTCATACTGCGAAACAGCTTGCTTTTCTTTGTCGCTTCCTCTGTCATAGCGGTTTATCTTTTCCGCTGGCTACCTTTGCCAACAACCACGTTTATGTTGTATCGGCATTATGAAGATTTAATTGGCGACCAATCATTTAAGCCCATTCAATATCAATGGGTCAGTGCAAGAAACATTTCCCCCAATGCGGCGGCAGCGGTTATTGCTTCAGAAGACCAACAGTTTTACCAACATTTTGGCTTTGATTTACAAGCCATCCGCTCCGCCGTTACCGCTTACGTCAATGGCGGACGACGACTCAGAGGAGCCAGCACCATTTCTCAGCAAGTCGCCAAAAACGTGTTTCTAACACCATCAAAAAGTTTTATCCGTAAAGGTCTGGAAGTCTGGTTTACGTTATTAATTGAAATAATCTGGAGTAAAGAACGCATCGTGGCGGTTTACCTGAATATTGCCGAATTTGGTGACCATTTATTTGGCATAGAAGCTGCCAGCCAACACTACTTTGGCATTCCTGCAAAAAACCTCAGCCGATCACAAGCCGCCATGCTAGCAGCCACCTTGCCCAATCCGCTGCGACTGAAAGCTGCACGCCCCTCAAGTTATGTCCTTAGAAGGCAATCCTGGATACTCAGACAAATGCGCAATCTGGGTGATGCGCGTAAACTGGATGCTTTGTAACGTTAGCATGGCTCCATAGACATCAACTTAAGACATTTCACCACGAAGACACGAAGAACACGAAGATTTTTCTTTGGTTTTTCTTCATGAACTTGGTGTCTTCGATGTGTATGTTGTAACGTTAGCATAGCCCGACATAAAGCTTAATTTAGCCATTCACTACGTTACATCAAGGCTACTTGCTTGGATGCTTCATATTTACAAAATCCTTTCAATGCCTATTCCAACCCTACCCAGCATACTTTAAATGCCCATAAGCCGGTAAGGTTTCCAGTCGATTATCTTCCAGCGGCTTGCCTACGGTAAAATGATACAGGCTTTGAAATTGTTGATCTTTAAAGCCTAACAATTCATGTACGCTGTCATCAAAATAACAGCCAATTCCGGTGCCGCGAACGCCTGCGGCTTCTGCTTCCAGATAGAGCACCTGGCCTATCAAGCCACATTCCCAGAATAAACGGCGGTATTGCCACGGTGTGGTGTCGAGGGTTTCACCGAATTCTGCGACCATGCCCAAACTAAAAGCACTGTCGCTGGCGATAGGTTGATGGCAGGAAAGGTTTTTGGCGGTTAGCCTGAAGTCCCCGGAATACAGATGGTAAAGCGGTAATTGATCAGTTACTTTTTGCCAGTCAAAATCAGTTAGGGTTGCGGCTTGTAATTTTTCCAGAGCATCGTGATCTCTTGGCAACGCATATAAACCGGGTTCTAAACCTTCAACGCGATGCACAAAAATAAACAGGTGTATTTTAGGCGACCATCGCCAGTGTTCAAAGGCGGCTGTGGTCGGTAACACCGCCGCCAGCATCCGGTAAAAGTCGCTTTGTGGGAGTGGCGACATTTTGCCGTCAAACTGTTGGGCGCTGCGGCGTTGACGGATAATCGCCGTGGCGGTTTGCGTGCAGGATGACTTGATAGTGTGTTGGTCGCACCGGTTCCCTACCGATTGCGACACTTCCGCCATCCTTGGCGGTCGCCGGACGGCTTGCCAGTCCGGTTCTACCGTTCGTGGCTTGCTGGCGGCCATGGTAACTTCGTCAATGATTGGCCATTTATATAAATGATAGGCGCGAAGGCTATCGGCTTTGCCAAACCAAGTGCCTGCTTGGGAAGATTCCATCAGTGCCTTGCTATCCAATGGCTTGCCGTCAGGATGGGGGGTAATCCGACAAATAATATCCGGAGCTTCATGTTCCAGCACTTTAAAATCATCGGTACGATTAAGCCCTAATAGCGTGGCGATGTCATCATCGGAGGCTTCAGCCAATAATTCAATTGACCAACCCAGTGTCGCTGCCGCGTAACGCAGTGCGCCCAAGGCATGACCTATATCATGCTGGCAATAACGAAAAGCTCTTTCACCGTATTTCCAGGCTTCCCGCCAATGCACTGACGATAAGCCGATTAGCAAGGCGGACGCTTGAACCGTGTCGGAAAACTGACAACGTTGTTCAAGCGTATGGTCGTGACTGACATAATGGTAAACCCCAGGTTGAATAAAATCATTGCCGGTACTAATTAGATAAGCTTCGGTCGGATGCAGATTGCCACTGGAAGGATTACAACGCAAGGCCCAGCGACTGGGGCCGAATTGTTTCCAGGCCGACAAGCCAAAAGCCAGTTCCAGCAACAAACCGGCATTTGCGAGGTTTAGTGGTTTTGGCGGGATTATTTCCGGGGTATCCAGATCGGTAAACAACGGTTCCAAATCTGTTCCCGGTTTAGGCAAGGTTACCATCTCACAACCGGAAAAGTGCCGAAATTGATCGGGCTGATCGTCCCAGTCAAGCGATTCGGGGCCTTTGGCGTAGCGCTCCGTCCGGTGCTTGGTGCGATTGTGGTAGTTTAAAACAGTTTCGGTTTGCTGGGTCATAATGTGTTAAGTTTAAGTAGGATCAACTATTGTCTATGATTTTATTGTTAACGATGCCGGTCGCGGTTTGCAACCCCGATCGAAACGTTTAAAGTCTTCAATAGATTTTAAAGCGTGAGTGACAGGGTTGCAAACTACTTTACGCTTCGGGGGGACTTAAAATAGTGTAAAATTAAGCATCGACTTCAAACAACTGTCATCCTGTTGCTATCTTTTGTTAAAAGCATAATATCTGGACAAAACGTCCAAACACGGTAAAATTACCGGCTGTTATACTTTTAACTCGACTCAAATACTCATAAATGGCGACTATTAGCGTTTTAAATGGCCCGAATTTAAACTTACTGGGTATTCGTGAGCCCGGCCATTATGGCAATAAAACCCTCGCTGACATACGTCAGTTGATGGAAAAAAAGGCGGCAGAGTTAAACCATAAACTCGATTTTCATCAAAATAATGCCGAACATCAAATTGTTGAATTGATACATCGGGCTTACGAAACCGGCGTTGATTTCATCATTATTAATCCGGCTGCGTTTACCCATACCAGTGTTGCCATCCGCGATGCCCTCCTGGCAACCAGGATTCCTTTTATAGAGGTTCATTTATCAAACGTCCACGCACGCGAACCTTTTAGAAAACATTCCTACTTTTCAGATATTGCCGTCGGCGTTATCTCTGGATTAGGAGCCACCGGATACGAACTGGCCTTACAAGCCGCACATCAGATATTAACCGAGAGACCATAAGCAATGGATATTAGAAAAATAAAAAAACTCATCGAAATTATCGAAGAATCCGACATCGCCGAACTCGAAATTAAAGAGGGCGAAGAATCTATCCGCATTAGCCGTTATTCTCCCGCGCCTGCGCAGGTAAATTATGCACCGGCTCCTGCCGTGCAAGCGGCGGCAGTGGTTACCGCTGCACCTGTCGAAGAAAAAATAACCGGCCATGTGGTTAAGTCGCCTATGGTCGGCACGTTTTACCGCTCGGCATCACCCGGTACAAAAGTTTTTGTAGAAGTTGGACAAGCGGTTTTGGCCGGCGATACCTTGTGCATCATTGAGGCGATGAAAATCCTTAATCAGATTGAAGCCGATAAAAGCGGCGTTGTGACTCAAATTCTGGTTGAGAACGCTGAACCGGTCGAATATGGCCAACCCTTATTCATCATTGAATAACACGGAAAACGGGCGACACTTATGTTCGATAAAATAGTTATCGCCAATCGTGGCGAAATAGCATTGCGTATTTTACGCGCCTGTCGGGAATTAGGCGTTAAAGTGGTTGCTGTTCATTCTGAAGCTGACCGTGATCTCAAACATGTACGACTGGCTGATGAGTCTGTGTGCATTGGTCCTGCGGCCTCTGCTGACAGCTACTTAAACATTCCCGCCATTATCAGCGCGGCTGAAGTGACCGATGCAGAAGCGATTCATCCCGGTTACGGCTTCCTGTCTGAAAATGCTGATTTTTCTGAAAAAGTAAAACAAAGCGGTTTTGTTTTTATTGGCCCCAATGCAGAAACCATCCGCATGATGGGTGACAAAATTTCTGCCAAAAACGCCATGATGGCTGCCGGCATTCCTTGTGTCCCCGGCAATAACGATCCGTTGTCGGACAATGACAAGAAAAACCTTAAAATAGCCCACGAAATTGGTTATCCGGTTATTATCAAAGCCGCTGGTGGCGGTGGTGGCAGAGGTATGCGAACCGTTCATACCGAATCAGCCCTGATCAATGCTATCGCCATGACTAAAGCTGAGGCGGGCAGTGCTTTTGGCAATCCGACGGTTTACATGGAAAAATTTCTGGAAGATCCGCGTCATATCGAATTCCAGGTCATGGCGGATTCCTTCGGCAATGCCATCCATTTAGGTGAGCGTGATTGTTCCATGCAACGTCGCCATCAAAAAGTGGTTGAAGAAGCGCCAGCACCAGGCATCACAGAGTTACAGCGCAAAACCATCGGTGAGCGTTGTGCAAAAGCCTGTATTGATATTGGTTATTTGGGTGCGGGTACGTTTGAATTTTTATATGAGAAAGGTGAATTCTTTTTTATTGAAATGAACACCCGCGTTCAGGTCGAGCATCCCGTTACAGAAATGATAACCGGCTTTGATATTGTTAAAGAGCAACTGCGCATTGCCGCAGGGGAACGGTTATCCATCACTCAGGATCAGGTCAAAATTACCGGTCATGCCATTGAGTGTCGTTTAAATGCCGAAGATCCCAAAACTTTTATGCCCTGCCCCGGCACCATTGACCAGTTTCACATGCCCGGAGGCCCTGGTATTCGCTGCGAAACGCACATTTACAATGGCTATAAAGTGCCGCCTTATTATGATTCAATGATAGGTAAACTGATTGCTCATGGCGAGGATCGTAAAAGCGCCATAGCCCGCATGAATACCGCACTCAGCGAAATTATCATAGACGGTATTAAAACCAATATCCCGCTACAGCAGGATATTATGAATGACAGCGCTTTTGGAATAGGCCAACAAAACATCCATTATCTGGAAAAGAAACTGGGGATTCATTAAGGCACAACAACTTAAGAGTAATATCTCCACGAAGGCACGAAGGACACGAAGAAAAAGCCAGGATATGAAATGAAAATAACTTGGCTACCCACGTAAGGCCGGACAGTTTAAAGTTAAGCTGTTCGTGGTGACCCTGTCGAACCATGAACGACCCTTCGACAAACTCAGGGCTTACGGTTAAGCCTTACGGCTTGTCCCGGTTTACGTGGGTAGCCAAAATTACCATCCGTTAATAAAAACATTTTGGAGTAATTTATGACTTCTATTCTGGCAATTGAACAGGCTGTCCAGCAGCTACCTGAACACGATTTAGCTGAGTTCCGCCGCTGGTTTGCTCAATTTGATGAAACTGCCTGGGATGCCCAGATTGAAGCCGATGCCGGCGCGGGCAAACTGGACGCGCTGGCTGCTGAAGCGCTGGCTGAATATACAAATGGCACGGCGCGTGAGCTTTGAAGCATTTTACCTCTTCAAAATTCTGGCAACATTTTGACGCTTTGCCTGCTAATATTCAGCAACAAGCACGCGATAGCTATGAACTGCTCAAACAGAACCCGCAACATCCCTCGTTGCAATTCAAGTCCGTTAAAAATGGAGCATTTCGTAGCGTTCGCGTCAGCTTAGGATATCGCGCCCTTGGCGTTCCAATTGATTTAGGTGTGCAGTGGTTTTGGATTGGCAGCCATGCCGACTATGATAAATTGCTTAATTAGGGTAAGTTCGTATGAAAAGTTGGCGACCCACTTAAGGCGGGACAAGCCCGCAAGGCTTAACTTTGGCAGCACGCAGAAAATATCCTCCCAAGATACGCCTAGTTCTCACGCTCCAGCGTGGGAATTCATCCGGCAACGCTCCAGCGTTGCGTGACGCGGGAGCGTCACTGTCCGCATTCCCACGCCGGAGCGTGGAAACGATAGGATGGGGTTATTTATTTTGTGAGTTACCTTTAAACTGTCCCGACTTAAGTGGGTAGCCGACATTGGTAAAAGAATCTTCCAAGAAACAACGTGGAGTAAAATTATGAAACTTAAAGTGATCATTCATGAGGCCGAAGAAGGTGGCTATTGGGCTGAAGTTCCAGCAATTCTAGGCTGTGCCACTCAAGGGGATACTTTTGAAGAACTAATATCCAATTTATATGAAGCTGTTGAAGCTTGCTTATCTATTGATTTAGTAGAAGTCGTAATCTCTGGAAAAGATAAAGTGCTGGAACTTGCGGTTTGAAATCCATTTCGGGAAAAGCTTTTTCGCGGCTACTTGAGCGCCGAGAATGGAAACTCATCCGAGTTAGTGGTAGCCATCATATTTACATGATAACCGGGAGTCCAGCTAGAATTTCCTTACCTATACACGGTAATGAAGACTTGAAACTTGGCCTGCTTAAGCATTTTATGAAAGTAGCGGACATTTCAGAAAATGAACTTTGAAATCAAGCATAACCGTCCCTTCCAGCACCACGAAGCGGGTTAGTGTTTTCAAGTTTCGGGGGTGGCGCTGAACGCAGGAGTTGGCCTGAAGGCCGTAAAGTGGATTCGCCGATAGGCAATCCACCCTAACTTTGGGGGCGGCGGTTTGCTATTGCGAAACCACCCTACGAGTCAAACAGCTGGAGAACAAGCCATGTTACAAGAACAAATTATTAATGAAATCAATCATATTCCTAGCGAAAAACTTAGCGAACTTTATGATTTAATCCATTATTTTCGCTTGGGTTTATTGTACGAACAACAGGAATTGAATACGAAAAAAGCCTATCCATTGCGCGGGTTAAAAATTCGTTATGACGAGCCTTTTGAATCCGTTGCGACGCTTTAATAATCGTAACCCAACATATTCAAGCCCCAAATGTTGGGTTACGGCTATCGCCTAACCCAACTTACAAATTATCCTCAAACAAAGCATCTATATTATGGCCTGGCATCAAATTTCCGTTATCACCAATGAAGACACTGCTCCACAACTGGCCGATTTTTTTAGCAATCTCGGGGCCGTATCCGTCACTTATATGGATGCTGAAGACGAACCGGTTTATGAACCGGCTATCGGTGAAACCAAAATATGGAGCAACACGCAGGTTATCGCACTTTATGAGTTGGATGCTGATCCGGAACTGATAAAAGCCCAAGTATTGCGACAGTTTAAGGAAGACAAGTTACACAACTGGCTGTATGAAGCGGTTGACGATCAGGAATGGGAACGTGCCTGGATGGAATACTACAAACCGATGAAGTTTGCCGACAAACTTTGGGTTTGCCCAACCGATCAGGAACAAAACGAACCCGGTACGGTTTGCCTAACGCTAGACCCCGGACTTGCTTTTGGTACAGGCACGCACCCGACCACGGCGTTATGTCTGGAATGGCTGGCCAGTCATGACTTAACCGACAAAACAGTCATTGATTACGGCTGTGGTTCGGGCATATTGGCGGTTGCCGCAATATTGCTGGGCGCTAACGTTGCCCACGCTGTCGATATTGATCCGCAAGCCATCACCGCCACCGAAAGCAATGCCTTAAAAAACAACGTTCAAGATAAAATTAACTGCTATTTACCGGAACAATTTACCCCTTTACAAGCGGACATTGTGTTGGCTAATATTCTCGCCAAACCCTTAATAGACATGTCTGAGCAGATTTGTAAATTAGTTGTTTCGGGCGGTCAACTGGTGTTATCGGGCATCCTGTACGAACAAGCCGAATCGGTTATCAACGCTTACCAGCACGCTATCGCTTTTAATCCTTTGGTACAACAAGAAGACTGGATCAGACTGGATGGCATCAAGCGTTAACACTTTGCTCCTGTCAAACTTACCCTACAAAAAATCATAACTATGTTACTACCTGAAATTTATTTAAAAAAGAACGAAGACAAACGCCTGCGCAAAGGACACCTGTGGGTTTTTAGCAATGAAGTGGATACCAAACGAACGGCACTTGAACAATTCACTCCCGGTGATCTGGTACAAGTTAAAAGTGATGACGGCAAAGTCATAGGTACGGCTTACGTCAATCCACAAACCCTGATTTGTGCGCGTCTGTTGTCAAGAAAGCCCAATCTAAAATGCGGTGCCAATTTTTTTAAAGAGCGCCTGACCACGGCTCTGGCTTTACGTGAAAAACTGTTTGATAAACCTTACTATCGCCTCGTTTTTGGCGAAAGTGATGGCTTGCCCGGCTTGGTCGTTGATCGTTTTGGTTCAGTCTTGTCGGTTCAAATAACCACTGCCGGTATTGAACAACGCAAAGAGTCACTGCTTGCCGCATTGGTTGAATTATTAAGTCCCGTTGCCATCATTTTAAAAAATGACAACAGCCAACGAGAACTGGAAGGCTTAAGCCTTGAATCTGAAGTTGCTTATGGTGAACTCCCTGATACAGTCATCATTGAAGAAAATGGTGCGCAATTTAAAATAGATATTCTGGAAGGCCAAAAAACCGGCTGGTTTTATGATCATCGAAGCAGTCGCGCTTTATTGGCAAGTGTTGCGAAAAATCAGCGGGTACTGGATTTATTCTCCTACACCGGTGCTTGGGGTATTCCGGCCGCTCTGGCTGGCGCTTCTGAAGTCACTTGTGTAGATGCCTCTGAAGGCGCATTGGCACTGGCCAAAGAAAATGCCCAACTCAATCAGGTTGACGATAAAATGCACTTTGTGCGCAGTGATGTGTTTGAATTTCTAAAGCAGGCCCGTCTGGAAAACCAACTTTATGATATTATTGTTCTTGATCCACCGGCATTGGTTAAACGCAAAAAAGATTTTAAACAAGGTTATGAAGCGTATCGCCGCTTAAATCAGCTTGCCCTCCAGGTTTTATCCAAGAACGGCATTCTGGTATCAGCGTCTTGTTCTTATCACCTGAGCCGTGAAAATCTGCATGAGATTTTACGTTCTTCAGGGCGTCATATTGATCGGCATCTGGTATTTTTTGCAAGCGGTGGACAAGGGCCGGATCATCCAGTCGACCCTGCATCGCCTGAGACTGAATATTTAAAAACCTTTTTTTGCTCGGTCTCATCCAGTTTATAAAACCATTGAGACATCGTTATGCCAATAGAATGTAACAACTCATGCACTCTTTGCGGTCAACGGGCAGTTTTGAAGAGCTTTACCCTAAACACAACAGACGGCTTGCTACAGTTTTGCTGCGCAGGTTGTCTTAGTATTTATCAGCTCCTTAATGAATACCAGGAAATACCATTAAGCAAACAAACATCACCCAATAAATAAGGATACCTAAAAAATGAAAGCATGCGATTCCTGTTCCGGCCGTGCCGAGATCGGCAAAAATCATAAAAAAATTCCTGTTCTGCAAAGAGCCATAGGTCTGTTTCTTGTTTATTTGCCAATACTGACCTTACCGTTTGTATTTCTCAGCGCCTATCTGACTTATTATCACTTACGCATGATTGGCGGGGAAAATATTAAAACCCTGGCTGATTTTTTGCCGGAGAGAAGCAGTCATCGCTATAACCTGAAAAACCAAATCACCATGGATGGTTCATTCAAATTCAGTTTGGCGCAATCAAAGCTGTACTGGATATTAAACTGCACCTGGTATTGCCCGGTCAGTGTTGCGCTTTTTGAATGGCATGCTTATCTGGTCAAGATTGTTGAAAACTGGTGGTGTCCGTTCACCCATGAGAAAAAAGAAGGCTACAGCAACGCCAAGATTGATAAATCATTCTGGCATATTTATCCGGAAGATGAAGCCAAACTGGATCCAGAAGACCGTGACAACCCCATCTGGAATGATTCGACAGAGAAATGATTGAGGTTCAAGGGGAAAGGTTAAAGGTGCAAGGTAAAAGCTGGTACGTGATGGGGTTTGCAACCTCGACCGGCAACGAATGATCCTACGAGAAACAACCCGGATTCAAGCGAAAAGGTAAATACTCTCCGCCACCGATACCCCTTTAACCTTGCACCCTTAACCTTGAACCTTATCCATGCACATCGGCCCTTACCAACTTGATAACAATCTGATTCTTGCTCCCATGGCAGGTATCAGCGACCGTCCTTTCAGGGAATTGTGCAAACAACTGGGTGCCGGGTTGGCCGTGTCTGAAATGGTGGCATCCAATCCCGCTTTACGTCACCATAAACGAACGGTGTTAAAAGCGGATCATCAAGGGGAATCGGGGCTTCGTTCGGTACAGATTTTAGGTACAGATCCTCAGCAAATGGCGGAGGCCGCCCTGTTTAATGCACAACGCGGCGCCCATATTATTGACATCAACATGGGTTGTCCGGCAAAAAAAGTGTGTTCAGTAGCGGCAGGTTCTGCGTTATTAAGAGACGAAGTGCTGGTTAAAAAAATACTCGATGCTGTCGTTAATGCCGTCGATATTCCGGTCACACTAAAAATTCGTACCGGCTGGGATTTACACAGCCGTAATGCCGTTCAAATCGCAAAAATAGCGGAACAATCGGGCATTGCCGCACTAACACTCCACGGACGAACCCGTGCCTGTAAATTTAACGGGACAGCAGAATATGAAACGATTAAAAAAGTTAAGCAATCAGTTGGCATCCCCATTATTGCTAACGGCGACATTGATTCAGCGGCAAAAGCCGCCTACGTGCTGGCGACCACCGGCGCAGATGCCATTATGATCGGTCGGGCCGCGCAAGGAAATCCATGGCTGTTTAATGAAATAAGTTATTTTCTTAAAACCGGAAAAACCCTTGAAAAACCAACAGACTCCACTATTCACAGCACCCTTTTGAGCCATCTGGAACAACTATATAGCTTCTATGGAAATGTCAGCGGTGTTAGAATAGCGCGAAAACATATTGGCTGGTATTTTAATCTTATGGGCTCCATAAGCCAGGATACAAAAAACAACATCAACCAGGCCACCTGTCCTTCCCGACAACTAGTGCTGATTAATTCAGCATTTAATCTTTTACTAAACGATAGTGCTGCATAATATAATATGAACGTGTCTCAAAACAGTGCTGAAATCATTAACATTAACAGCAAAAAAACCGTACTGTTACCCTTATCTGCGTATGTCAAACAGGCCGTAGAGCTCTATCTTTCGCAATTAAGCGGTCACGATGCAGTGGGTTTACATGCCATGGTTATCAGCGAAGTTGAAAAACCCTTATTGGAAGCCGCACTGGAACATTCCGGATACAACCAAACCAAAGCCGCCAAAGCACTCGGCCTGAGCCGCAGCACTTTACGCAAAAAACTGGATCAGTACGGTATATCCTAAAGCCTGACAGGGCGAAATTAACCCTGTCCCGCCACTCTTTCACTAATCAAACCATCATCAAAAGGTCTGCATGAACAAAAAAATCACTCGCGCCCTAATCAGCGTTTCCGATAAATCCGGTATCGTCGATTTTTGTCGGGAATTGAATCAACTGGGTATTGAAATCCTGTCCACTGGCGGCACGGCCAAAACCTTGGCCGAACATAAAATCCCCGTGACTGAAGTGTCTGATTACACGGGTTTTCCGGAAATGATGGATGGCCGAGTTAAAACCTTGCATCCCAAAGTTCATGGCGGCATTTTAGGTCGCCGGGGAATCGATGATGCGATTATGGCAGCGAACGGCATCAGTCCCATTGACATGGTCGTCGTTAATTTATACCCGTTTGAGCAAACCGTAGCCAACCCTGATTGCGACCTGGAAACGGCGATTGAAAATATCGATATCGGCGGGCCTACCATGATTCGCGCTGCCGCTAAAAACCATGCCGACGTTGCCATCATTGTGCACCCATCGGACTACGCCGCAACCATTGATGAACTTAAAAGCGCTGATAACAGCCTGTCTGATAAAACCCGTTTTAATCTGGCACTTAAAAGTTTTGAACACACGGCGCGTTACGACACTGCAATTGCCACTTATTTAGCGGCTATCAACGGAACCCAGTTTCCGGAAACGCTCAATTTACAGTTTTATCATAACCAAACCATGCGTTATGGTGAAAATCCTCATCAAAATGCGGCTTTTTATCGGGAAAAAGCTCCGGCCTCCGGTACGATTTCTGCGGCCAATCAGCTTCAGGGCAAAGAATTATCCTACAACAATATTGCTGATGCCGATGCAGCGTTGGAATGCGTTAAATCCTTCACGGATAAACCGACCTGCGTTATCGTTAAACATGCCAACCCCTGTGGTGTAGCTGAAGCTGACGATATTTTTACGGCTTACGATAAAGCCTACGCAACGGATCCAACCTCTGCATTTGGCGGCATTATCGCCTTTAACCGTGAACTGGATGAGCAAACCGCCGCTGAAATCATCAAGCGTCAATTTGTCGAAGTGATTATTGCACCGACCATCACGCCAGCGGCAATAGCGGTTCTGGCCGACAAGCAAAACATTCGGGTATTGGCTTGTGGTGAATGGGACAGCGCCAAGCAACCGTCTCTCGACTTCAAACGTGTGGCCGGTGGTTTGCTGGTTCAGGATAAGGATTTGGGCGAAATCAGCCGTGCCGACATTAAAGTCGTCAGTCAACGCACACCGACCGAACAAGAGCTGGCGGATTTATTATTCGCCTGGAAGGTCGCCAAGTTCGTTAAATCCAATGCCATCGTTTACTGTAAAAATGGTCAGACTATCGGTGTCGGTGCAGGACAAATGAGTAGGGTCTATTCGGCCAAAATCGCCGGTATTAAAGCCGCTGACGAAGGCTTGGTTGTTCCCGGTTCGGCAATGGCTTCAGACGCTTTCTTTCCTTTTAGAGACGGCATAGATGCCGCCGCAGAAGCAGGCATTACCGCCATCATTCAACCGGGCGGTTCCATGCGTGATAACGAAGTGATTACCGCCGCCGATGAGCATAATATCGCCATGGTATTTACCGGCATGCGTCATTTTAGACATTAAGGCAACTCGCAAAAAATGCTTACCAACTTAAAACCGGCTTGATAACCTCTCTTAAAGGGATGTTATCTGTAAAATCGTAACGGTTTAAATTGGAAACCCAAAACATAAACCGCCAAAGATCCGCGAGTTAAACTTATAAATACGGAGTAAAAAAACCTGTTTTTTTTACTCCGGCTTACTGAGACTACACCATGAAAATCCTCATCGTTGGTGGCGGCGGGCGTGAACACGCCCTCGCCTGGAAAGCCCAACAATCGCCTAAAGTAAAAAAAGTATTTGTTGCACCGGGTAATCCGGGAACGGCACTTGAATCCGCTATTGAAAACGTTGCTATCGCGGTCGAAGATATTGCCGGTTTACTGGCTTTTGCCCAAAAAGAACACATTGACTTAACCATCATCGGTCCTGAAATCCCCTTGGTGTTGGGTATCGTTGACCGCTTTCAGGAAGCCGGTTTACCCTGTTTTGGACCCTCTGCTAAAGCCGCGCAACTGGAAGGCTCCAAGACTTTTTGCAAAGACTTTATGATTCGTCATCATATCCCGACGGCCAGCTATCAATCCTTTACTGATAAAGACCTGGCTATTGCCTATATCCGTCAACAAGGTGCCCCTATTGTTGTTAAAGCCGACGGCTTGGCGGCAGGCAAAGGCGTTATCGTCGCACAAACCGAACAAGAAGCCATTGGCGCGGTTGAAGACATGTTATCCGGCAATGTCTATGGCGAAGCCGGTAACCGGGTGGTTATTGAAGAATTTCTGACGGGTGAAGAAGCCAGCTTTATTGTGATTGCCGATGGCAAACATGCCTTGCCGATGGCAACCTCACAAGATCATAAAGCCCGTGACAACGGTGACAAAGGCCCCAACACCGGCGGCATGGGCGCTTATTCTCCAGCGCCCGTCGTCACCCCCGAAATTTTTGAGCGGGTTATGCGTGATGTCATTGAGCCCACCTTAAAAGGTATGACGGACGATGGCTTGCCTTACACCGGCTTTCTTTACGCCGGCTTAATGATAGCCCCTGATGGTGCGATTAAAGTGCTGGAATATAACTGCCGCTTTGGTGATCCTGAAACGCAACCGATTATGATGCGCATGAAAAGTGATCTGGTCGAACTGTGTGAAGCCGCCTTGGCAGGCGACCTTGACAAAACCGGCACCGAATGGGACGAACGCGTTGCCTTGGGCGTTGTTTTGGCAGCGGGTGGCTACCCGGATGACTATCAAAAAGGTGCCGTTATTTCCGGATTACCCATACAAGAACAAGAAGACAGCAAAGTATTTCATGCCGGCACCCAACAAATTGGCGATGACATAGTCACTGCCGGTGGACGCGTCTTATGCGCCTGTGCACTGGGACAAGATATTTTGGAGGCACAAACCAAAGCCTACGTACTGGCCGACAAAATCCATTGGAATAACCTCTATTACCGCACAGACATTGGCTTTAAAGCGATAAAAAGTTAAAAATCATTAACACTCAATCTTCAGGTTTTTAATTCTTGATTTCGCAGAATTCAGCGATAACAAGCATTAGGCGTAGGCCGGAATAAGACCACCCAAGCCTGTCCTGAGCTTGTCGAAGGGCGTAGCGCGTGGTGGCGTTTCCGGCACTCTCTTACCGCATGCCGAAAACGCTCAACTCGCTTATGCTTGAAAAGCCTTATTCCGGCCTACCTCTAGCCGTTATGTTGCTGGTTATCCAGTATCTATAAAATCAAGGTAAGAAAACTTGAAGATTGAGTAACAGGAAAATGGGCTATCAACTTAAGCCGATATAGTGTGAATAAACTCTATTATTTGGTCTGCAAGCTCCGCTTGTGATTAAGCAAAATCCAGTGCCGCTTTGTCCCGCCTAAACGAATTGTTACTTTTCAGCTCAATCACTAACTATAAATATCAGTTGATGTTTATTTAATTTTGTGATTTACTGCGCAAAAATCATAAAGCCAAACCTATAGAAAAGTGGGGGCGAAAAGTCGGGCATCCCATACCAATAAAAAATCCTGACTGCCAGCCATATCATTTCGTTAACGTTACCAGGATTGGGTTTAGTTTTTTATTGGGTATAAATTAACCCTATTTTCAGAGTCAATCAAGACTGACTCCCATTGATTCTGATGTCTTAACCATCTTTGGAGGATTTGAAAATGAACTATAAAAACCTCTATATTGCCTGTGTACTTAGCAGCGCATTATTGTCAGTCGGGTCTGCTTATGCCAATGAGCCCGATCCTGGCTACCTGTCCCAATTCACGTCAAAATTTACTCAGGGGCTATCCAATACAACAACCGGCTTAATTGAGTTACCAAAAAATGTTGTTAACATCAGTCACGATGAAAATATTTTTGTTGGTTTAACATGGGGAGTGCTACGCGGTGTAATACATTCTGTTAGCCGAACGGTTGTAGGTGCAGCGGAATTAATTACCTCTCCAATTCCAACCGATGATTATATTTCACCGCCTTATGTATGGGATCGTTTTAGCGAAGATACGCGTTACTTTGGCATTCATATTCCAGGATTCTGGACTACGTATGGGCCGCTGGATGATGGCGAATAGATTTGCCCGCATTAAATAACCGTTGTATCCATCCACCACAGCGTTGTGGGTGGTTTGCACTGAGAGGATAAAATCATGAACAAACAATGTGTTTACCTGCCATTTGCAGTGTTGGTCGTCGCTCTTGCGGGCTGTACGCCACCCGAGAAAGATATTCCCGGACTCACCTCGGGAATTGATGCCGCAGTAGCCGGTCATTATGGTCAATCAATTTACCATGAGGAACTAGCCGAAGAAAAATTGGAGAAAGCCAATAATGTGTTGGGGCATTGGAAAAACGATCAATATTGGAATATTGATGAACGGCAAAAAGCCATGGATGCTGCGAAGGAAGCTGCCCAGCACCGGCTTGCATCAGAAAAAGAGCTGTGCCAATGGCTAACATCCGTGCATGGACAGAACCATCATCAAGCTGAAGTAGCTCAACAAACGGCCGCGTATTTCAAAACCGGCAGTGCAATACCCTACAAAACCAATGATCACCACATTTCGACCTTGGGCAAATATCTGGAACATCATCCCGATGCAACCGCAGATGTTATCGCTTATACCGATACGGTTGGTAGTCCGGAGAGCAATCAAAGTTTATCCGAAAGAAGAGGCGCAACCGTCAGTCAAATGTTGATAGAAAAAGGGGCTAAACCCGAGCAACTGCGCGTTACCGCATTGGGTGAAGCGCAAGGCGGCCCCGATAACACGCCAAATCAGGAGCATCGAACAGTCGCAATCAGTACGGTTCATCCCACCTATATTGACTGTCCCGATTTAAAATAGCCGCTATAAAAGAAAAGCATTCACCACGAAGACACGAAGAAAAGCAAAAACGGTTAACGAGTACAATTTTTCCCAAAGACGGTTGCTTTTAGGTAACGTTATCCGTGTTCTGTAGGGGCAAGCCCTTGCGGTTGCCCTGATCACATCGTGGCATTAAAGGGCAGGCGTAAAGCCGGCCCCTACAAAAAAATTTCCTGCTTCGTGGGGAAAAAATAGTTAAATGATGTAACGCAACCTATTGAACATTAAATAGGGAGGGTTAAAGGTCTAACTCACCTTGCCTGGCATTAAACAGGGCGTGTTAATGGTGAAAGAACTGATTTTTTTAACGACGGGATTAATGATTTTGACAGGGGGAATAAAACCCAACCCTTGGAATGCGTATTGCGCATCCCAAGGGCGGGGTTGTTTATTACTCTGTTGGGGCGTCTTGCTTTGTGGATTCTACTGCTTTGGGTGCAGCTTCAGTAACGGCTTTTTGTGGTTCTGGAGCCACTGAAACCGGTGCCTGAGGTTCAGGACGCTCGGTTCTTTCAACTTTTTCAACTCTTTCTGCAAAATCGCTGTCATAAGAACGCGATGGTGCAGGACGAGCTTCGCTTTGTGTGTCGGCTATGTTTTCACTACCGCCACCGTTTGAATCCCCTTCTCCGTCATTTGAATCACCGTCACCGTCGGCTTTTTTGTAGTTGGGATTACGCGGTCTTCTACGGTTTGGGCCTCTTCTGCTGGTGCTTTTTCTGGCAGCTTGCCTGGCTTGTTCTTCAGGCGATGCAGAGCCTTCAGGCACAACTATGGTGGCTTCAGTGACTGCTGCTTCGTTAGCCGCAACGGGTTGATTTTTGACCAGTTCTACCGTTTCATCAGCCATAGTGTTGACGGGTGCAAGATTACGTCTTACGTTGCGTCCCGGCCCCCGGATATTACGGTTTGGTTTCGGTTCTTTATTTTCTTTATTTTCTTTGCTGTCCTTGTTTTGTTCCTGTCTGGTATCTTGCTCTTTTGGAGCGCGAGGAGGACGTGGTTCCTGTGATTTTGGCCCTTGATTTCTGCCACCGCGTCGGTTATTTCGACCTCGACTTGGTTGGCTGTCGTCAGTTGACCTGACTTTTTCAACGACAGGCGCAGGTGCGGGTGCTGCCACTACCACTTCAGGCTCTGCACTACTGGGGCCTATCAGCTTATCCCAGAAGCGTTTAATCAGGCTGGCAGCTTCATTTTTAATTTGCACGGGTGCAGGGGAATCATGCATAAATTCCTTGATTGCCGCTTTTTCAAGTTTTGGCTTGATTTGCTGTGCAAAATCCGGAATAGCGATGTCTTCTGCTTTTATTTGCAAATAACTGGGCTTGTCATCGACAAATTCTTTTTCCTTGATGCGATCGATGTCATAAGCCGGTGTTTCAAGATGTTTACTCGGCAGAATAATAATGCCCACTTTCAGCCTGGCTTCAATTTGCTCAATGGCGTGACGCTTTTCGTTTAACAGAAAAGTCGCGCATTCAATAGGCAAATGGGCAATAACTTTTTCCGTGCCTTTCTTCATGGCTTCTTCTTCAAGAATCCTTAAGACCGACAAGGCAACGGATTCAACATTACGAATAGTCCCTTGACCTTTACAACGCGGACACGGCAATTGCGTAGAATCGCCCAGAGACGGACGCATTCTTTGCCTGGACATTTCCAGCAAGCCAAAACGCGAGATGCGGCTGGTTTGAATACGGGCCCTATCAATTTTAAGCGCATCACGCAGATGGTTTTCAACCGTCCGTTGATTTTTGTTGGACAGCATATCGATAAAGTCGATAACAAACAAACCACCCAAATCGCGTAACCGCAGTTGACGGGCAATTTCATCGCACGCTTCCAGGTTGGTATTAAGCGCCGTTTCTTCAATGTCACTGCCTTTGGTGGCGCGTGCAGAGTTGATGTCAACTGACGTTAAGGCTTCGGTATGATCGATAACCAATGACCCGCCTGAAGGCAGTGACACTTCACGACAATAAGCCACTTCAATTTGAGATTCAATCTGATAGCGGCTAAATAAAGGCACCGCGTCTTGATACAGCTTGGCTTTTGGCAAGAAATGCGGCATCACTTCTTTAAGGAAGTCTTGTACCAGTTTGAATGAGTCTTCGTTATCGATCAAAATCTCATCGATATTGCCGCGTAAATGGTCACGCAGGGCTCTGATAATGACGTTGCTTTCCTGAAATACCAAAAAGGGCGCTTTCTGCTCGGTGGACGAACGCTCAATAGCTTCCCACAGTTGTAGCAGATAGTTTAAATCCCATTGCAGTTCTTCGGCATTTTTTCCACAGCCTGCCGTTCTGACGATCAGGCCCATGCTGTCAGGAATCTCAAGCGAAGCCATGACTTCACGCAAATCACTGCGGGTTTCGCCTTCTATGCGCCTTGATATGCCACCCGCCTTGGGATTATTAGGCATTAATACCAAATAAGTACCGGCCAGGCTGATATAGGTGGTTAAGGCTGCGCCTTTATTGCCACGTTCTTCTTTTTCAATTTGAACAATAATTTCCTGACCTTCCTTGATCATGTCTTTTATAGCGGGTCGGCGACCTTCTTCGGCACCTTCCTGAAGTTGTCGATAGAGCGGTGAAATTTCCTTAAAAGGTAAAAAGCCGTGTTTTTCAGCGCCGTAATTTATAAAGGCGGCTTCCAGACTGGGTTCTACGCGGGTAATAATACCTTTGTATATGTTGGACTTTTTTTGTTCTTTTGAAGGGACTTCTATGTCAAAATCATAAAGTTTTTGACCGTCTACCAAAGCGACTCGCAGTTCTTCAGCCTGCGTAGCGTTGATAAGCATTCTTTTCATTTGGTATCCTTGTAGTTTCCTGCTCCATTGTCAGAATTTACTCAATTAGACTGGTTTTGGTCATCGCATCATTGTGTGTCAATACAAACATAAAGCGATAGATCCAAAAAAAACCATCAGCTTCGTTATTACGGTCTTATGTTCCGTCATCTGCGCATTGTTGTCGTTATTTAAGACTTACAACCGGTAAAGTCATAGGGTTAGCGCGGACAGATGCCAAGTTAATATTTATTTTTAGTCTTTGGTGGTAAATTCTGTTTTAAACAGGGTTTAAAAAAATCGTTCGTCTAGGGTCGAACGATGAACCCGAAAATCGTATAATGAAAGGCTAATGACACATTGTGTTGTTTTAACTTTCATTAAGTTGCTCCACGCCGGTTTTTTTATTGAAATCGGCGAAGCATTAAGTATGTTTCTTTATGAAAACTTGCCTAATATAACAACCTTATCGTCTCACATCAATTTTAAAGAATCAATTATCTCTGGATACTGGTATTATTTGCATAATGAGTATAGAAGAAAACACGTTACCCCATGTTGTATATGTCGAAATTACTGAAGACAATTGCGATCAGCGATTAGACAATTTTTTAATTGCCCGCTTAAAAGGAGTCCCTAAAAGCCGTATTTATCGCATTGTAAGAAAAGGCGAAGTCAGGGTTAACAAAGGCCGCGTCGATGTTAAATACCGACTGGCTGCCGGTGACATAGTCAGAATCCCGCCCGTCAGAGTGGCAGAACGCAGCGAAGAACTTTATGTTCCTCAAGGCTTGCAAGCGGCGCTGCAACAAGGCATTTTATTTGAAGATGACGGCTTTATGGTCATCAATAAACCGGCGGGCTTTGCTGTACACGGTGGCAGTGGTGTCAGTTCCGGCATTATTGAAGGACTTAGACTTATCAGACCCGAAGCGCGGTTTTTGGAACTGGTGCATCGACTTGATAAAGATACGTCCGGTTGCCTGTTAATCGCCAAAAAACGCAGTGCCTTGCGTCAATTACAAGAGTTTTTTAGAAACAGTGAGATTCAAAAGACTTACCATGCCTTACTTGCAGGACAATGGGGCAGAAAAAAACTGATAGTAACAGCGCCTTTGTTAAAAAATGTCAGTAAAGGCGGCGAGCGTATGGTGATAATCAGTCAAGCCGGAAAGTCAGCTGAAACACTCTTCACCCGCTTAAAGACCTTTCGTAACGCAACCTTGGTAGAAGCGTCCCCAAAAACCGGACGCACCCACCAGATCAGGGTTCATGCTGCCAGCTTGGGACATCCTATCGTTGGCGATGATCGTTATGGCGTCGATGAAGTTAACAAAACGTTTAAAAACAAAGGCTATAAGCGAATGTTTCTCCATGCAAAAACATTAAAATTCAAGCACCCGGTTACCGGTGAGCCCATGTCTATTTCAGCCCCCTTACCTGCCCAACTGGAAGCGTTGTTAACTAATGAAGAACCGGTTTGATTTAATTATTTTTGATTGGGACGGCACCTTGATCGATTCGATAGACTGGATTGCAAGTTGCCTGCAACAGGCGGCTAATCAATGTGGCATCGCGGTTCCTGAGACTCAGGCAGCAAAAAATGTCATTGGCTTAAGCCTCAACAATGCCATGCAGACGCTATTTCCTGGGATAGACCCGCACACACAGGCGCAATTGATGGCCTGTTATAGCCAGCAATACAACTCAAAACAAACCAGTGCTGACGATTTGTTTCCCGGGGTTTATGCCATGTTGGTCGAATTGAAGGACAGCGGTTATCAGCTCGCTGTTGCTACCGGAAAAACCAGAGTCGGCCTACAAAAAGCCTTACAGGCAACCGGAACCGAAGAATTGTTTTGTGTCACCCGCTGCGCTGATGAAACCGCCTCCAAACCGGACCCAAAAATGTTGCTTGAGATTATTCAGCATACCCAAGCCGCAAAGGAGCGAACATTAATGATCGGTGATTCCATTCATGACTTGCAAATGGCGCTCAACGCCCCTATTTCTGCCATTGCTGTGTCTTGTGGCGCAAACTCGGCAGAACTTTTACAACAATACCATCCGTTACTGTGCTTGCAACAGCCAACTGAATTACTGAATATTATTTAAGGTTAAAAAGTCATGGAAAACCAACAAGACAAGCCCGTCCAAGAAGCTGGGTGGGAACGTAAAATCATTGAAAAACTGGCTTTGGCTGCGGTAACAGAACAAACAAGAGCCAGACGTTGGGGCGTTTTCTTTAAATCATTAATCTTTATTTACTTGTTTGCCGTTTTTGGCATGGCTGTTTATCCAAAAATTAAACAGAATATCGGTGTTGACAGTAAATACCATACCGCCGTCGTTGATGTGGTGGGTGCTATTGCTGAAGATAAAGATGCCAATGCCGCCGATATTATTGAAAGCTTAAGGGACGCGGTAAAGGACACCAATACCAAAGGTATTATTCTGCATTCAAATTCGCCGGGTGGCAGTCCGGTGCAATCGGCTTATGTTTATGAAGAAATCAGAAAAATAAAAAAAGAACGTCCTGATTTGCCGATTTATGCCGTCGTTAGCGATATGTGTGCCTCGGGTTGTTACTATATTGCCTCAGCCAGTGACAAGATTTTTGTTAATCAGTCCAGTCTTATTGGTTCCATTGGCGTACTGATGGATGGTTTTGGTTTTGTTGACATCATGCAAAAAATGGGTGTGGAGCGCAGGCTTTTAACCGCTGGCGCACACAAAGCCATGCTGGATCCTTTTTCGCCGCCCAAGGAAGATGAAACAAAATATATGCAGGGCTTGTTGGATGAAGTGCATCAACAATTTATCAGCGCGGTTAAAGCGGGACGCGGCGATAGACTAAAAGAAACACCTGACATGTTTTCCGGCTTGGTTTGGACTGGTGAAGCCGGCGTTAAAATCGGCGTTGCCGATGGCTTTGGCAATGATGATTATGTCGCCAAAGAGATTATTGGCGCAGAAACGTTGGTTGATTTTACCCGGCAAGGCAGTTTGCTTGAAAAAATGTCCGGTAAACTGGGAGCCTCTTTTGGTCATGCCATCGGTAGCTTGATTCAGAGTCCGTCATTACGGTAAAGCGTTAAAGTCATCACTATTTAACCCTTCTTTGAAAAAGACGACTGCATGGATGCAGGAGGTAGGGCAACGCATGGAGCAGTTGCCGAGGGGCTAGGGGAAAACTACTCCGAGCGTGTGTTGATTTTTAGTTGGAACTGTCGCCAGTTTACGACCAGAAGCGGACGGCTACATTTCGGTCGTGAGTGACAGCAGTTGAATAGATTCCTGCCTGTCAGTTTAGCTATAGATACTTTATTGCAAGACCTGCCCCCTTCCCTCAACTTTCCTAAGCCAGCACCAGAAGCGCCTCTTGAATCTGTGGAGAAAAAACATGGATAAAATCAGCCAAATAAAACAGCTCGTCAGCGAAATCAATCGCTTGCACCTTGAGTTCTCAAATGATTATTTTGAGACCGGGAAAATCGACAAAATCAACCTCTCCAGAACCATCAAGCATGTGCCTGCGCCCCATATCTACACCTATCGTCTGACCTTGCACGAAAGCGTTAATGATTACCTGATGACGGCGAATATCGACATCAAATATTTTTACCGTGTCAAAACCCGTGAAAGTATTGATGACAAGATTGAGCGTTTCTCAATCCGTGAAGATCAATATCCGGTCAACAACTGGCTCAATGATATTTTTGGTGTCCGCATTATTCTGACCGCTGATGAAATAAAATCCGTTATGGATTTGCTCGATGACTGGCAAGAAGAATTGGGTCTGAAAAACTGGTATTTACGCGATAAAGAAGGTTATCGCGGCTTGCATATTTACTTCAAAAACAAGAATAACTTCTACTTCCCCTGGGAATTGCAAATCTGGGATGCAGAAGACCTCCAAAGCAACATTAAAAATCACGAAAAATTCAAGCGAAACTTTATATAGTCACGGGTGGGCGAACAACGTTGCCCCCAACCTACAGATTTGAGAATACCAATTTACTCATCTCAGCATCAGCATCAGCATCAGCGGTACATTATCCGGTACATTAAATGAAGGCAAAACTATGATGACCATTACCGCAACAGAAGCAAGAAAAACCTTCTTTGAGCTGATTAAACAGACCAGTCAGTGCCACGAAATTATTGAGATTCAGCATAAGTCCGGCAATGCCGTCATGATGTCTGCCGATGACTACGAAAGCTTACAGGAAACGTTACATCTTATGTCTCAGCCTGATTTTAAGCAAAAGTTTGATGAATCCATTCAGCAAGCGGATGCGGGTGATGTCACAAGTTTTGAAGAGGTCTTCGGAGAGCCTTTGTGAGTTGTGAACGCTATCAGATTGCGTTCACGAGGCAAGCGCAAAAGGACATTGCCAAGCTGACACCCAAGCTAAAAACCAAACTAAAAGCTATTTTGCGAAATAAGATTGCTATTGCTCCACAAGCTGGCAAGCCACTCCTTGGTGATTTGACTGGCTACTATTCGGTGCGTTTGAGCTTTCAAGATCGTATTGTCTATCGTATTGAAGAGGAGTGCTGTGTGGTATTAATTGTCAGAGAAAAATCACACTATGGAGAGTGAGTTGGGTTTGAAGTTATATAATTTCCCACAGTTAAAGCTCACTGCCATTAAATTAAGAAATTTAGATGCTTGGAGTAAAACTGCTTTAGCTGTTTTAAAAGGCAATAGCGGCTACCAACTATGACAGGACAGTTTAACTTTTAGACAGGAATCCCCTAAACTCAGACAAAGGGCGAAGATTTAAGCTTAGTATCTGTCACGCCTTAAGTTGCTAGCTGTAGGACGGTATAAGGCTTTTCGAGCGTAAGCGAGTTGAGCGTTTCCAGCATACACACTGCTCGAATTGCCAGAAACGCCACCACGCGCTACGCTTGGGTTGTCTTATTCCAGCCTACAGCTATTTAACCCCTCTTTGAAAAAGAGGGGTTAGGGGCAAGCCACTCCGAGAGTGTGTTAATTTTTAGTTAACTGACTGGCAGTTCAAGGCTACAACTTACCTGCCATTTAAGCTCAAGTAACTGTCGGCGCGATCCCGGCACGTGAACCGTATCCCTCACTGTTCGGGATGCGTTGTAGATGATGAGCTGCCAGATTGGTTGGGCATAGTTGTCTATAGTTTTTTGAACGGTTAAACTTAATAGAAAATGATTCCCGTTTTGTAGGTAGTTGGTTATAATACTACTTACTAATAGGCACGCCACAAGGTGAATAATATGGCAACATCAACGAATACGATCGATCATGCCACGCTGGAACATTTGGTTGAAGCGGGGGCGGTGCGCGGGGCTAACATTATTGGCCAGCCCGGCGGCTGGGGCGTAGTCATCCAGTACGGCATGACCGAACGTACACTGGCGGCCAAGCGGGGAGCTGTGCGGATCTTCCGCAAATTTGAAACCCTGGTCGGCTATCTAAAAGGTGTTGGCATTACCCGCTACCAGGTTGATGCCAGCCACTTCGACCCCGTGGCGCATAAAACCGAGCGCACCCGCGTGGACGCCGCCGAACGGATGAAGATCGCCCACCAAGCTGCCGCTTACACAATCTGGCTGACGCAACAGGTTCAGGAGGCCATTGACGATCCCAGACCGAGTGTGCCACAT